>Ga0268266_10000127_pt1 | contig 149198 bp, 153 predicted proteins | sample KBSS13metaG_FD_190356 | JGI IMG/M metagenome (GOLD analysis project Ga0268266, IMG submission 190356) | Switchgrass rhizosphere microbial communities from Kellogg Biological Station, Michigan, USA - KBS S1-3 metaG (SPAdes) (version 2) | ecosystem: Host-associated > Plants > Roots >...
TGCATTGGCGAGCAACCATTCGACCGGGCGGGCGCCCGACCAGGCCTGGCAGTCCGCGACCTCGCGGACCTGCTCGGCGATGTGGATATGGATCGGTGCGGCATCTGCCAGCGGAAGGATCGCAGTCAGCTCGTCCGGCGTCACGGCGCGGAGGCTGTGCGGGGCGATTCCGACCACAGCCCCGTCCAGACCGGCGAGCGCGCGGCGGCTTGCAGCGATCAGTTCGCCGTAACCGTCCGGGTCATTGAGGAAGCGTGCCTGCGCCACACCGGTGGGGGCGCCGCCGAAACCGCCATGCGCATAGAAGACCGGCAGCAGAGTGAGACCGATGCCGGATTGCCCAGCCGCCGACGCGATCCGTGTCGCCATTTCACCGAGGTCGTCGTACGACCGGCCGGCCTGGTCGTGATGCAGGTAGTGGAATTCGCCGACGCGGGTGAATCCGGCCTCGAGCATCTCCACATAGGCCTGAGCGGCGATGGCTTCGAGGTCGTCCGGGGTCAAATGCTCGACGAAACGGTACATCAGGGTGCGCCAGCTCCAGAAGGAGTCCCGGCCCTGGCCGCGCCGTTCGGTGAGCCCGGCCATGCCGCGCTGGAAGGCGTGGCTGTGCAGGTTGGCAACGCCGGGCAGGCCGACGCCGGCGCGCTCGTCATAGGGCAAGGGCGGGACATCGCGCTTGATGCCGGCGATGCGGCCATTCTCCAGCGTCAGCTGGACGTCCTTCGCCCAGCCGTCCTGCAACAAAGCGGTGGTAAAATGCAGCCCCAAGCAAGCCCCCCTCGGCAGACGATTATGTCTAGACTTTATGCCACTATATGTCTAGACATATATCCTGGATCGACTCGAGGAGAGGGTGATGCAGTGCGACCGCATCTGGCATAACGCCAGGCTCGCCACCCTGTCGCCGGGCCTGCCCGGCCTGGGGATCGTGAAGGACGGGCTGATCGCCTGCCAGGACGGCGTCATCGCCTTTGCCGGCAGTGCCAAGGACGCACCAGATATAGATGCAAGTCAGGCCACTGACTGTGAAGGCCGCTGGATCACGCCCGGGCTGATCGATTGCCATACCCATCTGATCTATGGCGGCGACCGCGCCCATGAGTTCGAGATCCGCCTGGCCGGCGCGACCTATGAAGAGGTCGCACGTGCCGGCGGCGGTATCGTCTCCACCATGTCGGCAACCCGTATCGCCAGCGAGGCGGAGCTGGTCGCCTCCGCCCTGCCCCGGCTCGACGCGCTGATCGCCGAGGGCGTGACCACGGTCGAGATCAAGTCCGGCTATGGCCTGAAGCTGGAGCATGAGGCCAAGCAGCTCCGTGCCGCTCGGGCGCTGGGGGCGCAGCGCGAAGTCACCGTCGTAACCACCTTCCTGGGCGCCCATGCCGTGCCGCCGGAATTCGCCGGCAACCCGGACTTCTATATCGAGAACGTCACAGAGGTGATGATCCCAGCCATCGCCCGGGACGGCCTGGCCGATGCGGTTGACGCCTTCTGCGAGGGCATCGGTTTCACCAACGCGCAGACCCGGCGCGTGTTCGAGGCTGCCAGGGCCAACGGCCTGCCGGTCAAGCTGCATGCCGAGCAGCTGTCCAACCTGCACGGCGCGGCGCTGGCCGCCGAGTTCGGCGCGCTGTCGGCCGACCATCTGGAATATCTCGATGCCGGCGGCGTGGCAGCGATGGCGAAGGCGGGCACGGTCGCGGTGTTGCTGCCGGGCGCCTTCTATTTCACCCGCGAGACCAGGCTGCCGCCGCTCGACGCGCTACGCGCGGCCAAGGTGCCGATCGCGCTGGCGACCGACTGCAACCCGGGTAGCGCGCCGCTGACCTCGCCGCTGCTGGCGATGAACATGGCGGCGACCCTGTTCCGCATGACGGTCGATGAATGCATCGCCGGCTTCACCCGCGTGGCCGCGCAGGCGCTGGGCCGAGCGGACATCGGGACGCTGGAGGCCGGCAAATCCTGCGACCTGGCGATCTGGGACATCGAGCGGCCGGCCGAGCTGGTCTATCGCATGGGGCTCAACCCGCTCCATGCGCGCATCTGGAGGGGTCAATGACGACCGTCATGCTGAAGCCGGGCGCCAACACGCTGGCCGACTGGCGCGCCATCTATCGCGGCAGCGCCGTCACCTTGGATCGGGCGAGCGCGCCCAGGATCGCCAAGAGCGCGGCGGCGGTGGAGCGCATCCTGGCCAAGGGGACGCCGATCTATGGCGTCAATACCGGCTTCGGCAAGTTGGCCAGCGTGCGCATCGACGATGCAGACCTCGCCACCCTGCAGCGGAACATCGTCCTGTCCCATGCCGCCGGTGTCGGCGAGCCGATCGCGCAGCCGATCGCCCGGCTGATGATGGCGCTGAAGCTCGCCAGCCTGGCGCAGGGCGCCTCGGGCGTGAAGCCGGAGACGATCGCACTGCTGGGCGCGATGCTCGATCGCGGCCTGACGCCGATCATCCCGAGCCAGGGCTCGGTCGGCGCCTCCGGTGACCTGGCGCCGCTGTCCCATCTGGCGGCGACCCTGATCGGGGTGGGTGAGATCATCGTCGACGGCGCGCGCAAGCCGGCCTGGGAGGCGCTGGCCCATACCGGGCTGAAGCCGCTGTCACTGGGCCCAAAGGAAGGGCTGGCCCTGCTCAACGGCACCCAGTTCTCCACCGCCTGCGCACTGGCCGGGCTGTTCGAGGCGGAGACGGCGTTCCAGACCGCCTTGGTCACCGGCGCGCTGTCGACCGACGCGGCCAAGGGCTCCGACGCGCCGTTCGATCCGCGCATCCATGCGCTGCGCCCCCATCGCGGCCAGCGCGAGACGGCGGATGCGCTGCGCGCCCTGCTGGCCGGATCGGCGATCCGCGCCTCGCACCTGATCGACGACAAGCGCATCCAGGACCCCTACTGCCTGCGCTGCCAGCCGCAGGTGATGGGCGCGGTGCTGGACGTGCTGCGCCAGGCGGCCTGCACCCTGGAGATCGAAGCCAACAGCGTTTCCGACAATCCGCTGATCTTCGCCGACACGGACGAGGCGCTGTCGGGCGGCAACTTCCACGCCGAGCCGGTCGCCTTCGCCGCCGACATGATCGCCATGGCGCTGTGCGAGATCGGCTCTCTGGCGGAGCGGCGGATCGCCATGCTGGTCGATGCCTCGCTGTCCAACCTGCCGGCCTTCCTGACCGAACGGTCCGGCCTCAATTCCGGCTTCATGATCCCGCAGGTCACGGCCGCGGCCCTGGTGTCGGAGAACAAGCAGCGCGCCTATCCCGCCTCGGTCGATTCGATTCCGACCTCGGCCAACCAGGAAGACCACGTCTCGATGGCTGCGCACGGCGCCCGCCGCCTGCTGCCGATGGCGGAGAATGTGACCTCGGTGATCGGGATCGAGCTGCTGGCCGCCGCCCAGGGCTGCGACTTTCATGGCGAGCTGCGTTCCAGCAAAGCGCTGGAGGCGGTCCGGGCGGTTGTGCGCAGCCATGTGCCGACGCTCACGGACGACCGGTTCTTCCATCCCGACCTGGAGGCCGCCGCTGCCCTGGTCCGCAGCGGGGCGGTTGCCGAGGCGGCCGGGGCGATCCATCTGCCAGGAATAGCGGAGTAGGCATGCTGGACTGGCTGGACATCGATCGCGGCGACGGCCCCCTGATCGTCAGCTTTCCTCACACGGGGACGGACATTCCCGCCCGTATCCATGAGCGGCTGAACTCGGCCTGGCTGGGCCGCAAGGATGCCGACTGGTGGATCCACGTATTGTACGGCTTCGCACACGACCTGGGCGCGACGACCGTGCGCACATCGATCTCGCGCACCGTGATCGACGTGAACCGCGATCCCTCAGGAGCGTCACTCTATCCCGGCCAGACCACGACCGAACTGTGCCCGACCACGACCTTCGACGGTGAAGCCCTGTACAAGCCGGGGCAGAAACCCGACGAGGCCGAGATCGCCCAACGCCGCGCGACGTTCTTCGATCCCTACCATCGGGCGCTGGCCGGCGAGATCGAGCGGCTTCGGGACATGCATCGCAATGTCGTGCTCTATGACGCCCATTCGATCCGCTCGGTGGTGCCCCGTCTGTTCGATGGCGAACTGCCGAACTTCAATATCGGCACCAATGACGGCGTGACCTGCGCCCCTGCCCTCGCGCAGGCGGTCGAGGCCGCCTGCGACAGCACTGGCTTCAGCCGGATCACCAACGGCCGCTTCAAGGGGGGCTGGACCACGCGCCATTACGGCCGGCCGGCCGACGGCGTCCATGCCATCCAGATGGAGCTGGCCTGTCGCGGCTATATCGACGAACCGGCAGAGCCCAGCCAAGTCAACTGGCCGCCGCACTACGACCCCAAGCGGGCCGCTACGATGCGCACGGCGCTGACCGGCGTGCTGAAGGCCTGTGTCGATTTCGCCATGGAGATTCCGCGATGACCCGCACCGACAACAGCCGCGTCATCCATGCGCCGCACGGGACCGCGCTGTCAGCCAAGAGCTGGCTGACCGAGGCGCCCCTGCGCATGCTGATGAACAACCTGGACCCCGGCATCGCCGAGCGGCCGGAGGAGCTGGTGGTCTATGGCGGCATCGGCCGAGCTGCGCGCAACTGGGAATGCTATGACCAGATCGTCGCCGCGCTGAGACGGCTGGAGGACGACCAGACCTTGCTGGTGCAGTCGGGCAAGCCGGTCGGCATTTTCCGCACCCACGCCGACGCGCCCCGGGTGCTGATCGCCAATTCCAACCTGGTGCCGCGCTGGGCCAACTGGGACCATTTCAACGAGCTGGATAAGAAGGGCCTGGCCATGTACGGCCAGATGACGGCCGGCTCCTGGATCTATATCGGCTCCCAGGGAATCGTCCAGGGCACCTACGAGACCTTCGTCGAGATGGGCCGCCAGCACTATGACGGCAGCTTGGCCGGGCGCTGGCTGCTGACCGCCGGCCTCGGCGGCATGGGCGGGGCGCAGCCTCTCGCCGCGGTGATGGCCGGCGCCTCGTGCCTGGCAGTCGAATGCCAGCCATCGCGGATCGAGATGCGGCTCAAGACCGGCTATCTCGACAAGGCCAGCGAAAACATCGACGAGGCGTTGGCGATCATCGAGCAAGCTCGCGCCGATAAGAAACCCGTCTCGGTCGGGCTGCTCGGCAATGTCGCCGACGTGCTGCCGGAGCTTTACCGGCGCGGCGTCCGCCCCGACCTGCTGACCGACCAGACCTCGGCGCACGACCCGGTCAACGGCTACCTGCCCCAGGGCTGGACTCTGGAGCAGTGGGCGGAGGGGCGGGAACGCGATCCGAAGGGCGTCGAGGCGGCGGCCCGCAAGTCGATGGCCGTCCACGTCCGCGCCATGCTCGATTTCCAGAAGGCCGGCGTGCCGACGGTCGATTACGGCAACAACATCCGCCAGATGGCGTTGGAGGAAGGGGTCGCGAACGCCTTCGACTTCCCCGGTTTCGTCCCGGCCTATATCCGGCCGCTGTTCTGCCGTGGCATCGGCCCGTTCCGCTGGGCGGCTCTCTCGGGCGATCCGGAGGATATCTACAAGACCGATGCCAAGGTGAAGGAACTGATGCCGGGCAATGCCCGTCTGCATAACTGGCTCGACATGGCCCGCCGGAAGATCAAGTTCCAGGGCCTGCCGGCCCGCATATGCTGGGTCGGGCTGGGCGACCGCCATCGCCTGGGCCTCGCCTTCAACGAGATGGTGGCGAAGGGCGAGCTCAAGGCCCCGGTCGTGATCGGCCGCGACCATCTGGATTCCGGCTCGGTTGCCAGCCCCAACCGAGAGACCGAGGCGATGCGCGACGGCTCGGACGCGGTGTCCGACTGGCCGCTGCTCAATGCCCTGCTCAACACCGCCTCGGGCGCGACCTGGGTATCGCTGCATCATGGCGGCGGCGTCGGCATGGGCTTCTCCCAGCATGCCGGCATGGTGATCGTCGCCGACGGGACGCCGGAAGCAGCAAGGCGGCTGGAGCGGGTGCTGTGGAACGACCCCGCCAGCGGCGTCATGCGCCACGCCGACGCCGGCTACGACATCGCCATCGAAGCGGCGCGCACCCACCAGCTCGACCTGCCGGGTATCCTCGGCTGATGCGGCTGCTCCGCGCCGCTGACCGCGCGGCGATCCCCTGGAAGAACGGCGGCGGGGTGACGCGCGACGTCATCGTCTCCCCGGCCGGCGCGACGATCGACGATTTCGACTGGCGGATCAGCATCGCCGATATCGCCGGCAGTGGTCCGTTTTCCAGCTTCCCCGGCATCGACCGGAAGTTCGCGGTACTGGAGGGCAAGGTCGCCCTGACGATCGATGGCGGCGTCCCCGTCACGCTCGATCCGCACACCGCCGCGTTGGATTTCCATGGCGAATCCGCCGTCCAGGCCGATCTCGTGGGCGGGCGGTCGCGGGACCTCAATATCATGACCCGGCGCGGCCGGTTTGCGGCCAGAATGACCCGGCGATCCGCCTGCGTGTTGACCCTGTCCGCGGGCACCACGGTCGTCGTCGCACTCGACAAGCTGACTGCCGCCGGCCAGGTCATGGAAGCGCTCGATGCGTTGCTGTTCGACGCCACAGAGCAATCCACCCTGACGATCGGGCCAGCCGATTTCTACGTGATCGAGATCACCGGCCCCCGGCCCTGACCGCGAGGCTACATCGCCCGTTTTATTCGCGCCGTCGAGCGGTTAGGCTCTTCTCTTGGATCGTCATTCCCGCGAAGGCGGGAATCCAGACCAGAGCCGCGTCCGCGGCGACATGACTCTTTTCGATGCCAACGAATGCATTCCTGGATTCCCGCCTTCGCGGGAATGACGGTTGTGTAAAAGGGCGATACGGAACGCGATGCATCAGAAGTCTTCGGGCTGGGAATTCTGGATCGACCGGGGCGGCACCTTTACCGACATCGTCGCCCGCCGCCCGGACGGGTCCTTGATCGCCCATAAGCTGCTGTCCGAGCATCCTGAGCGCTACCCGGACGCCGCCGTCGCCGGCATCCGCCATCTGCTGGGCCTCCCGCCCGGTGCGCCGATCCCCGCCGGGACGATCCGGGCGGTAAAGATGGGCACCACCGTCGCCACCAATGCCCTGCTGGAACGCAAGGGCGAGCCGACGCTGCTCGCCATCACGCGCGGCTTCGCCGACGCTCTGCGCATCGGCTATCAGAACCGGCCGCGCCTGTTCGACCTGGACATCAACCTGCCCGAGCCGCTGAACGCCGAGGTGGTCGAGATCGCGGAGCGGCTGACGGCGGAGGGCGAGGTCGTCATTGCGCTGGATGCCGAGGCGGCGCGGCGGGACCTGCAATCGGCCTACCAGCGCGGCCTGCGCTCAATCGCCATCGTGCTGATGCACGGCTATCGCTTCCCGGATCACGAACGGCAGGTAGCGCGGATCGCCAGGGAGATCGGCTTTACCCAGATCTCGGTCAGCCATGATGTCAGCCCGCTGATGAAGCTGGTGGCGCGCGGCGATACGACGGTGGTCGACGCCTATCTGTCGCCGATCCTGCGCCGTTATGTCGACCAGGTGCGGGGCGAGCTTGGCGAGGACACGCGGCTGCTGTTCATGCAGTCGAACGGCGGGCTGGTCGATGCCGGGCGGTTCCGCGGCAAGGACGCGATCCTGTCAGGGCCGGCGGGCGGCATCGTCGGCATGGCGCGGACCAGCGCCGAGGCGGGCTTCGCCAAGGTGATCGGCTTCGACATGGGCGGCACCTCGACCGACGTGTCGCATTTCGCCGGCGATTATGAGCGCGCCTATGAGACCACGGTCGCTGGGGTCAGGCTGCGCGCGCCGATGATGAATATCCACACGGTCGCGGCCGGCGGCGGATCGATCTGCCGGTTCGACGGGACGAAGCTGCGCGTCGGCCCCGAATCCGCCGGCGCCGATCCGGGCCCCGCCTGCTATCGCCGCGGCGGGCCGCTGACCGTCACCGACTGCAATGTCATGCTGGGCAAGCTGAGGCCCGACATCTTCCCGCATATCTTCGGTCCTGAGGGTGACCAGCCGCTGGATACGGATATCGTCGCCGAGAAATTCGCCACCCTGTCGGCCGAGCTGAAGGCCGCGACCGGCGCGGCCATGAGCCCGGCTGAGATTGCCGAGGGTTTCCTCAAGATCGCGGTCGAGAACATGGCCAACGCGATCAAGAAGATTTCGGTCCAGCGCGGCTATGACGTCACCGGCTATGCCCTCGCCTGCTTCGGCGGCGCCGGTGGCCAGCATGCCTGCGCGGTCGCCGATGCGCTGGGCATGACCAAGGTCGTGATCCATCCCCTCGCGGGCGTACTCTCGGCCTATGGCATGGGCCTGGCGGAGTTGCGGGTGCTGCGCGAGCTGGCGGTGGATGCACCGCTGGAGGATATCTGCGATCTGGGGGAGAGGCTGGCGGCGCTGGAGCGCGAGGCTCGCGACGCGCTGCTGGCCCAGGGCGTGACCGGCGAGCAGATCGCGGTCGGGCGCAGCGCATTTCTGAAATACGAGGGGACGGACAGCACTCTATCTGTCCCCTTCGGGACGGCCGACGAAATGCGTGCCGACTTCGACGTCGCGCATCAATCGCGGTTTGGGTTCGTCGCTGCGGGCAAACGGCTGATGCTGGAGAGTGTGGCGGTGGAGGCTGTGGGAAGGCCCGACGGTGGCGCCGCAGCAACATTCACCCCCACCTCGCCTCCCCCATCCAGGGGGAGGGACATGAATAAGAACCTCGCCCAAAAAGTCCTCCCCCTCGATGGGGGAGGGTTGGGTGGGGGTGAAAGCCGACGCCCGCTCTACTACCGCCAGAACCTCACAAACAAAGACAAAATCCCCGGCCCAGCCATCATCGCCGAGCCCAATGGCACCACCATCGTCGAACCCGGCTGGGAAGCGACCCTCGACGACCGGCAGAACCTTCTCCTCACCCGCACCGTCCCGCTGCCCAAGACTGCGGCCATCGGCACAGATGCCGATCCGGTGATGCTGGAGGTGTTCAACAACCTGTTCATGACCATCGCCGAGCAGATGGGTACGGCGCTGCAGAACACCGCCTATTCGGTGAACATCAAGGAGCGGCTGGATTTCTCCTGCGCCCTGTTCGACCCAACCGGGGCGCTGATCGCCAATGCGCCGCATATGCCCGTCCATCTAGGATCGATGGGCGTAAGCGTGCGCGCCATCCTGGACAGCCGCGCGGGACAGTTGAAACCGGGCCAGGCCTACATGCTGAACGACCCGTTCCACGGCGGCACGCACCTGCCCGACGTGACCGTCGTCATGCCGGTCTTCGCCGAGGACGATCCGGGCGTGCTGCTGTTCTTTGTCGGAGCGCGCGGCCACCAGGCCGATATCGGCGGCATCACGCCGGGATCGATGCCGCCGCAGAGCCGGACCTTGGATGAGGAAGGCATATTGATCAGCGATTTCCCGCTGGTCGAAAACGGCGAATTCCGCGAGGCGGCGGCGCGCGCACTGCTGCTGTTCGGCCCCCACCCTGCCCGCAACCCGGACCAGAATATCGGCGACCTGAAGGCCCAGGTCGCCGCCTGCGTGAAGGGTGCGGCTGAGCTGCACGCCATGGTCCGGCAGTTCGGTCGCGATGTCGTGCTGGCCTATATGGGCCATGTCCAGGACAATGCCGAGGAGGCGGTGCGACGCTCCATCGCCAGGCTGAAGAGCGGCCGGTTCTCCTGCCGGATGGATGACGGCACCGCTGTTTCCGTCCGCATTGATATCGACACAGACGCCCGCACTGCCACTGTCGATTTCACTGGCACCAGCGCGCAGGTGCCGACCAATTTCAACGCCCCGGTCGCGGTGTGCCGGGCGGCGGTGCTCTATGTTTTCCGTACTCTGGTGGACGACGACATCCCGATGAACGAGGGGTGCCTGCGCCCCATCACCCTTATTATCCCCGAAGGCTGCATGCTGAATCCCAAGCCGCCGGCGGCGGTCGTGGCCGGCAATGTCGAGACCAGCCAGCTGGTCACCGACGCGCTCTATGGCGCGTTGGGCGTGGTCGCGGCGGCGCAAGGGACGATGAACAATTTCACCTTCGGCGACGACCGGCGGCAATATTACGAGACTGTCTGCGGCGGCGCGGGCGCGGGTCCCAGCTTCGACGGAGCAAGCGCGGTGCAGACCCACATGACCAACAGCCGCCTGACCGACCCGGAAGTGCTGGAGTGGCGCTTTCCGGTAATGGTCGAGAGCTTTTCCGTTCGGCAAGGCTCAGGCGGGGCCGGCAAGCATCGCGGCGGCGATGGGGTGGTGCGGCGGATCACGTTCCGGGAGCCGATGTCGGCGGCGATCCTCTCCGGCCGCCGTACTGTTCCGCCTTTCGGCGCCGATGGCGGCCAGCCGGGGGCGCTGGGCCGGAACACGGTGATACGCGCCGATGGTTCGGCAGAAACCCTGCCCGGTACCGCCGTTACCGAGATGCGGGCGGGCGATATCTTCGTCATCGAGACTCCGGGTGGCGGCGGGTTCGGCACGTGCTGATCCTGTCCGGCATCGCTATCGTCGTACTGGGCTTCGCGTTGCGGCTCAATCCGCTGCCGGTGGTGGTGCTGGCGGCGGTGGCGACAGGGTTGGCGGCAGGGCACGACCTCGCCCAGGTGATCTCGGCCTTCGGTAAGGCGTTCAACGACAACCGCTTCGTCACCATCCCCTGGCTGGTCCTGCCGGTGATCGGGCTGTTGGAGCGCTATGGGTTGCAGGAGCGCGCCCGGGCGCTGATCGGCAACGTTCGCGCGGCGACTCCCGGACGGCTGCTGCTGGTCTATATGATCCTGCGCCAGGGCACGGCAGCGCTAGGCCTGACCGCGCTGGGCGGCCATCCCCAGATGGTGCGGCCGCTGATCGCGCCGATGGCGGAGGGCGCGGCGGAGGAACCCTCCGACGACGACAGGCAGACGATCCGCGCCTATGCCGCCAGCGCCGACAATGTCGGCCTGTTCTTCGGCGAGGACATCTTCATCGCCATCGGCTCGATCCTGCTGATCAAGGGCTTTCTGGAGCAGAACGGCATTACGGTGGCGCCGCTCGACCTGTCGGTCTGGGCGATCCCGACCGCCTTCGTCGCGCTGGCGGTCCATGGCATCCGCCTGCTGCTGCTCGACCGTAGATTGCGCCGCCGCCGATGATCACGCTGGGTGCGGTCTATGTCCTGGCCGGGCTGATCTTCGCCGCTGTCGCGGTGCTGAGTGCGGTCGACCGGACCAATCCCAGGCGCATCCGCAATGCTGCCTTCTGGGGCCTGCTGGCGCTGAGCTTCCTGTTCGGCGACCGGCTGGGCGATTTCGGTAACGGGCTGCTGGTCCTGGCGCTGGTCGGCTTCGGCGGCGTCTGGGGGCTGGGAATCGGCAAGCCCGCGACCACCACACCGGAGCAGCGCCGGGAAAGCTCCGCCAGGCGCGGCAACGCCCTGTTCCTGCCCGCCCTCGTCATACCGGCAATCGCGCTGGCCGGCTCGTTCCTGCTGAAGCCCTTCGTTCAGGCCAATCAGGCGACAGTAGTTTCTCTGGCGCTGGGCATCGTCGTCGCCCTCGCCATTGCCATGCTGTGGCTGCGCCCGCCGCCCGCGGCGCCGTTGCAGGAGGCGCGTCGGCTGTTCGATTCGGTGGGCTGGGCGACGGTGCTGCCGCAGATGCTGGCGGCGCTGGGCGCGATCTTCGCCATATCCGGTGTCGGCGACGCGGTCGGGCGGCTGATGACCTCTTACATTCCGCTCGACAGCCGTATTGCGGCGGTCGCCGCCTATACGATTGGCATGGCGCTGTTCACCATGGTGATGGGCAACGCCTTCGCCGCCTTCCCGGTGATGACCGCGGCCATCGGCCTGCCGCTGATCGTCCATAAATTCGGTGGCGACCCGGCGATCATGGGGGCGATCGGCATGCTGTCGGGCTTCTGCGGCACGCTGATGACGCCGATGGCGGCCAATTTCAACATCGTGCCAGCGGCCCTGCTGGAGCTGCGCGACCGCAACGGGGTCATCAAGGTCCAAATCCCCACGGCGCTCTGGCTTTTGGCGGCCAATACGGCGTTAATGTATACGCTGGTGTTTCGCCAATGACGCAGAGCCATATCACGCCCGAACTGGCATCGCGCTTCGCCGCGATCGCGATGGGGCATGTCACGCGCGAATATCCCAACAAGCTGGACCATGTGATGGCCGGGCCCGCGGACGTCGCGTCGCCGCGCGCGCTGCATCCGATCTTCTTCGGCAGCTTCGACTGGCATTCCTGCGTGCACGGCCACTGGCTGCTGGCGAGCCTGTACCGGCGCTTCCCGCATGTCGAGGCACAGGGCATCCGTGACCTGCTGGACGACCAGTTCACAGCGGAAAAGGTGGCGGGCGAGCTCGCCTATCTGGGGCGGCCGGAGAGCCGGGGGTTCGAACGGCCCTATGGCTGGGCATGGCTCTTGATGCTGGCGGCGGAACTGGCGCGCCATACGTCGGAGGAAGGCCGTGCCTGGTCGGCGGCGCTGAAGCCGCTGGCGGAGGCCTTCGCCGAGCGTTTCGTCAACTACCTGCCGCTCGCCTCCTACCCGATCCGCGCCGGAACCCACGCCAACAGCGCCTTTGCCCTGGCGCTGGCCTGGGACTATTCGACCATCGCCGACGACTGGCCGCTGGCCCAGGCGATCGCTGAGCGCGCTTATCGCTGGTATGGGCAGGACGTGAACTGCCAGGCCTGGGAGCCGGATGGCGATGCCTTCCTATCGCCTGCGCTGATCGAGGCGGAATGCATGCGGCGCATCCTGTCGCCGCCCGAGTTCCAGATCTGGTTCGCCCGCTTCCTGCCCGATATCGGGCTGGAGAAGCCGGCGACCCTGTTCGCCCCGGCCTATGTCAGCGACCCCAGCGACGGCAAGATCGCCCATCTGGACGGGCTCAATCTCAGCCGCGCCTGGTGCTGGCGCGGCATCGCCACCGCGCTCGCCGAGCCGGAAAAATCAGTTGCGCTGGCCGCGGCCGAGCGCCATCTGGAGGTGAGCCTGCGCGAGATCGCCGGGGACTATGCCGGCGAGCATTGGCTCGCCAGCTTCGCCCTTTTGGCCCTGTCTTAGAACTGCACCGTGATATCCGCGCCGAAGGTCAGCGGCGGGATGTACTGGCCCGGGATATAGAGGCCGAACGGGGCGACGTAGTTGAGCTGGTGCTCGTCGGTCAGGTTCTTGCCCCACATCGACACCTTGCCGGTCAGCCCGTTGCTGAGCGGAATGTCCAACAACGAGGCCCGCAGGTTCAGGAGCCAATAGGCTGGCGTATAGAGGTTGGCATCCAGCACCGGGTCCACCGCCTGGGCAGCATATTGCGTATATTTCGATTGGTAATTGGCATCGATCCGGAAGGATGCCGACATCCCGTTCGAGAACGGCTTTGTCTGATATTCAGCAGAGAGATACAAGGTCGTCTCCGGCTGGGTTATACGCAGGCCGTTTGACGTATTGAAATGGTCGTAGCCGAAATCGGCGCTGAGGGTCAGGCCGGTGAACGGCACGTAGGCTGCCTCGAGCTCCACGCCGTGAGTGTAGTTGTTGCCGCTGTTGATGAAGAACTCGCCGATATTCGGCGTGAACTGCAGGACCTGCAGGTTGGCCTGCTCCTGCTCGAACACAGCCAGGTTGAGGCGGAGCTTCCTGTCCAGCCATTCGGACTTGATACCCGCCTCATAGGTGAGGTTGGTCTGCGGCGCATAATCTACGCCGTGCAGCACGCCACCCGCGACATAGCCTGAGGCGATGCGGGCATAGAGATTGGCGTCCGGCGTCAGCTTATAGGTGCCGGTGAGCTCGAAATCGCCGTGGTAGAAATTCTTGGAAAAGGTGCCGCCGGGGCCGGGCGCCAGGAACTCCTCGCCGGGGATCGCATTGACGACGGTCGTCCAATAACCGGCATAACGCCGGTCAACGGTGTAGCGATAGCCCGCCGCGAAATCGAAATCGTCGGTCACATGATAGGTGCCGTGCAGGTAGGCCGCATAAGACCGGTTCCAGACCCGGTCGAGCGAGCCGGAGGCGTAGTCTGCCGGCGTCAACGGACCGGGATTCAGCGTGTTGGGTCCGGTCTGCTTGAACGACTTCAGGATATAGGCGACGTCATTCTGGAAGGCGCCTTCGTCGAAGAAATAGAAGCCGCCGATATAGTCGAACGTGTCCTCGGTACCGATGACCTGGAGTTCCTCAGACCATTGATGCTGCGACCGCTTGGCGATCGAGCAGAGCAGGCAGCTGACCTCGCCGCCCACAAGCCCGGTCCCGGGCACGGTGAATGGGGCGATCAGCTCAATGCCCTCATTAGTGTTGAAGCCGCCATCCTGCTGTTGGAAGCGATAGGCAAGGATATTCTTGATCGAGAGGTTGTCGTTGACCGAATAATTCACGGTCAGATTGTGACCGTAGATCGTATAGTGATCGTCGCTCGTGAGTGCGGCCAGTGCGCTGCGATAGGTGAAGCCGTAGAAACCCGGCGGCTTCTGCGAATCGACGATGAGCTTGCCGAAATCGCCGGAACCGGTATCGAAGCCGACGATATGCTGCGCGTCGGCCTCGAGATATTGCGAGGTGTAGTCGAACTTGTAGTCGATCGTCAGGTTGTCGGCGGTATAGCGGGCCGACAGCATCGCACCGGTTTCGTCGTCATCGCCCAGGGTGGGTGTCGAGGTTTGCGGTCCGAACGGCTCCGGCAAGTCGACCACGATGCCGGGCGTGGTGTTGCGGATATAGCCATCCCGTTCGGTGTGCAGGACGGCGAAGCGCAGGGCCAGATTGTCGAAGGCCGGCAGGTCCAGCACCGCCTTGACGCGCTTCAGGTTATAGTCGCCGAAACTTGTCTCCAGCCGCCCGCCATATTCGCCGGTCGGCGGCTTCGAGACAAAGCTGATGGCGCCGGCCTCGGCGTTCCGGCCGAACAGCGTGCCCTGCGGCCCGCGCAGCACCTCAATCCGTTCCAGGTCGGCTAGGTCGAAGGCCACGCCTGTCGACCGGGCGATATAGACGCCGTCGATATAGAGAGCGACCGGGCTGTCGACCTCGGCGTCGATGTTGTTGCCGGTCACGCCGCGGATCTCGACCTGGGCAATGCCGGGCGTGCCGTTCTGCGGCACGATATGGACGCTGGGGATGGTCGTCGCGATATCCTCGACCTGGAAGATCTGGCGGTCCTCCAGCTCCTTATTGGAAAGCGCGATGATCGAGATCGGCACATTCTGCAGCTTTTCCTCGCGCCGGCGGGCGGTGACGGTAATCTCCTCCACCTGCGAAGATGCCTGATCGCCAGCGGAGGCGGCCGGCGCGTTTTGCGCCTGGGCGGCATCGATGAAGAGCAGCGACGCTCCTGCGAACAGAAACCCCGTGATGACGCTGCGACAAGCCACGCTGACCTCCCCTTCGACTTTCCTTCGACAGCGCCGGATCGTTAATATCCGGCCCCTCGTCGCTTTTTGGCTATCCGCCCGGACGCGCGTCAGCATGATTTCCTTTGACGGCTTCCGGTTCCTGTATCTTATTGCCAGGGCATTGGCGGATGGGACCACGAAACTGAGCAAACCGGAGCTAAAACTGCTCAGCGTCCGGCGGTGACGGAAACGCAGATTTCCGCGCGCGGATGGGTTGGCAAGTCTGCTACTACCGCAGCAACGATAAGAAAAAGCGATGTGAGGGAGGGCGTCATGGGGAAGATGATGAACGACGACTCAGCGATCGAATATTCACCGATCGGCCATATCCACGCGCTGCTCAAGAAGACGTCCAAGCTGGGCGTGGATCCCAATGCGATCCTGCGCAAATGCAACCTGTCCTTCACGCTGAAGGATGTCGAATCGGGCAAGATCCTGTCGCTCAACCGGCCGCATTTCTCGACCATCGTGCGCGCCTGCATCCTGGCCGCGACCGACGCCTTCAGCCGCGACAGCCGCCAGATCATGGGCCGGCTCGACTTCGACCTGATGTGCTATGGCTGCCTGCAATGCAGCACCCTGGAGGAGGCGATCGTCCGGCAGGTCAACTTCCTGCACCTGCTCAACGACAGCCAGGGCTGCCTCGAACTGTATCACGAGGGCGACACGGCGATCGTCGCCTTCACCATGTTCCCGGCCGAGCCGGACTGGGAGCTGATCTTCCAGCTGAACGCCTTCGCCGTGTTCCACCGCCTGTTCGGCTGGCTGATCGGCGAAGACCTGCGCGATGTCGCGTTCTATACCGAGTTCGACCCGTCGCGCCGGTCCGACGCCAGGCTGCTGTCGCCCTACAGCGAGCTGAAGTTCGGCTGCGCCCGCCATGAGATGCGGTTCTCGGCCGAACAGCTGGCACGGCCGATCGTCCGCAACCATCTCGACCTGGTCGAGTTCCTGAAATACTTCCCGTTCGACAGTTCCCTGCCGACGGAAGACCGCCAGTCCTGGGCCGATACGGTGCGGGCGCACTACAAGACGATGCTCTATCGCGGCCAGGCCCTGCCGACCACCGCGGCGCTGGCGACGGCGCTGGGCATCTCGAGCGCGACGCTCCGCCGGCGCCTGGACGATGAAAGAAGCTCGATCCGCGGCATCAAGGAACAGGCGCGGATGGAGCTGGCGCTGCAATATCTCGACCGCTCGGCGCTCTCCATCGACGAGATGGCGGCGCATCTCGATTTCAGCTCGTCCAAGGCCTTCACCCGCGCCTTCAAGGCCTGGAAGGGCATGACCCCGGCCCATTACCGGGAGGTGTCGACGAACAGCGCCTCACGAATGGATGCCGCGCTCAACTGACAGAGCAGAAATGTCGGCCATATTGCGCGGAAATGTCCATCGCCTTCGCAGCGGGGCGATTCTAGCTTTGCGATAAAGAGCTTATGGGGGGACGAATGGACGACGCATTGGACCGGCGCAAGACTTGGACGCCGCCGCCCCGGCCGGAGTGGCTGGCGAAGTTCAACCAGATCGGCCAGATGATGGACATCAAGAGCGTCATCTCGCTGGCCCCGGAATCGCTGATGGACGAGGCCCGGCGCAACACCGGCCTCAACAATTTCGGCGCCGACAATCGCTGGGAAAAGCATTTCCGCAAGCTGCTGGAATGTATCGAGGCCGAGGGCGAGCTGACCCCGTTCGGCCGGCTGCTGACCCGTTCGGACTTCCTGATCTATCTCGAGGCCCGCCTTAAGATCGAGGAAGAGTACCGGTTGCATCCCGAGATCGAGGACGAGGTGATCAGGGAGCCGGTATTCATCGTCGGCTTCGGCCGGTCGGGCACCACGATCCTGCAGGAGGTGCTGTCGCACGACCCGCAATTCCGCTCGGTCTCAAAATGGGAGTCGCTGTTCCCAGTCCCGGTGCCGGAAAAGGCGACCTATCACACCGATGCGCGCATTCAGAAGGCGCAGGATCTGGCCGATGTGGTCCATGAGGCCTCACCGGAATGGGCGACCATGCATGCCTGGGGCGGCAACCTGCCGGTCGAGGATATCGAGTTCACCTATCCCGCCTTCCTGTCGGAGGTCTGGGCGACGGCCTTCTCCGTGCCGTCTTATGAGAAATATTTCGCCGAGCAGGACTGCCGGGAGCATTTCGAGTGGCACAAGCGGACGCTGAAGCTGCTGCAGTGGAAGTACAAGGAAACGCACTGGCTGCTGAAGAACCCGACCCACCTGCCGCGCCTGCCCGAGCTGATCGAGATCTACCCCGACGCCAAGTTCATCATCGCCCATCGCGACCCAATCGCCTCGGGCGATTCGGTGGCGAACGTGCTGGGCGTGATCCTTTACTGGCGAACCGACGACCCGTGGGGCGGCGGCGTGCTCGATGAATGGCTGCTGGCGGATGAGCGGGCTGCTCTGTGGGACCGTGTGATCGGCTGGATCGAGAGCGGCATCCTGAAGAAGGGCCACTACTCGAACTTCATCTATGCCAAGTTCATGGAAGACCCGTTGGCGATGACCGAGAAGATCTATCGCGAGCTGGGCCTCGACATCGATGCGGGCGTGTTCAAGGCGATGAACGACCATCTCCAGGCACGGCACAAGAGCACCCACGGCAACAGCCAGAAATACAAGAAGACCGAGGCCGACGACCCGATCGCCATCTCCGAACGGGCAAAATACAAGCGCTATCAGGAGTATTTCGGCGTTCCGAACGAGCGCTGAACTTGAAGACACTGAAGGAAGGCGTCGCGGTCATCACCGGCGCCGGGAGCGGTATTGGCGCGGCGCTGGCGGCTAAGGCCGCTTCGATCGGCATGAAGGTGGTACTGGCGGACATCGACATCCGCCGCATCGACCGGGTGGCGAGCACGATCGAGGCCGCCGGCGGCGCGGCGCTGGCGATCCAGACCGACGTCGCAGACCCCACCGCGCTGGAGCGGCTGGCGGCGCAGACCCATGCGGCCTTCGGCGACGTGCGCCTGCTGGTCAACAATGCCGGTGTCGAGACTATGGGCCTGGTCTGGGACATCCCGGCCGAGCTGTGGGAACGGACGTTCAAGATCAATGTTCTGGGCGTGGTCAACGGTGTGCGCGCCTTCGCGCCGAGGATGCTGGAACGCGGGGCACCGGCCTATATCGCCAATGTCGCCTCGGTCGGAGGCCTCAGCATCTTCCCCATCGAAACCCCCTATATCTGCAGCAAACACGCAGTGCTGTCCTATACCGAGGGGCTGTATCTGGAGATGCGGATGCAGAAGGCGCCGATCCATATCTCCGCCGTCATGCCCGGCCCGGTCGCCACCGCGATCTTCGACGACGCCAAGGGTGCGGGAGACGCCCAGCATGATCATCGCACCGTCATGAAAGGTATGCTGGCGGACGGTATGAAACCGGCGGACGCCGCCGAACGCATCCTGACCGGGATCGCAGCCGGCGACTTCTGGGTGTCGACCCATCCGGAATTGACCTTGCAGACCGCGCGGATGCGGGCTGAGTATCTGGCGAACCTGGCGCTGCCTGGGTTGGCGGAGACGGCGCGGGAGATTTCGGGTCTTTGAAACGGGTCCTGTATTCGAGGGGCGCCGCACTGCTATTGTCGCCCCATGGATCGAGAGCCTGACCCGCGCTTTGCGACTATCGAGGATTTGCGGACACCTGCGGACAAGCTGCAGTTTGCCGCCCTTTGCATCCTTCCAGGATGGGGCTTTCTGGCATTCGTCCACATCGTTTTGAGCGGATATGCCCGGTCGCACGGCAGTGTCTTTCCAAATCCGCTCGCAGGACGAACCTTTCTGTTATCGCTCGACGCGAAGCCGCGGCCGCAACTGGTCTATGTCAGCCACGCCCTGAAGCTCGCCTGTACGATTTCCAAATACGCGTTATTCGGAGCAGCAGGGCTGTTCTTCCTGATGGCGATCATTGCCGTGATTGTTGAACGGCGGTCACGGCAACACGGCGAAAAAGCCTGATTGGCGAGGTTGCACGGCCTCTTCCGTGGAAAGCCGGCGAACTACCCCCTGCTCCACGACGAATAATCCCGTGCATGCTGAGCGATCTGGGCGGCCCGACCGGCCGCGTCGATATGGGGCGTGCCGGGCGGCAGCGCACTTTCCAGATCCTTCCAATCGACCAGCTTGGCCTCCAGCGTCGGCATCGGGCCGCCGTCGTTCTTGAAGGCGGTCCAGCGCACGCACAGCATCCCCTCGTCCAGCCCGTCGGTTTCCACCCAATTGACCACACCGGGGTCGCGGCGGGCGACGACATAGGTGTAGCTGCCGTCCGGATTCGGCGTGGCCCGGCCTGAGCTGAGGGTGGTGCGATGATTGAGGAAATCGCCGATGCCGCCCCAATAATTGGTTGCCGGCACGATGGCATAGCCGGCCGAACCCATCGTCATGCGGATGACGAAGGCCTGGTCCTCGGTCAGCTTGAAATGGCCCATCGCATAGGCCTGGGTAACCAACGTCTCGCCCGCGTTGAAGAAGGCCGGGGCCGGCAGGACATTGACCGGCGACTTGTTGATATGGGCGGTCACCGCCATGGTACCGCGGATCGCTTTGGTCATCTGCCTGGGCACTTCCTTGACGATGTCGGCGATCGTCATCGGCGGCTTCCTGGGCGGGTCCAGCCGCTCGATCGTCAGCTTCATCGGCCGCTGGCGTTCGATATGGTCGAAGATGTCGCGGATGATCAGCTGCTGCGCACCGGCCTGGGTTTGCAGATGGTTGGCCCGGCCGTTCGCCGGCTCGGGATCGACGGTGATGGTGAAGCTGCCGTCAGCCGCGATCTTGAGGTCACCGATCGACAGATTGCCCTGTGTAGCCTCGTTCGCCCCGATCAGCGAGAACTCGAAGGCGAGCGGTCCCTGGGGCGGCTTGACCCCATGGACGACGAAGCGGGCCGCATCGTCCACCGGCGCCAGGCGATAGATGTAGTCCGGGCTGGGATGCAGCGCCTTGGTGCTGCAGATATCGACCCCGTCGGTCTGGTGCGGATAGAGGCTGACCGCGTGGATGCGCGGATGATTGGGATCGATATTGATCGACGCCAGCAGCGCGACCCAGCGCATCATCTCGAATTCATAGTCGAAGATCGCCGCCGAGAGCGGCCCGTGCGGCACGGCGGCTTTGACCTCGCGCGCCGTGTCCTCGATCATCTTCTGGACCTCGGGCTCTTTCAGCAGCTGGAGCGCGATCCGCTCGACCGCCTTCTGGTCCTCGGTCGCCATCGGCGAATTCGCCCCGGCCTCGGCATATTGCTGCTTGTTCACCATGGCGTCCTCCCAATCGTGTTGGGGGGAGGATACGCACAGGCCCGGCAATGCTTCAACGAAAGCCGAAGCCGCCGAACCGCGCAAAGCGGCGGACAAAACTGCTCGCAAAATGCGTAGTCTGAGAATTGCAGGCTACAATCCGGCCTTTCCCGACATATGTGCTGCATGAGAGACTAACGATCATGCTGACTATCGTTTCGGACGAACTGCAGCCAGCCAGCCGGCGCCACCCAAACCTTCGGGCTTTTGCCCGCAATTGGAGGCGCACGTTCTTTGCCGGCATTCGTCGATCCTATATCACCGCATTCCCGCCGGAGCAGTGCGCCATAGGCAAGTGGCTGATTGCTGAGCAGTACGATCTTAGCAGGCCTTCGCCACCCTCGGCTCCAGCCGGTGGAGTCGCCTTGGCAGAAGGAGCGCTACTTTACGAAATCGACGGCGAGCCGTGTTCAAGCAACGTCGTCGCCTAGGCGGCTAATCAGACGATCAGCTGGCCGCTGCGCTCGGCGATGCCGATGATGGCCCGGGTCCCGCTGTTGAATTCGAGGAAGTCGGCTTCGATGCCGTCGCTGAAGATGACGCCGTGCTCCGGCATCTCCGAGACGATGCCGATCGTCTCGCTCTGCTCGATCCTGCCGATCACCAGCGAGGCCGCGCTGGTGCGGCTCGGGAACGGCTCGCGGACATAGTAGTGCAGGCGCTGCGCGTCCCACGGAAAGGCGCCGTCGGGCTTAGGCTCATCACCGCCAAGGCCGAACGCAGCCGCCATCGCGACCCAGCCGGCATAGATGCTCTTGAGCCAGCCGGTCGAGCCAAGGCCGGTCGAGACGATGATGCCGCTGGAGGATTGCCGCTCCTGCCGGTCGCCGATCGACAGCTCATAGCGCGCCGAGACATGGCTTTGCGGGCCGATGAACAGGTCGTTGACGGCATAGAGCGTAATGCCGGTATTGAGTGTCGCCTTCGCCATGGTGACCGACTTCACTTGCCGGCGGTCCGCCAGCGCCTCGGGAATGATCCGCAACAGGTCGGTGGCGACGAAGGGCAGCAGCACGCCATCCCACCGCCTTGGGTCGGGATTGACCCCGACGATCCGCTGGCCGTCGAGATATTTCATCGTATTGGCGACCAGCCCATCCTGGCCCAGGACGACGACGAGATCGTCCGGGCCGAAGATGAAGTTGGCGAGGAAGGCGCGGTCGACCCGCTGGAGCCGGCCGAAATGGCGCAGCACGCTTTCGACATCCTCCGTAGCCTGGAGGTAACGCTCATGCTCGGCCAGATAATCCGAGAAATCGGCCCCCAGATGCTCGACATAGAACTGGGCCTGCTGCCTGGTATTGAAACGCCGGATCAGCTCGGCGAGCCGGGTTTCGCGCAGAATCAGCACGATCTTGCGCTCGGTGATCGGTTCCATCGCTCACCCCGCCGGCTGGAGCATCTCCCGGAGCAGGTCCGGTGAGACGTTGAGCTGGCCGATCTTGCCGGCATTCTCGGCCAGGTCGCGGAAGGCCATGGCCATCATCTGATTGGGGTTCATGCCGACAGAAGCCAGCGCTTGCAGTACCTTGGGCTCGGCGCCGCTGAAGGCCTTCATCATCTCGGTGATTCCGTAGGCCTTTGCTTCGGCCTCTGCCCGGGCATTCTCGGCCGCCAAAGCGACAAGCTGCCGGTTCTGCTCCTCCAGCCCGATCTTGCCGGTCATCTCGTCCTGCTTGATCTGGAGGCGGCGTTCCTGGACCGCACGTTCGGCCTCCATCTGGGCCTCGCGTACCTGCCGCTTCTTATTCTCCACCGCTACTTCGGTCGCGAGCTCATTCTCCTTGATCGCCCGTTCCTGCTCGACCGCGGCATTGCGCCGGAGATAGGTGGCCTCATCCGCTTGCCGCAGCAGCGCCTCGCGCGCCTCGGCCTCAAGCGCCCGCGCTGTCTCGGGCTTCGGCTTGATCGCCAGGATCGACAGGCCGAGCAGTTCGAGCCCCAGCGCTTCGAGCACCGCCTGGCTGCGTACGGCATCGGCGACCCGCGTGACCAATGCCTGGCCGGAAGCGAGCGCCTCCTTCAGGCTCAGCTTCTGCAGCTCCGCCCGCATCGCGACCTGGACCTGGTCGATCAGGCGCTGGGACACTTTCTCAGGGTCCTTGGAGCGATAGGCGCCGTTCGGCGCGACGGTGAAATTGAGCAAGGTTGCCGTCCGCCCCGGCTCGGCAATGCGGTAGGTTATCTGGCCCTGGATGGTCACGTCCTGGAAGTCGGCCGTCACCTCCTGGAAAATGAAGGGTTCATTCATGCTCGCGGTCGGAACCACGACGATCGCGCTAGTCGGCGCGAAATACCAGAAGGCCAGCCCCGCCCCCTGCCGGCGCGGTTTCCCGTCCTTGTACTGGATCACATACTGAGTCGGCTGGGTGGTGATGAAACGATATCCGAACATGATTTCTCCTACCTGCATCTGCGCCCCGGTGGCGTCTGAGGAGAGAGATACAGACCTTAGTGTGTTTTGTCAACTAAGTTAGTTTTATATTTTCACTAAGAGCGGTTTCGGATAGATTCGGCGGCGGAGGATAACTGATCCGATGGTTGAAGCGACCTATCCCACGCCGACTGTCACGGTCGATCTCGTGATCTTCGCGCTGGTCGACGAAGTGCTGCAAGTACTGCTGATGCAGCGAGGCGCCGAGCCCTTTGCCGGGGCCTGGGCGCTCCCCGGCGGCTATATCCATACGGACGAGGATACCGACATCGAGGCCGCGGCGCGGCGGGTGCTGATGGACAAGACCGCAGTCGAGACGCCCTATCTGGAGCAGGTCCAGACCTTCGGCGGGCGGGCGCGCGACCCGCGCGGCTGGACCGTCAGCGTCGCCTATATGGCGCTGATCTCAGCCAACGACCTTACCCCTCGGCACGGCGCCAACGCCGCCGGCGTCGCCTGGTGGCCGGTTGAGGACGAGATGCCGCCGCTGGCCTTCGACCATGCGGCGATACTGGATACAGCGGCGGCACGGCTACGCGGCAAGGTCGAATACACGACCCTGCCGATCCATCTGCTGCCGGCCCGCTTCACCCTGCCCGACCTGCAGCTGCTCTATGAGCGGATACTCGGCCGCAAGATGGATAAGTCGGCTTTTCGCAAGCGTATCGCCGAGGCAGATTTCCTGGAGCCGATCCCGGGCGAGAAGCGCGCCGCCAGCAACCGGCCGGCGCAGTATTATCGGGTGAAGCCAGGGCGCGCGACGCTGTTCTTCGACCGGACGATCTAGTCTCGCTCACAACTCCCGCTTGACGGCGCGTCGTCGGCCGTGGAGCTATGCGGGCCGCAACACTCACGACCGGGCCACGACATGAGGTCATCGGTCCTTCAAGGGGAATCCATCACATGCAAGCGCAACCTTTGGCGGGGAAGACCGCGTTCATCACCGGCGCCTCGGGTTCGATCGGGTCGGCCAGCGCCAAGCTGCTGGCGGCGGACGGGGCGGCGGTGCTGCTCATGAGCCGGCGTGAAGAGGCGCTGGCCAAGGTGAAGGCCGAGATCGAGAAGGAGACGCCCGGCGCCGTGGTCGCCATCCATGCCGGCGATGCCACCAAGGTGGACGCGGTGCGGGCGGGGCTGGACAAGGCCTATGCGCTGCGCGGCCGGCTGGACGTCATCGTGCCGCTGGTCGGCGGCGGGCCGTTCAAGCCGTTCCTGATGCTGGACGCCGAGACGGTGCGCGAAACCTTGGATTTCTGCATCACCAGCGCCTTCATCGCCATGCGCTATGGCGCACCGATGATGAAGGAGGGCGGGTCGATCGTCTGCATCTCGTCCAATGTCGGCAAGATGCCGTTCCGCTATCTGTCGGCCTATCACGCCGGCAAGAGCGGCCTGGAGGGCCTGGTTCGCGCCGCGGCTGAGGAGCTGGGGTCGGCCAATATCCGGGTCAACGCGGTGCGTCCGGGCCTCACCCGCACCGACGCCTCGGGCATGATGTTCGAGCAGGATACTTATCTGAACCGCTATACCGAGCAGACGCCGCTGGGCAAATGCGGCGGCGAGCCTGAGGACATCGCCAAGGCGGTGCGCTTCCTGGCCGGGCCGGATTCCTCCTGGATCACCGGTCAGAGCTTCGCCATCGACGGCGGCCACGAGCTGCGCCGCAACCCGGACATGACCGACCTGATGGTCCAGATGTACGGTCAGAAGGCGATGGACGCGGTCTATAAGGGCCAGGCGCCGGAATAGAGGACGAGTATGGTGCGAAGGCTAGGCCAGGCGGCGATCGCCGCCGCCCTGCTGTTGGCTGGCTGCGGCGGCGGGGAAATTCCCAGCAAGTTCCCGACCGACGGCGAGGGTCAGGGCACGCTTTCCATGCCCAACGGCGACAAATATGCGGGTGAGTTCCATGCCGGGAAGCTGAACGGCCCCGGCACCGCCACCTTCGCCAGCGGCACCAAGTATGTCGGCACCTTCAAGGACGGCAAGATCGAAGGCCCGGGCACGGCAAGCTTCCTGAACGGCGAACAGTACAAAGGCACGTTCAAGGACGGGAAGCTTGACCAGGGCACGCTGAGCTCGCCCGGCGGCAACGTCTATGCGGGCGCCTTCGCGGACGACAGGCCGGACGGCCAGGGCACGCTGACCTATGCCGGCGGCGGCTCCTATGTCGGCGAATTCCGGAAGGGCGTGCAAAGCGGCCAGGGCACGCTGACCGCCAAGGACGGCAGCAAATATGTCGGCCAGTTCGCGGGCGGCCGCTTCGAAGGCCAGGGCACCCTTTATGCCGCCGACGGCTCGGTCATCCATGCCGGCCGGTTCGCGGCCGGGAAATTCGTCGACGACCAGCAGATGAAGCCGGCGGCCAAGGTGAAGAAGCGCTCTTAGCCCTGGCTTCCGCCTATCGTGTCAGGAATTCCAGCACCAGCCGCTCGAACTCCGACTTGTGCTCGATCATCGTCCAGTGGCCGCAATTCGGGAAGACGTGTAGCTCGCAGTTGCGGATCAGCCGCATCGGGATGATGGTGCGGTCGAGCGTGCTGACGCGGTCCTCACGGCCCCAGCAGATCAGGGTCGGCGCCTTGATGCGGGCAAGATGGGCGAAGGAATCGACGCCGTTCGGCCCCTCGACCGCCTCGGCGAGCGCCTTCACGCCGGCGCGCGAATAGAGCTTGCGCGTCGTCGCCAGGGTCACCGGTTCGATCGCATGCCTGAAACGCTCGTCGATCAAGGCGGGCGTGATGAGGCTCTGGTCGAAAACCATCGAGCGCAGCCAGGTCGCCAGGTTTTCCCGGGTCGGATTCTCGGCGAACTCGGTCAGCAGATTGATGCCCTCGCCCGGGAACGCACCGAACAGCCCGAACCCGACGCCACCGATGGTGACGAAGCGGCCGACCCGCTCTGGATGATGGGCCGCGACCAGGGCGCCGACCAGGCCGCCGAACGAGTTGCCGATGATGTGGGCCTTATCGATGCCGAGCTTGTCCATGAACGCCACGACCGCATCGGCCCCGGCCGCCATCGGATTGCCGTCAGCCGGGTCGCTGCCGCCATAGCCGGGCAGGTCCAGGATCACGGTGCGGAATTTTTCCGCGAAGACCGGCAGGTTCTCCGAGAAGTTCGCCCAGCCGGTGACGCCCGGTCCCGAACCGTGGAGCAGGAGCAACACAGGCCCCGCCCCGGCTTCGTGATAATGCTGCCGGCGGGCGGCGCTCTCGACGGTCCGGCTTGTGGCCTCGTAGGTGAAAATGACCCGTGCTCCCCTTTATCCCGTTTTCGTCCGTAATTCGAGGAAAGCCGGCTGATCGTCAAGTAATCGGTGACTAACGCTGCATCTGCATCAGCTGGTCCATCGGCAGCATGTTGTGATTGAGGTTGGCCATGATCCACAGTGATCCGCCGACCACCAGGATCACGATCAGGATGCCGAAGGCCAGCGCCAGGATGTTGTTGGTGTTGTCCGGCCCGGTCGAGATGTGGAGGAAGAAGACCAGATGCACGCCCATCTGGGCGACCGCCAGCACGCCGATCGCGATCGGAACGCCGGGCGCCCAGATGAGGTCGGTGCCCGCCGCCCAGAAGGAGGCGGCGGTGAGCAGCACTGCCAGCGTCATGCCGAGCAGATAGCCGCGGGTACCGGCGATGACGTCGATCTTGTTCTCGTCGCCGGGCGCGCTGTCATAGCCATCGGAGTGCGCTCTATCCGGGCGTGTATGAGCTTCGTCGGTCATGCCGCGGCTCCCATGAGATAGACGACGCTGAACAGCGCCACCCAGATGATGTCGAGCGCATGCCAGAACAGGGCGAAGCACAGGAAGCGGCGCATCGTGGTGGGGATGAAGCCGCGTGTCGCGATCTGACCCAACATCACCGTCAGCCACACCAGCCCGGCGGTGACATGCAGCCCGTGCAGCCCGACCACACTGAAGAAGGACGACAGGAAGGCGCTGCGCTGAGGCCCTGCGCCCTCGGCCACCATGCGGACGAACTCGCTGATTTCCAGCCCCAGGAACACCGCCCCGAACAGGAAGGTGAAGAAGGAGGCGGCATAGACCTTGCCCGTCTGCCGCGTCTGCACCGCCAGGGCCGACATGCCGCAGGTGAAGCTGGAGGCGAGCAGCGCCCCGGTCTCGGCCGCCACGGTTCTGAGGTCGAAGAGCTGCTTGCCCGTCGGCCCGCCCGCCGTCTCGCCCGACAGCACCGCATAGGCGGCGAAGAAGGCCGAAAACATGATGAAATCGCTGAGTAGGAAAATCCAGAAGCCGTAGCCGACGACGATGCGTTTCGATGCCGGGCCGGGGAACGGGCGGTAGACCGGCCGTGCGTGGGGGTCGCTGACAGCGCCCTGATCGACGATCGCGATGGTCATGCCGGCGCCCCCGCCCGCTCAAGCTCCATGCGTGCCAGCTCGTCGGCCGGAAGCTCATCCTCGTCGCGCTTGCGCCAGGCGAAGACCATGAAAGTGACGAAAGCGCCGAACAGCCCCAGCAGCACCATCCACCAGATATGCCAGATCAGCGCGAAGCCCATCACCACAGCGAAGAAGGCGGTGACGAAGCCGGTCGGGCTGTTGCGCGGGATTTCGATCGGTTCGTATTCCGGCTGTTCGTGTTTCTCCGTACGGGCGCTGGCTTTCATGCCCCAATAGGCATCCAGCCCCTCCACATTCGGCATCACCGCGTAATTGTAGAAAGGCGGCGGCGAAGCGGTCGACCATTCCAAGGTCCGCCCGTTCCACGGGTCGCCGGTTACGTCGCGCAAAGCCACACGATCGCGAATGCTGACCACCAGCTGGGCGATCTGGAGGCCGATGCCCACCATGATGATCACAGCCCCCAATCCGGAGAGGTGAAGCCACGGGTCCCACAGCGGATTGTCGGTATGCTGCAGTCGCCTTGTCATGCCCATCAGCCCCAGGGCGTAGAGCGGCATGAAGGTTACGTAGAAACCGATGAACCAGCACCAGAAAGCGGCCTTGCCCAGCCGCTCGTTGAGCGTGAAGCCGAAGGCTTTAGGGAACCAGTAGTTATAGCCGGCGAAAGCGCCGAACAGCACGCCGGGAATCACCATGTTGTGGAAATGGGCGATCAGGAAGACGCTGTTATGCAGCTGGAAATCGGCCGGCGGCACCGCCAGCAGCACGCCGGTCATGCCGCCGATCACAAACGTGACCATGAAGGCGATCGCCCACAGCACCGGCACGTCGAACCGCACCCGCCCGCCATAGAGGGTGAACAGCCAGTTGAAGACCTTCACCCCGGTGGGCACCGCGATGATCATTGTCGCGACACCGAACACGGCGTTGACGTCCGCCCCAGCCCCCATCGTGAAGAAATGGTGCAGCCAGACCAGGAAAGAGAGGATGCAGATCGCCATCGTCGCCGCCACCATCGAGCGGTAGCCGAAAAGCGATTTGCCGGAGAAGGTGGCGATCACCTCCGAATAGACCCCGAAGGCCGGCAGGACCAGGATATAGACCTCGGGATGGCCCCACACCCAGATGAGGTTGATATACATCATCGGGTTTCCGCCGGCCTCGTTGGTGAAGAAATGGAAGCCGAGATAGCGGTCGAGCAGCAGCATCGCGAAGGTCGCGGTCAGCACCGGAAAGGCGGCAACGATCAGCAGGCTAGAGGCGAGTGCGGTCCAGCAGAAGACCGGCATGCGCATCATATTCATCCCCGGCGCCCGCATCTTGAGGATCGTGGTGACGAAATTGACACCGGTCAGCAGGGTGCCGACGCCGGATATCTGCAACGACCATAGATAGTAGTCGACGCCGACTCCGGGTGAGAATTTAAGTTCCGACAATGGCGGATAGGCCAGCCAGCCGGTCCGGGCGAACTCGCCGATCACCAGCGACATATTGGTCAGCAGCACACCGGAGGCGGTGAGCCAGAGGCTGACCGAGTTCAGGGTCGGAAAGGCGACGTCGCGGATGCCGAGTTGCAGCGGCACGACGAAATTCATCAGCCCGATCATGAAGGTCATGGCGACGAAGAAGATCATGATCGTGCCGTGGGCGCTGAAGATCTGGTCGTAATGCTCGGGCGGCAGATAGCCTCCGCCGCCGTCAGTGGCGAACGATTGCTGCGAGCGCATCATGATGGCGTCGGAGAAGCCGCGTATCAGCATCAGCATCGCCAGCCCGCAATACATGACGCCGATCCGCTTGTGATCGACGCTGGTGATCCATTCGCGCCAGAGATAGGGCCAATAGCCCTTGACGGTGATCCAGCCGAGCACGCTCAGTATGATCAGTATCAGGACGATGGAGACGACCAGCGGGATCGGCTCGTCGAACGGGATGGCGGTCCAGTTGAGCTTGCCCAGCATCACGAACCTCCATTGCGCGGTGAGACTGGGGCGCGTGGCGAGACCGTGGCGTTGGGCGCATTCTGCTGCCCCTCCGCCCCCTCGGTCTCCATGTCGAGTATCTTCTCGAACAGGCCGGGCTCGACCCCGCGATAGACGGCCGGCTTGTCAGCCTTGCTGTTCTGGGTCAGGCCGGCGTAGTCCAGCGCCTGTCCGCCAGCCTTGGTCTCGTCGACCCACTTGTCGAAATCGGTCTCCGGCACCGCCTCGACATTGAAACGCATGTCGGAGAAGCCGTCGCCGCTGAACTGGGCCGATATGCCCGGATAGGTACCGGGCTTGTCCGCCTGCAGGTGCAGCTGCGTCGTCATGCCGGCCATGGTGTAGATCTGGCTGCCCAGCTGCGGCACGAAGAAGCTGTTCATCACCGTGGCCGAAGTCAGCTTGAAATGGAGCGGCCTGCCCGCCGGCACGACAAGCCGGTTGACCCCGGCGATGCCCTGCTCGGGATAGATAAAGAGCCATTTCCAGTCGAGCGAGACGACCTGGATTTCGAGCGGCTGCGTTTCGGCGAGCGGTTTGTGCGGATCGAGATCGTGCGAGCTGACCCAGGCGATGCCGCCCAGGAACAGCACAACCAGGGCCGGGATCGACCAGACGATGAATTCAAGTCGGCCCGAATAGGCCCAGTCGGGCCGGTAGGCCGCCCTCGTGTTGCCAGCCCGAAACCACCAGGCGACGGCCAGGATGGCGATGATCACCGGCACTATGACGGCCAGCATGATCACCGTCGCATCGAACAGGATCAGCCGTTCGCTGTGCGCGACCGGCCCTTGCGGGTCCAACACCCCGGAACTGGTGAGGCCTGACAGCATGAGTGACACCCGCGCCGTTTGCTTTAACCACACATTCAGGGCGTGATTGTTCCCTCCTAAGCTGGAACAATCGCCAAAGGGGGCTATTTCTCTGCAGATTGGCCGATCTGTCTTGACGAATCTGATCAGGACGAAGATTTCTGATTTCGTTTATGAACCGGGAATATCCTGAGGAGGGAAAGCCATGTCAGAAATGAAAAGCCGCCGTGAACTGGGCCTGATGGTCACCGGCGGTGTGATCGCCGCCGGGCTGGTCGCCGGCGCCAAGCCAGCCTTGGCCGACCGACAGCCCGAGATGGAGCGGGCCAAGAATGCCTTGTACGACGCCATCCAGTCGCTGCGCGCCGCCAGCGAAGACAAGGGCGGGCACAGGGTGAAAGCGATCCAACTGATCGAGAGCGCAATCGGCGAGGTCGACGCCGGTATCCACTTCGCCAACACGCACTGACGGCTTCCGAGGCTTTCCGGCCGCCGTGAGCGGCCGGAAAGCCTCGGACTAGACGCCGCCCAGCATCGGGTCTTCCAGCCGGTGCAGGCGTGCCGCCGCCAGTTGGCCGAAGCTGTGAATCAGGGTCTTGCGTCTTGGCGTCGCCAGCTTCTCGACCGGTGACGGGCGAATGACCGCCGCGCCGAACGCGTCGGCGACGATCAGCCCGCAATGATCCGGGATCAGCGCCTGCGGGAAATCCTCGCCCACCGCGAAATAGAATTCATCGCAAAAAGCGCGATATTCCGGCCATTTCTGGTCGGTCCGGAAATCGACGATCGAGCTTTTGACCTCGACGATCGCGATATCGCAGCCGTCGGTCACGCCGAATATGTCGGCCCGCCGCCCATTGGCGAGCGGAAATTCCGTAATCGAGGCATAGCGCTGCCCCCATAGCAGCCGGCGGACGCCCCGGCACAGCCGCTGGGCCACCCGCTGCTCAAGGCTGATATCGCCACCGCTGGCATCAATCATGGAACCGAGCCGGATTGGGAGAAGAATGGAATAGGAACATACAAGCCGCTGCAAGGCCGGGCAAGTTATCCAGGAACCGAGGCTGGCCCGCGTGGTTTCGGACTCGTCGTTAGGAGCATGTCATGACAACTCGCGCCTTTTGGCAGAATCATAGATGAGCGCGGAGGTCAGACCGGGCGCCGCGGCCGAGAAGGCGCTGGCCAAGGTTGCGCTGACCCATCCGGAGCGGGTGCTGGATCCGGACTCCGGCCTCACCAAGCGTGGGCTGGCGGAATATCTGGCGCTGATCGCGGGCCGGATGCTGCCGCACGTCACCGGCCGGCCGATCAGCTTCGTCCGCTGCCCCGGCGGCACCGAAAAGGCCTGCTTCTATCAGAAGCATATCGAGACCAGGCTGCCGCCCGGCATCGGCAGCGTGACGATCAGGGAAAAAGAAGGCACCGGCGACTATCTGACCATCGACAATGCCGAGGGGCTGATCGGGCTGGCGCAGATGGGCGTGCTGGAGGTTCACCCCTGGGGCAGCCGTGCGGACGACGTCGACAAGCCCGACCGGCTGATCTTCGACTTCGACCCCGCCCCCGACGTGCCCTTTACCTGGGTGGTCGAGGCGGCGATGGCGATGCGGGAGCGGCTGGAAAAATTGGGCATCGAAAGCTTCCTCAAGACCACCGGCGGCAAGGGGCTCCATGTGGTGGCGCCGTTCAAGCGCGAGCATGAATGGCCGACGGTCAAGGAATTCGCCCGCGCTGTCGCGACCGCGATGGCGGCGGAGAGCGAGCGCTATGTCACGGTGATGACCAAGGCCAAGCGCACCGGCAAGATCTTCATCGACTTCTTCCGCAACGACCGCGGCTCCACCGCCGTCGCCCCCTATTCCACCCGCGCCCGCGCCGGCGCACCGGTGGCCACCCCGCTCGACTGGCGCGAGGCGACGCCAGCGCTCGATCCCCGCCATTTCACGACAGAGACCATCCCGCGGCGGCTCGCCCTGATGCCGGACGATCCTTGGGCGCCGCTGTTGAAATCGCAACAATCCATCGGAAAGGCCGCGCTGAACGCTATGAAGGTCGCCTGAACGGGGGAAGATCGCAGGGTATTGCGTAACACCTGCGTGTATCCGGGCATCGAACCATCGGACAATAGCTGGAATGTTGGATCTCAAGGCAGCTTCCATCGCTGCAAACCGCTTCGGCTTCGGCGCCAGATCGGGCGAGCTGGACGCGATCGCGCAGGACCCGCGCGGATGGCTGCGGCAGCAGCTGGTCCCCGAAGCCCTGCAGGCCGCAGGCACGCCCTCGTCGGCGCAGCTTTCGCAGTTCCTGCAGGTGCGGCGCGAGCGCAAGGCGGACCCCGATGCCGCCAAGACCTTGCGTAAGGAGCTGCAGCAGAATTTCCGCGCCGCCGCGGCCAAACGCACGCTGGACGCGGCGGGCAGCGCGGCGCCGTTCCGCGAACGGCTGGTGCAGTTCTGGTCCAACCATTTCACCGTCTCGATCCAGCGGCCGGTGGTGATCCCGGTTGCCGTCGGCTTCGAGAACGAGGCGATCCGGCCCAACGTGCTGGGCAGTTTCCGCGCCCTGCTTGGCGCCGCCGTGGCCCATCCGGCGATGCTGCTCTATCTCGACAATGCCTATTCGATCGGTCCCAACTCGCAGGCCGCCCGGAAGATCAATCGGGGCATTAACGAGAATCTCGCCCGCGAGGTGCTGGAGCTGCATACGGTCGGCGTCGATGGCGGCTATAGCCAGACCGACATCACCGAGTTCGCCAAGATCCTGACCGGCTGGTCTATCGCCAACAACCACGAGCCCAATTCCGGCCAGTTCCGCTATCGCCCCTTCGTGCATGAGCCCGGCGACAAGACAGTGATGGGCAAGACCCATCCTGAGGCCGGGCAAGATGAGGCGACGGCGGTACTGAACGACCTCGCCAGCAGGCCGGCGACCGCGCGCCATGTCGCCACCAAGCTGGCCCGCCATTTCGTCGCCGACGATCCGCCCAAGGAAGCGGTCGACGCGCTGGCGCGGACGTTCATCGAGACCGACGGCGACCTGCACGCGGTGTCGCTGACCCTGATCGGACTGCCGCAGATCTGGTCCGCGCCGCTGACCAAGGTGAAGACGCCGAACGATCTGGTCACCTCGGCCTGCCGCACTTTCGGCATCGCCGACGCTGAGGCCGGCGAGATGCTGCTGATCGGCCTGAAGCAGATGGACCAGGTGCCGTTCGCCGCCCTCTCGCCCGCCGGCTGGCCCGATATCGCGGAAAGCTGGGTGTCGCCCGAGGCGATGATGACCCGGGTCGAGTGGGCGATGGCGGCCGGGCAGAGGCTGGACGGCCATGCCGACGCCCGCGACATCGCCAAGGGATCGATCCAGCCGGTGGCGAGCGACAGCACCCTGTTCCACATCGACCATGCTCCCAGTTCGGCCGAGGCGCTGGCCCTGCTGATCGCCAGCCCCGAATTCCAGCGCAGGTAACAGTCATGTCCCTCGACACCATCATCCTGCCGCGCCGCGCCTTCTTAAGCGGTGTCGGTGCTGCCGCACTGGCAGCCGGCCTGCCGCGCGTCGTGCTGGCGGACGCGCCGACCGACAAGCGCTTCGTCCTCATCATTCTGCGCGGCGCGATGGACGGGCTGAATGTCGTGCCGCCCTATGGCGACCCGAACTACGCGGCGCTGCGCGCCCAGATCACCATCGCCAAGCCGGGCGACACCGACGGGGCGAGCGACCTCAACGGCTTTTTCGGCCTGCATCCGGCGCTGGCCGAGATCGCCCCCTGGTACAAGGAGGGCGCGCTGCTGCCGGTCCATGCTGTCGCCTCGCCCTATCGCGACCGCTCGCATTTCGACGGGCAGGACATGCTGGAAAACGGCATGCTGAGCCCCCGCGATACCCAGAGCGGCTGGCTGAACCGAGCGCTGACGGCCCTGGGCGGCGGCGGCGGCGACCGGCGCATCGGCTTGGCGGTCGGCCAGAGCATCCCGCTGGTGCTGCGCGGTCCGACCCGGGTCGCTTCCTGGGCGCCGACCCGGATGCCGGAGGCGAACGACAGTTTCCTGACCCTGGTGCAGGCGGTCTATCAGAATGACAGGCTACTATCGGCGGCACTGGCCGACGGCATCCGCGCCACCGCTGCCGCCGACCAGGCGATCGGCGCCGGAAACGCCCCGATGGCGAATGCCGGCACGGCCGGCTCCGACGACGGCAAGCCCAACCAATACAAGGCGCAAAAGGCGCTGGCCGAGGCAGCCGGCAGGATGCTGGCCGACCCGAACGGCCCGCGCATCGCCGCCTTCGACACCCAAGGCTGGGACACGCACGCCGCCCAGGGCGGCGCGAAAGGCAGGCTGGCGACTGCGCTGGGCGGCCTGCAGGCCAGCCTGGTATCGCTGCGCGCGGCGCTGGGGCCGGCCTGGAAGGATACGGTCGTGCTGATGGCGACTGAGTTCGGCCGCACCGCCCATGTCAACGGCACCAACGGCACCGACCACGGCACCGGAACCGCCGCCCTGCTGGCCGGCGGCGCCGTCGCCGGCGGCAAGGTGCTGGGTGAGTGGCCCGGCCTCGCCGAGACCCAGCTCTACCAGTCCCGCGACCTGATGCCGACCACCGACCTGCGCGCGGTGATCAAGACCGTCCTTTACGAGCATCTGGGTGTGTCTCGGGATAGGCTGGACGGGCTCGTGTTTCCGAATTCCAGTGATGCGCGGGTGATGAAGGGGATTACGAGGGCGTAGAGGGCGGATTTGTAGGATGGGTAGAGCATAGCGAAACCCATCGCCCGGTGCGCCTGACGATGGGTTTCGCTACGCTCTACCCATCCTACATTCCTAGCGCTCCAAATACCTCGCCAACCCCTCGAGCGCATTCTCCAGCACCCGCCCCAGGAAGGCCTCGAACGGTTCGTCCTTGGCCAGGAACAAGAGGCCCGGCAGCGGGTCGCAGGCCAAGATCCAGCGCACGCGGGTGCCGCCGGGGACTTCGTCGAATTCGGTGATCTCGATCTGCGCCTTGGAGAGCGGCTCGGTCACGCGGTCGATGATGTAGCCCCAGCGTTTGGGCTCGTCCCACACCACCATCGTCTCGTCGTGCAGGGCACCGGCCACTGAGGAGCGGCGGATGGTGCCGACGCCCCAGGGCTGCGGCCCCTCATAGGTGACCCATTCGACATAGGGGAACCAGTGCGGCCAAGTTGCCGCGTCGGTAAACACGTCCCACACCGCCTGTCGTGGAGCGGCGATGTCACGCTCCACAACATAGCGGGCCGACGCCGTGTCGGCATAGTCCGGCCCGACCTTGCGGCACTCATGCCATCGCGGCTCCGCCATCTCAGGCAGCGGCCTTGTTCCTGAAATGCGGAATCAGGTGCTTGCCGATATTGCGGATGGTCTCCATCGTCACTTCGTGCGGGATGGCGCCCATCTGCAGCATGAACAGTATCTCGTCCGCGCCGGCATCGACCAGTCGCTGCACATAGCGGATAGCCTGGTCGACCGTGCCGTAGGCATCCTCTTCGATGTGATAGTTGCTGGTCGTCGCATCGATGATCGGAATCTTCTCCTGGCCCAGATAGGCCACCAGCTCCTGCTCGGACTTCTTGATTTTCGCGATCTGCGCATCGGCGTCCAGGTCGTCGACGCTCGGCTTATCGCCGCCGGCATACCAGAAGCGGATGGACTCGCCGAAGAAGCGCTGGCCGCGCACGCCGATCCGCCGTGCCCGCTCCCGATCCTCGAGAATGACCGCCGGGCACAAAGCCGCCAGATGCTCGGTCGGGCGGAAGCCGACCTGATCCTCGGCCTTACGGTTCTTGTAGGCCTCGCGATAGATTTCGTTCTTGCGGGCAATCTCGTCCGGACCCGAGAAGCCCAGCACCAGGGCACCAAGGCCGCGCGATCCCGCCGTCACCAGCGAGTCGTCGCGGGTGCAGGCCATGTACATCGGCGGATGCGGGTCCTGGAAGGGTTTGGGATGGACCGGGCGCGGCGGGATGTCGATCAGCCCGTGATGCTCGATCTCGTCCTGCATCCACATCTTCGGGATCAGGTACATCGACTCATCGACCTGAGGCGTCACGTCCTCGAGCTTGGTGTCGAAGGCGCCGGTCTCCTGCTTGGTGCCACCCTTGCCGACGCCGAAATGGAGCCGCCCGCGCGATAGGATGTCGAGGGTCGCAACGCGTTCCGCCACCTTGATCGGATGGTTCATCTTGAACGGCAGGCAGACCACGCCATGCCCGACATGGATGCGCTTGGTGCGGCCGGCGATGAAGGCCAGGAAGCTCTCAGGCGCCGACAGGTGGGCATACTGCGTCAGGCAATGATGCTCGACAGACCAGATGCAGTCGAAACCCATCTCCTCGGCCAGCACGCACTGATCGACCATATCCTGGAAGACCTGGGCCTCGTTGGCGCGCGAGGTGTCTATCATCTGCGCTTCGTAAATAATCGAAAACTTCACCCTATCCTCCCAATCTCGTTTTGATGATTTAAGGCATTTCCGCTGCTTCAAGGAAAGCGGGACGTTCGCCGCCGCCATGTACGGCGAGATGCGCGCCGGTGATGTAGGCGGCACGCGGCGAGGCCAGGAACAGGCAGGCCTCGGCGATCTCTTCGGGTTCGGCCAGACGGCCGGCGGGGATGATCGCATTCATCCGCCGCACGCCGTCTTCGTCGTAATGCAGATCGGTCTGTTCGGTCCGAACAGTGCCGGCGATGACCGCGTTGACCCGGACATGCGGCGCCCAGGCGACGGCGAGCGCGCTGGTCAGGTTCAGCAGGCCGGCCTTGGCCGCGCCATAGATCGCCACGTTCGGCGACGGCCGGCTGGCGGCGATGCTGGCGATATTGACGATCGCCCCGCCGGTCGCCTGCCGGCGCATCAGGCGATAGGCAGCCTGAGCGGCGAAGAACGGGGCCAGCAGGTTGAGGCGGACGATCGCCTCGGAAAAGCGCGGCGAGTCCGTCGCCGGATCGGAAGCCGGCGCGCCGCCGGCATTGTTGATCAGAACGTCCAGCCGGCCGTGCTGGGTCTCGATCCCGGCGACCAGGGCCTCGACCTGAGCGGCATCGCGGATATCGGTGGCGACGAACTCCGCGCTGCGCCCGGCCGCCGATATAGGCTCTGCCGGCGGGTTGCGGCCGCAGATCACGACGACGGCGCCCGCCTCCAGGAACGCGGCGGCGATAGCGCGTCCGATGCCGCGCGTGCCGCCGGTGACCAGCGCTACTTTTCCATCGAACCGGGAAGGCGCCTCATTCACGCGGCTTCCCCGCCAGGGTGCCACCGTCGACCACATAGTCGCCGCCGGTGCAGAAAGACGACTGGTCCGACGCCAGGAACAGCACCATCCGCGCCACTTCCTCGGCGTTCGCCATGCGGCTTAGCGGGTATTTGCCGTACATCTTGTCGTAATCCGCGTCGGTCCAGCCGGGGCGTTCGATCATCTTGGTCTTGGTCGGGCCAGGCACAACCGTGTTGACCCGGATGTTGTGCGGCCCAAGCTCGATCGCCGCGCATTTGGAAAGGCCTCTTATGCCGAACTTCGACGCGGCATAAGCGGTGAAGCCGCCCCGCCCCTCCATACCCTGGACCGAGGAGAAATTGACGATCGCGCCGCCGCCTGCCCGCTTCAGCGCCTCCGCCCCATATTTGAGGCCGAGGAAGGTGCCGATCAGGTTGGTGTCGACGACCTTGCGGAAGTTCTCCAAGGTCATCTGATCGAGAGTCGCGACCCGGTTGATCGCGGCGTTGTTCACCAGGATCGAGAGCGGGCCAAGGTGGCCCTCCGCCTGTTCCAGGGCAGTAACCCAGCCCTCCTCGCTGGAAACGTCGAGCGGCACGAAACAGGCTGAACCCGGCCGCAGCGCGTTGAGCGCCGCCACCGTCTCCGCCGCGTCGTCGGCCCGCCGGTCGGCGATGGCGACACGCGCGCCCTCGCCCACCATCAGGCGGGCACTGGCGGCGCCGATACCGCGCGCGCCGCCAGTGATGAAGGCCGTCTTGCCGTCCAGCAGCACCGCGCTCATCGCGTGATGATGCGGGTGCCTTCGACGAAGGCGTTCCGCTGCTTGCTGCCCTCGCCCATGATGTTGAGCTGGTAGGTGTAGCCCTGTTCCATCCGGTAGTTTGTGTGCATCTCGAACACGTCGAGATGATTCAGCGCCGCCTTGGCGAACTTCACCGCCGCCGCCGGTTTCTTGGCGATCATCTGCGCCAGTTCGCGCGCCTTGGCCATCAGCTCGTCCGGCTCGACCAGGTACGCGACCGATCCCCAGGCATGCAGTTCCGCGGCCGTCGCCGGCTTGCAGGTGATCGACATCTCGCGCAGCTTCATCGGCGACACCAGCTTGGCGAGGTGCGAGGCGCAACCGAGCGCGCCGTTATCGACCTCGGGCAGGCCGAAGCGCGCCTTGGTCGAAGCGACGATCATGTCGCAGCTGCCGACCAGCCCGACGCCCAGCCCCATGCAGAAATCGTTGACCGCGGCGATGACCGGGATCGGCGTCTCATAGATGGCGTGGAAGGCGTGGTAGCAGGCCTCGCCCGAGCTGGTCATCAGCTTCCACTCGTCGCCGGCCGCCTTGTTGGCCTGCATCTCCTTGATGTCGATGCCGGCATTGAAGCCCTTGCCCTCGGCGGTGAGGATGATCGCGCGCAGATCCTGGTTCTCCGACAGCTCCTTGAAGATGTCGTGGATCTTCCAGGTATCGCCCACCGTGATCGCGTTCACCGGCGGGTTGTTCATCACCACTTCGGCGATGTTGTCGGTAATGGTGCAGGTGACGGTCATCTCATGTCCTTCCGGGTGGGGTATGCTTCAACGGTGAAAGATAATACCGGGCGACGTCGGCCTTGATGTAGTAGGCGACGCGGCTGGGCCATTTGCGGCGGGGGAACGGGGCGCCGATATATTTCTGCGACAGGACATCCATGATGGCGAGGTCGCTGTCGTCCCGCGCCTCGACCACGCGGCCGCGGATCAGCAGCTGCTCGTACGGATTGTCGAAGTCGGTAATCGACAGGGCCACGCGCGGGTCGTGGTCGATGTTCTTCCCTTTGATCGACTTATGGTCGGTGCAGACGATGATGCGGTCGCCGTCGCGCCCGATCCAGACCGGCTCGGCCTTTGGGAAGCCGTCCTCCATCAGCGTGGTCAGGTGCGCGATGTTCGGCGCGTCGATCAGGCGCTTGGCGTCGTCGGAGAGGGGTTTGCTCATCTTACCTCACGCTCTTCGGCAGGAGACCGACAGGGCCTCGCCGGTCAGGTAGCTGGAATAGTCCGAGGCCAGGAAGACGACCGTATTGCCGATCTCCCATGGCTCGGCCGACCGGCCGAAGGCCTCGTTGGTGCGGATCAGGTTCTGCAGGTGCGCAGGGTCGGAGACCTTCTCCAGATAGGGGTGCAGCGCCAGGCTGGGGACCACGGCGTTGATGCGGATATTGTCTGGCGCGGCCTCGATCGCAGCGCAGCGGGTCAGCGCCAATATACCGGCCTTCGACGCCGCATAGGCAGTCTGCCCGGCCTCGGCCCGCCAGGCGCAGATCGAGGACATGTTGACGATCACCCCGCCGCCCTGCCGCGCCATCACCGGCAGCGCCGCGCGCATGCAGCGGAAGGTGCCGGTGAGGTTGGTGTCGATGATCCGCAGCCACTGCTCGTCGGTCGTATCGACAAGATCATAGGTGCCACCCAGCCCGGCATTGTTCACCAGCACGTCGAGCCGCCCCATCTCCGCCACCGCCGCCTCGATCAGCCCGGCGATCTGCGCATTGTCGGTGACGTTGCAGAGTTGGCGATGGACCTTGCGCCCGATCTTCTGCTCCAGCCGGTCGGCATAGTCGCCGAGCCGCTTCTCATGGATGTCTGAGAGCATGACCGTCGCGCCTTCCTCGGCACAGCGGGTCGCGGTGGCGTAGCCGATGCCGGTTCCGGCAGACGCGGTGACCAGCACGGTCTTGCCCTTCAGGATGTCCCGACCCTCGGGATATGGCGGCGGCAGATTGGTCATGCGAGCAGCCCACCGTCGACGATCAGGGTCTGACCGGTCATGTAGGATGAGGCCTGGGAGGCGAGGAAGCGGGTGGCGCGGGCGATCTCCACCGGATCGCCGATCCGCTTCATCAGATTGTTCCGGGAAATATCCTCGACGAACTTTTCCCGGCGCTCAGGATCGCGCGGCAGGATCATATCGGTGGCGACCGTGCCGGGGGTCAGCGCGTTGACCCTGATCCCGTCCCCCGCCCATTCCTTGGCCAGGGTGCGGGTGAAGTTGATCATCGCCGCCTTGCTGGCGCAGTAGGCGCCGATCCCAGCCATCGGCACATGCGCGCCCGCCGCGGTAATGATAACGATGGCTGCTGCCGGGCTTTCGGCCAGCAGCGGCCGCAGGCCCTGGCACAGGAAAATCGCCGCCTTCACATTGACCTGGAACAGCAGGTCGAACTCTTCCTCGGTCAGCTTGACGATATTGTGCGGCTTCAGGATCGCCGCGTTGTTGATCAGCACGTCCAACCGTCCGACCTCGCGCGTCAGCCACTCGACCAGTTCGCGCGAGGCGCCTGGCAGCGAGGCATCGTAGCCGACGCCGACAGCGTCACGCCCGATCTCGGCGGCAATCGCCTGGGCCTGGGCGGCATCGCGCCCGGTGACGATCACCCTGGCCCCGGCCTCGGCGAAATCCTGGGCGATGGCCGCGCCGATGCCGCGCGTGCCACCGGTCACCAGGCAGACCCGCCCATCCAGCCGAAATGCATCGTCAGCGCCCATCGCCCCTGCCCTGCTCATATCGATGTTTGTTGTTTAGCCGAGATAGTTGTTCTATACAACCATTATGGACAGCCCGTTTTCGTTCGATGATTACGACAACGTCATCGGCTTCGTCGTCAGCCAGGCCGGCTATCGCTTGAGCCAGGCGTTGCTGCGCGCCATCGAGAGCCTGGGAAGCGACCTGCGCCCCCGCGAATTCGCCGTCTTGAACCGGCTGCATGAACGGGGCGAACTGACCCAGATCCAGCTCGCCGAACTGACCTATAAGGACAAGCCCGCCATCACCCGCATGCTGGACCGGCTGATCGAACGCGGCCTAGTGCGCAAGGTTGCCTCCTCCGCGGACCGGCGCGCCATGGTCGTGTCGCTGACGCCGGCGGGCGAGGCGCTGCGCAACGCCATCGCGCCGCTGATCGTCCGGTTCCTGGAAGAGGCCTGCGAGGGCATCAGCCCGGAGGATCTGGCGGTGACGGTGTCGACGCTGCGGCGGATTTCAGAGCGCGTCTAACCTCGGCCGATATAGGGCATCTTGGTCGCCATCACCGTCATGAACTGGACGTTGGCCGAAAGCGGCAGGCCGGCCATGTAGAGCACGGCATCGGCGACGACGCCGGCATCCATGGTCGGTTCGGCCATGATCGCGCCGTTGGCCTGGGGCGTGCCGGTCGCCATCGCCGCCGCCATCTCGGTCACCGCGTTGCCGATATCGATCTGGCCGCAGGCGATGTCGTACTTGCGGCCGTCGAGCGCCGTCGAGCGGGTCATGCCGGTGACGGCGTGCTTCGATGCGGTATAGGCGATCGAGTTCGGCCGCGGCACGTGAGCCGAGATCGAGCCGTTATTGATGATCCGCCCGCCGCGCGGCGCCTGGTCCTTCATCATGCGGAAGGCGGCCTGGGTGCAGAGGAACGTGCCGGTGACATTGATCGCCAGCACCTTGCTCCACTGGTCGAACTCGAGGTCCTCCAGCAGACCCGGCGGCAGGCCGGTGCCGGCATTGTTGAACAGCAGGTCCAGCCGGCCGAAGGACGCCTTGGTCTCGGCGAACAGCGCCTCGACCGACACCCGGTCGGAGACGTCGGTCGGCACCAGCAGTGTTGCGCCTGGAGCTTGAGCCCCCTGGGCCGTCTCCTCCAGCTGGTCGCGCCGCCGCCCGGCCAGCACGACGGAATAGCCGGCCCCGACCAGGGCCAGCGATACAGCGCGGCCGATCCCGCTGCCCGCGCCTGTGACAATGGCGATCTTCATAGCTGAGTTCATAGTCCCTCCATTCCCCTCACCTTACCCGTCATTGCGAGCGCAGCGAAGCAATCCAGGGCCTTACTGCTCCCCGCAATGACAGCTGACGGATCTCGTCTATTCAGACGATTGCCGGAGGATGCCACCATGGGCTATCTGTCAATCATATAAATGAAAGACGCCATCTACAGGGTAAAGGGGGCTGGTTACCGTGAAGTTTTCCATCATCTACGAGGCGCAGACGGTTGCGACCGATCCGGAGACCGAATTCCGGATGTTCCACGACATCGTCGACCAGTGCCTGCTGGCCGAGAAGGTCGGCTTCGATGTCGTCTGGGCCGTCGAGCATACGGCCCTGCCGCAATATGCGCATATGAGCGCGCCGGAGACGTTCCTGGCCTATCTCGCCGGCAAGACCGAGCGGCTGGAGATCGGGCATGGCGTCGTCTGCCTGCCGCCGCACATGAACCACCCGGTGAAAGTGGCCGAGCGCGTCGCTACGCTGGACATCCTGTCCAAGGGCCGGCTGCATTTCGGCATGGGCAAGGGCGGCACCCAGCAGGAGGCAGGAACCTTCGGCTACAAGCTGGAAGACCTGCCGCCGATGATCGAAGAGTCCATGTATCTGATCCCCAAGATCATGACGCAGGAATTTATCGAACATACCGGCAAGTACGTTCAGATCCCCCGCCGGCCGATCTATCCCAAGCCCTATCAGAAGCCGCACCCGTATCTCTACATGGCGACGACCAAGCCCGACACCTTGGCGGTCGCCGGCTCGCGCGGTATCGGCGCACTGGTGCTGGGATTCGGCGGGCCGCCGGACGTGGCGCAGAAGAATGCAATCTATCGCGAGGCCTTCAAGAACCGGAAGCCGCAGGACCAGGTCGGCTTCCGCCCGATCGAGCATCTGGCGGCTTTGTGCCCGGCCGTGGTGCTGGACGATCGCGACAGGGCGCGGCGCATCGGCCTGCGCGGCCAGCGTTTCTTCGTCGAGTCCCTGGCCCACTGGTACAATAACGGCCCACCGCCTGAGACGGACGACCTGGACGCGTCCGAGCACGAGGCGGCGCTGCAGAAGATGTCGACCGCCCGCCTGTCGGCCGAAACCATCACCACCGGCAACACCTATGTGTCGAGCTCGGTGGCCGAGGACGCTTACGGCGATGTCGATAACTGCATCCGCTATGTCCAGCGGCTGTTCGAGGCCGGCGCCGACGAGATCCTGTTCCTATTCCAGATGGGAACGGTCCCGAACGACGTCGTGATGGAGACCATCCGCAATATCGGCGAGCGCGTCATCCCGCATTTCCGGGGCCGATAGCACTGGATCGCCGCCCTCCGCCTGTGAGGGCGGCGGCTCCAAGGGCACCCCGCCGCGGCGCCGTGGCTGGGGCTGTATCTCCAGGCCGGCGCGCGCCAGGGCGATGGCATAGCTGTCGAGCCTGGCCGACCGGATCGCTTCTTCCTCGAAAAGTTTCCACAAGCCTGGCATGGCGCGGAAGGCGATCGCCGCGGCCGCCGCGGCAATATAGGGCTCGGTGAAGTCGGATGTCAGGCCAGGCTTGATCAGCCGCGCTGATTCGATCGCCAGCGACAGAAAGAAGGCCACGAAAGCCGACAGGCCCGCGCCCCGCGACCAGAAACCGCGCCGAAGCCAGATCATCGTGCCGACCGGCGCGAACATGACCAGGGTCATCACGACGCTGCGCGCCGCCTCGGCCTTGGTGGCCATATAGAGGCTCCACAGCGGCAGAAGCTGGTCCGGCTCCAGGTTGCGCAGCGCCTCGTCGATATTCAGCCACCGGTCGGTCAGAAGTCCGCCGGCCAGGGCCAGCAGAACGAGATAGGCGGGAAAGGCGACCGACACATGCTGCGCATAGCGATAGTGCCGCTTCCACAGGTCCTTGCCCTTCAGCGACTCCATGAACCAGACGCCGAGCGCAACGCCGGCTGTGCGGCTGACCAGGAAGATCGGGTAGGGCGTGATGCTGAGGATGAACAGGCTGAGCACCGTTACCGGCAGGATGACGGCGATCCCCCGGGTCAGCTGCGCCCGAAACGGCATGTCCCGCCCGGTCACCGCCAGGAACATGCCGGCTGGGACCGTCGCCGCCATATCGGCCAGCACTAGGAGCGTGCGATAGGCCGGGTCGTGCCCAACACCGGGAACGATGCCGATCGGCATGCTTTCGAGGCGGTTCAGCAGATCGTCCGGGCTCAGCGCCAAATCGAACGGCATCAGGAAATAGGCGAGCAGCAGGATCGAATATCCGCCCAGCACGATGACCAGCCCATCGCCACGGCGATAGGTCTCCAGCAGCCGGCGATAGACGTGCCGGCGGGCAAAATGGAAAAGAAAAATGCCCAGCACCACGCCGATCGACTGGGCGACGATATAGTTGAGCGTCACCGTCCGCGGCGGAAAGAACAGCTGCGCGTATTTCACCGCGAGGACAAAGAGGATCGAAATCACGGCCGCGAGAGCCCCGTTGATCAGGTTGCGGCTGATCCGGCCGCGCAGCGGGAACGCACCGTTCACGAAATAGGCGAGTGGGATCACCATCATCATGTTGGCGATCCAGTCCGCCCGCTGATCGGAGCCATTGGCAATGAACCCGACGGCGCGGAATTTCTGCCAAGCCTCGGCGGCGCTGATCGGGACGTAATGGAGCCCATCAGGCCCCAGCAGCAGGCTGCTATAGACGACCATGAGCCCGTACAGCACCGCCAGGACTGCGAAGTTGCGGTGCGACAATCTGAGCGGCGCCGGCGGCTGCGGGACATATGAACGGCGCGGCGCGGTCATTTATGATTCCTCTTGAGCCGAACGCTGCGCCGGACTTTGCGTCAATCGCCTGGCGCCTACAATGTTCTGGTTGCTGCGTTCGGCAAGGACCGCAGCGGGATGGGATCGGGGCGCAAGACACGATACGACCGGAAGATACAGGTTCTTGCGGCATGCCTTCCGGCGCTTGCCGGCTATGTCGATGCGATCGGCTTCATCAAGCTTGGCGGCTTCTTCGTCGCCTTCATGAGCGGCAACTCGACCCAGCTGGCGGTCGACCTGGCACAAAGGTCCGGGGGAGCGTTGACCGCAGCCTCGCTGGTCGGCGCCTTCGTGATCGGGGTCATATTGGGATCGCTGGCTGGACAGATATCAGCCGGGCGACGACGCCGGACGGTGCTGCTGCTGGTCGCGGCGCTGCTGGCCTGCGCCGCCGGATTGGGCGGTGCAGGGACGGCGATCGGTGCCGCCGCGGCGATGGCGCTAGCCATGGGGGCTGAGAATGCGGTGTTCGAGCACGAGGGCGACGTGCATATCGGGCTGACCTACATGACTGGTACACTCGTCAAGATGGGCCAGCGGATCGCCGCCGCCCTCACCGGTGGCGCGCGGGTGGCGTGGCTCCCTATCTCCTGCTCTGGCTCGGGCTGATCCTCGGCGCGACCGTGGGCGCGGCGCTGTATCCATATCTGGGGTCGGGCGGGCTGTGGATCGCGGCGGCGGCGGCACTGCTGCTGGCCACGATCATCCCAGAGGCCGTTCCCGCTGCCGGCAGTGCTTAGCCGAGGCGGCGCTCGACCTCTTCCGGTGAGCAGACCGTCACGTCAAGGTCGGTCACCAGCCCGTTGGCCAACGAATAGACCCAACCATGGACGGAGAGTTCCTGGCCACGCGCCCAGGCGTCCTGGACGAAGACATCCGAGGCGACATTGCGGACCTGACGGATGACATTGAGCTCGGTCAGCCGGCTCAGCATGGCCTTCTTCTCAGGGATCGCGTCCAGTTCATGGCGATGCTGGTGCGCCACTTCGCGGATCGGATGCAGCCAGTGATCGATCAGCCCGCGGCGCTTGCCGTCGATGGCCGCGGCGACGCCGCCGCAGCCGTAATGGCCGACGACGATGATGTGCTTGACCTTCAGCACATCGACCGAGAATTGCAGCACCGACAGATAGTTGGCGTCCTGCGGCGGGGCCAGGTTGGCGACGTTGCGGTGGACGAACAGCTCGCCGGGATCCAGCCCGACGATCTCGTTCGCCGGCACCCGGCTGTCGGAGCAGCCGATCCAAAGATATTCGGGCGCCTGCTGCCCCTCCAGCCGCTTGAAGAATCCGGCGTCGGTGGCGGTCTTGCGTTCCGACCAGGCGCGATTGTTCGACTTCAGATGTTCCAGCATGGCTGGCTCATACGGCGAAAAAAGCCGGGCGGCAAGATACCCGGACTACGACAATGGCGCGGTGGTCAGGGGCTGATCGTCAGCTGGGCCGATCCCAGGATCGGGCCAGCCAGGTTAGTGAAGGCCGCTGAGCTGCCGGGAATCCTGTTGAAGCCGGTCATGAACGGCACGAACGGATAGGAAATGGCGACCTTGACCGTGCTGCCCGGGCTGTTGTCGGGGGTGTAGGTCACAGTCACCGTCGTCCCGCCGGTGCCGTCGGGGTTGAGGCCCAGCCCGGTCAGCTCGTTGTTGGTGAAGGTCTTGATATCGGAGGTCGTGGCCGGGGTCGGCGCGATCGAGCTGTGCACCGCCGCATAGCGCACGGCGTCATGCGCGGCATTGGACATCGTCATGCGCAGATAGGCGAAGTGGCTGACCTCGACGATGCCGTAGATCAGGCCCAGCAGGAACGGCAGGCTGAGCGCATATTCGACCGCGACATGGCCGCCCTCGCCCAGCCCACGCCGGGCTAGTCCACGCCGGCCCAGCCGGATCATTGCGTCCGCACCATGGACTGGCCGGTGATGGTGAAGGGGTTGGAGACGAAACCGTAATTCATGATCGTTGAATAGGATTCACTGACCGTCACCTTCTGGTAGGTGCCGGACACGGTGCTGCCGGTACAGGTCGTGGCGGTCGAGCAGAGCGTGGTCCCCGTCGGGCAGGTGCACGACCCGGTGGTTACGGTCAGGCTGTTGGTCGTGTCGGAGGCATCGGCACGCGCCGCGGCGATGATGCCGCTGGAATTCGTCAGGTTGCTGGCCGAGGCGGAGGCATATTGGATGCCGGCATCGGCGGCGGCGGCCAGTCGGTGCTGTTCATAGATCGCCCGGCCGAAATCGACGCCACCCGCCATCAGCAGGGCCAGCATCGGCGTTGCCAACGCCAACTCGACGCCCGCGATCCCCTTTTCGTCCAGCGCCAGCCGGCGGCGGGCCCAAGCCCTGATACCCGAAAATTCCATCGTCCTTCGCCCCGTCATTGCGTCAGCGCCACCGTCGAGGTGCCGCCATAGAGACCGGTCGGCACCGGAACCGTGGTGCTCGAATAATTGGAATTGAGATAGAGGGTCGAAAAACCGGAATAGTTGATCGTGTAGGCAACCAGGCACGTATAGCCGGCCTGCTGGTTCTCCGAGCTGCCCGAGACCACGACGTTCTGATGGCCGAAATACATCGCGCCGGTAAAATTGATCTGGCTGTTGCCCGACAGCGTGTTGGTCAGCGTGCCGGTGGCGGCCGAACCGTCCTGATAGATCACGATCCCGGCCATGCCGGTGGTGGTGTCGGTGGGAGCGGTTATGGTCAGTGTGGTCGACGCCGACAGGTCGACATAATCGTTCTGGAGCTGGACGGCGGTACCCGACCCGGTCAGGTAGAAGGCGACGCCGGTACCAATACCGGTCGTGTTGCCGCTGGTCGTCAGCCCGCCGTTGCGCAGCACATAGACACCTGGCTGGAAACGGATATTCGTATAGCCGCCCGTGCTGATGCCGCCGCAATAAACCCCCGGCGTCAGGTTGAGGATGCTCGCGCTGTTGCCTGCCGTATCGTAGTAGAAATGCGTGCTGACGGTGTTGGATCCGGTCGTGTCCGAGATCGTGTTTCCACTGTTGTCCTTATAGGTGAAGTAGTTGTTCCCGGTAGTCTGGAAATTCGTAACCATGCACGGGAGCGACGCATTGGCGGCGCTCGGCACCGGCCAGCTCGCAAACGGATCAGTCATCGCCGGGCAGTTGATTTCCGCGGGATTGAAGGCCGCGCTGCCGCTTGAGATATGGCCACCCGGGCCGCACAGCGACCTACTGTTGATCGACGTGCCGCCGCTAATATTGATCGCCGAGGTGCTGGTCGAGTTGACCACGATCCTGCAGCCGGTGGCCTGGATCGAGCTCGATCCGCTGAGCTGCAGAACGTTGGCCGCCGTCGGGTTGGTTATCAGCAGGCATACCGGTGGTTGGTTCATTGACAGAGTCTGAACCAGGCCCGCGGTCGCAGTCGCGGTGATCGTAGGCGCGTTGGACAGGAGGAGCCCGGAAAACAGCAGCGTGGCCTTCTTGGACACCGTGACCGTTATGTTTGATCCACTGATCGATGCATTGACGGTCGCGCCGGCGCCGAGCCCGGTGGCGTTCAACTGCGCGTCGGTCTTCGCGGCGGAGATCGCGTTGGTATTGGTGGCGCCGTTCTTCAGCGCCAGCGCGCCGCCCATCGCGCCGGCATCGGCTGCCGACTGCATCACGCGGCGCGAGCCGTACCAGTCGGCAACGTCAACCGACAGGGCCACCGCGCCGGTAAAACCGGTCATCAGCAGGCCCAAGGTCATTGCCATCGCGCCCCGCTGGTCGATGGCAAACCGGGCCATCGAGATGCGGACATGGGCCATACGCAGTCTGGCGTTCAAAATCCTGGCAAGCTTCATCGTGCGACTCCTCTGGAGTGCGCAGTATCGATGCGGAGCAATAAAAACGACGTTATGAGTTGTTAACGTCCGAGTCGCGGTTGCAGATTGCCGCCATGGGCATCGATGCCGGGCGGGGCGTCCGTGCCGCCGGGGAGTTTCCATGCAAAGATATTGTCGGCAATGATGCCACTCGACCCTCGGATCGGCCTGCTGTTTCCCCTGCTTTTGCTGGGCGCCTGCACCACCGAGCATCCTGAAATACCGGAGCACGAGACCAAGCCCATCGCGGTGACCAAAGAGGTCACCGCCAAGGTGGCGGCCGATATCGCCAGCAGCCAAAGCGCGGCGGGCAATCCGGCGGGGGCCGTCGCCTTCTACCAGCGGGCGCTGGAAACCAACCCGAACCAGCCGAAGGTCGAGGTCTCGCTGGGGATGGCGCAACTGCAGGCAGGATCGCCGGGCGAGGCGGCGAACACGTTCCGCAAGGTTATCTCCCGCTTCCCGCAGGACACCGGCGCGCTGACCGGGCTGGGCATGGCGCTGGTCCAGCTGGGCCAGCCGGCGGCGGCGCTCGACCCCTTGCGCAAGTCGGTCGCCGTCACGCCGGACCCGCGCGGCTACCGCACGCTGGGCGTCGCCGAGAACCTGCTGGGCCAGAACGCGCAGGCCGAGGCCGATTATTCCCGCGGCCTGACGCTGGCGCCGGACGATCCCGGCCTCACCAACAATCTCGGCCTGTCGATGGCCCTCTCAGGCAATTTCAACGGCGCGATCGCCGTGCTGCGGCGGACCGCGACCGGGCCGAACGCGACGCCGCAATCGCGCCAGAACCTGGCCCTGGCGCTGGGCCTCGCCGGCCGCACCACCGAGGCCGCACAGGTAGCGCGCGCCGACCTGGACGAGCGGTCGGTCCAGAGCAACCTGGCCTATTACGCGGTGCTGCGCGGCATGTCGCCCAGGGAACGGACCGAGGCGCTTCTGAAGCCCGCGGCCCAGCCGCAGCAGGGCGCTCCGACCCCGATTGTGCCGACGCGCTGAGCCTCAGTGCGTCACGCCATTGGCGGACAATGTGTCGAGCACGCGCAGCACGACCGGGCCGATGATGACCATGAACAGCGACGGCAGGATGAAGATGATCATCGGCACCGTCATGATCGCCGGCAGCTTGGCTGCCTTTTCCTCCGCAATCATCATCCGCTCGTTGCGGAACTCGTTCGACAGCACACGCAGCGAATTGGCCAGCGGCGTGCCGAAGCGTTCGGACTGGACCAGGCTGTTGACCAGCGCCCTGAGCTTGGGCAGGTCGGTGCGCTTGGCCAGGTTCTGAAGCGCCTTGGTACGATCGGGCATGAAGTTGAGCTCGATCGCGGTCAGCAGGAGCTCGTCCGACATTTCCCCCGACACGCCGGCGATCTCATTGCCGACGCGCTTGATCGACGCCTCCAGGCTCAGGCCCGCCTCGGCGCAGATAACCATGAGGTCGAGCGCGTCGGGCAGCGCCCGCGTCAGCTTCTTGATCCGGTTGTCGCCGACGTTCTTGACCAGAAGGTCAGTGCCGAACAGCCCCAGCACGCCACCGACGCCCACGAGCAGCCAGACGAAGCTGGCGGACAAGCCCAGCCGGTTCTTGAACCACAGCACCAGAACGGCGCCGCCAATGAAGACGATCGGCACGAAGGCCTTGGCGAAGAAATAGGCGGTCAGTGCGTCGCTGGAGCGCCAGCCGGCGCGCGACAGCTTGGTCGCCGTGCGCTCGGCCTGCTCGCCGCGCATCAGCTTCAGCTTCTCGACCGCGAGCCGCATGAAGGTGAGGCCGGACTTGCGGATCTCGCCGCGCGCCCGGTTCTGCCGGGTGCGGCTGCCGATATTGGTCTTCATCTCGTCGCTGACCCGCGCAAGATTACGCAGTCGGGCGCCGACCGGGTCGCGCACGACCAGCGCATCCCAGATCACCAGCAGCACCATCACCGCCGTCGTGGAGGCGAAGAAGACCATCAGGTCGTCGCCGCCGAGGCTGTCGAGAAAGTCCATCATATCTCGAGCTTGCCCATCTTGATCATCGTCATGACGCCGGTCATCAGCGAGGCGATCGCCATACCGAGCACCAGATTGCCGCGCCGGTCGTTGAACAGGATGGTCATGTAATCGGGGTTCATCGCGGTAAGGCCGATGAACATCAGGAACGGCAGCGAGCCGACGATATAGGCGCTGGCCCGCGCCTCGGACGACAGCGCCTTGATCTTGAGCTTCATCTGCTTGCGCTTGCGCAGGATGCCGGCGAGATTCTCCAGCGTCTCCGCCAGGTTGCCGCCGGTTTCCTGCTGGATGTTGAGGGTCACGACGAAAAAGCGGAATTCCGGCAGGTTGATCCGGTTGGAGGCGGCGTTCATGGCCTCGTCATAGCTCTGGCCCATCTGCAGCCCGTCGGTGATCGACCTGAATTCGACGCCGACCGGATCGGCGACCTCCTGGCCCACGACCTTGATCGATTCGCCCACCGGCACGCCGGATTTGAGACCGCGTACCATCAGCTCGATCGCGTCGGCGAACAGGGCGAGGAACTTCTTCTGCCGGCTGGCGGTCATGCGCCCGATCTGGAACCAGGGCAGGTAGAAGCCGCCTGCCATCGCCACCATCGATGCGGTGAGGACGCCGAGGCCGCCGGCGCGCGCGGCGACGAAGCAGAGGCCGCCGGTGACCAGGCTGGCCAGGATATATTCGCTGAGCGAGATGCGCCTGCCGGTCGAGGCCAGCCGTTCGCGCAGCGCCGCCGGGCGCGGCAGGGTGCTCTTGATCAGCCGGTCGAGCGCCTTGATCGAGCTGTCGGCGACGTCGCGGCGCACCGTGACATTGACCGATCCCGCGGCCGGCAGCGTGTCGCGGCCGGACACGCGGTCCAGCCGCTTCAGCAGCTTCTTGCGATTGGCGTTGCCGGCCAGCATCGGCACGACCGCCATCCCAACCCCGGCGACGATCAGGACCGCCGCCCAGAAATACAGCGCGACGATCATCCCATCGCCTCATACAAAGCTTTTTCCAGGCCGAAATAGGCCGCTTTCGGCGCAAAGGCTGGGCGCAGGCCCGAGCCGCGGAAGGTGCCGATCAGCTTGCCGTCCGCCCCCTCGCCCTCGACCTCGTAGACGAAAAGCTCCTGCGTCGTGATGACGTCGCCCTCCATCCCCACCACCTCGGTGATGTTGGTGATACGGCGGACGCCATCGCGCATGCGGCTGACCTGGACGATCATGTCCAGCGCCGAGGCGATCTGGGTCCGCATCGCCCGCGACGGCAGGTTGATCCCGGCCATGCCGATCATGTTCTCCAGCCGGGTCAGCGCCTCGCGCGGGCGGTTGGCATGGATAGTGCCGAGCGAGCCCTCATGGCCGGTATTCATCGCCTGCAGCATGTCCACCGCCTCGGACCCGCGCACCTCGCCCAGAATGATGCGGTCCGGCCGCATGCGCAGCGCGTTCTTGACCAGATCGCGCATATCGACCGAGCCGGTGCCCTCCAGGTTGGCCGGGCGGGTCTCCAGCCGCACGACATGCGGCTGCTGGAGCTGAAGCTCGGCCGCGTCCTCGATGGTGACGATCCGCTCACCCTGGTCGATCAGCTGGCTGATGGCGTTGAGCAGGGTCGTCTTGCCCGAGCCGGTGCCGCCCGAGATCAGGATGTTGAGCTGGGACCGGCCGGCGATCTTGAGCACCGTCGCCATCGCCGGCGACAGATTGCCCTGGTTGGCCATGATGTCGAGCGTGATCCGGCGCTTGGAGAATTTGCGGATCGACATCGACGCGCCGTCGATCGCCAGCGGCGGGATGATGATATTGACACGGCTGCCGTCGGGCAGTCGGGCGTCACAGAGCGGGCTGGTTTCATCGATACGCCGACCGATGCGCGTGACGATGCGGGTCGCGATATTCATCAATTGGGCGTCGTCGCGCAGCCGCACATTCGACAGCTCCAGCTTGCCGCCGCGCTCGACATAGACCTGGTGCGGGCCGTTCACCATGATGTCGGTGACCTTATCGTCCGCCAGCAGCACCTCCAGCGGGCCGAAGCCCAGCATGTCGTTCAGCAGGCTGGTCACCAGGTCGCGCTGCTCCAGCGCATTGAGCTGGATCTTCTCCTCCTGGATCAGCTCGGCGACGAGCGCGCCCAGCTGCTGGGCGAGCTCGCCGCGCTCCAGCGTCGAGGCGGCGCTGAAATCCATCCGCTCCATCAGCTTGGGCTGGATCTGATCCTTGGCCAATTCGACGCGAGAAAGCTGGTGCGCGTCGGCAACCTTGTCCATCTCGGGCATGTTCGAGAATAGCGGCGTCACCGGCGCCGGCTGGGCCGCGGCGAGGCTGTCCTCGATCAGCGCGGTCACCAATTGCCGTTCGGACAGCGGATCGACCTCGCCGTCGGCCTGGGGCGTCCATTCGCGAACGATCTCCAGGATCCGGCCGGCCAGCTGGCCGCGCGTCAGCGTGCGGACCTCCTCGCTGGGAAGACGGCTGCGCACGATCGGCACCAGCTCTTCCTTGCTCGGCAGGGCTTTGGCGGCGCCGACGACCGACAGGAACGGCGTTTCATGCGGCGGCAGGCGGGCGCCACCGGGCGGTGTGAGCGGGGTTTCGATACTGCGGCGGCCAAAGCTCATCGACTAACCTTTCTTGGCCACCGAGCCTTTCTTGGCGCCCGAGGCCAGCAACCGTGACAGCAGCCCGCGCCGGACTGCCTGCGACTCGCCGTCGACCTGCGTTACCAGCTCTCGCAACGCCGCCGTGACGGGGCTGGAGGGAGCGGACGCCGGCACCGGCTTGCCGGAATTAATCGCCTGGGGCACGGCGACCGGATCCTCAGGGATCACGCACGCCATGGTCAGGCCCAAGGCCTTTTCTATCTCAGCCCGTGTTAAATCTCCCTTACGGCCGGTGCCGATCCTGTTGCCCACCACCAGCCGCCGCGCCCCGGGGGCCAGCTTCTGGGCAAGGGCGAACAGCCGGCCGGTATCGCGGACGCCGGCGATGGAGAAATCGGTGACGATGACGATCGTCGTCGCCTGCCCCAGCACCTGCTTGAGCATCGCCGCGTCGGAGCGCGGAACATCGAAGATCACCCGCTGAAAGCCTTGCCGAAGACCCTTCGACAGTTTCTCGATCGCGTCGGCCTGGATCGTCGAACTGCTGTCCAGCGCCTGTTCGGACGACAACAGATGGAAATTCTCGCCGACCCGCGCCGCTGCGACCGCGAGCAGCATGGCGTCGATACGGTCGGGATTGGCCAGCGCCTCGCTGAGGCCGTGGCCGGATTCGACGTCCAGCGCCAGGCTGGCCGCGCCGCAGCTGAGATCGAGATCGGTCAGCACGGTCTTGCGCCGGGTCTTCTCGGACGAGAGCCAGGCCAGCGAAACGGCAACCATCGTCGCGCCGACGCCGCCCCGCGCGCCGACGATCGCGATGGTCTCGCAATCGACCTTCTGCGCCGCCGGGGCCGCGGGCGCCTCCGCCTGCGCCACGGGCACGGTGAGCGCGGCGCGCAGCGCCTCGGCGGTGATCGGCTTCACCAGATATTCGGCCACGCCCGCGCCGCGCAGCGCGCGGTAGAAATGGATGTCATTGACGTCGCCGATGGCGATGACCCGCGTGTTGGGCAGGCAGCTCTCGGCGAAGCGGTCCAGCGCCTGCAGCGGCTCGGCCGCGCCGGAGAGGTCGACGATCACCGTCTTGGACGACGGGTCGTGCAGCATATAGCCGGTCGCTTCCTCGATCCCGCCCTTGGAAATGGTCGCGGCGCCGGCCTCCAGCACCTCGGCCAGGACGGCGCGTGACGCCTCATCCCGGGCGAAGGCAATCGTTGGTGGCGAGCGCATGAAGGCTGACTGGGGCTCCCCGCTCAGACGGGAAATGGCATTCACTGACCGCCCCCGCCGGAGGAGGAACCGGTCCCCCCGCTGACACCGCTGGAGCTGTAGCCGCTGCCGGCCAGGCTCTTGGACAGCTTGCCGGCACGATATTCCTCCGCGCCGCGGGCCAGGACATCGGCATCGGTCTTGCCGCCTTGCTTCGGCTTCACCAGGTCGGCCGGATTGGCGATCATCGCCGCCAGGTTGGTCTCGGTCGCGCAGCCGTAATTGCTCGAGGGCAGGTTGTTGGGCTCGTCCGCCTCGGGCTTGCTCCAATCGGGACAGCTGGGCGCGATCACCACGGTGCGGTCGGCATGGACGCGGATCGTGTCGGCAGACAGCTTCGGATCGGCCGCGGATGCTGCCTGGATATGGAACGCCCTCAGCTGGGCCAGCACGGCCGACTGGCGCGCGGCTGTCAGGGTGGATGCGTTGCCCGCGTCCTCGACCGTCACGGCGTCGCCCTCGCGGATGCTGTTGCGCGTCATGAAGTCCGCCAGCCCGGACGCCTGGGCCGAAGTCAGTGTCTTGGCGCGGTGGGCGAAATGGATGTCGTGATAGAAGGCGGCGAGCTGAACCCGCGCCAGCTTGGGCGCGACCTCGACGGCGGGCGGCGCCGGGTCGGCAAGGTCGGGGCTCCCGCAGCCAGCGACGGCCAGGATGGCGGCGATGAGGAAAACATGCACCGCAGACCGGTTTCGCATCGGTATGCCGGCGCTCAATTCAGCACGAATCCGGCTGGGCCGATCAGGCCATTGCTGGAGGCAGGGGCCGGCGGAACGGGCGCGGTAGCAACCGCGGCGGGAACGCCGCGTGAGGTCTGGACCTGAGTCTGCCGTGTGGTACGGCCATCGACATAGAGGTCTTTGTCGGTCGGCAGCGCATAGCCGTCCAGCGGCGTCGCCAGCGGGGTCGAGGACGGGCGCACGAGATAGGGCGTGACGATGATCACCAGCTCGCTCTCATTGTGCTGGAACTGGGTCGAGCGGAACAGCGGCCCCAGGACCGGCAGGTCGCCCAGGCCCGGCACTTTGCTGATCGTATCGGTGTTGTTGTTCTGCAGCAGGCCGCCTATGGCGAAGCTCTGCCCGGAATTGAGCTCGATCGAGGTTTCGGCGCGGCGGGTAACGATACCGGGAATACTGACGCCGCTGATCTGGACCGCGCCGGTATTGCTGAGCTCGCTTACCTCGGGGCGGACGCGCATGGTGATGCGGCCGTCGCCCAGCACCACGGGGGTGAAGGCCAGCGACACGCCGTACTGTTTGAACTCGACCGTGGTCTGGCCCAGCGAGCCACCAGGGATGATGATCGGGAACTCGCCGCCGGCCAGGAAACTCGCCGTCTCGCCCGACATGGCGGTGAGGTTCGGCTCAGCCAGGATGGTGACCAGCCCGTTCTGGTCCAGCGCATCGATAACAGTGTCGACCAGGGTGCGCTGGTTGACACTCCCGAGCTCGAAACTGTTGGTCGTGCCGCCCGCGCCTGCGTTGCGGTTGATGAAGCTGACCGCATTCTTTCCCGAGGCATCCGTCAGCAGGGTTGGAATGACCGGCGTGGCAATCGGGCTCAATGCACCGCCCGAACCGCCCGGCAATCCAAGAACCGGAGTTCCCGTCGCCAAACCGAAAGCAAAACTGCCGGGACGGCCGAGCAGATCCCAATTGAAGCCCAGTTCCTTGGTGACCGTGCGCGCCACCTCGGCGATGCGGACCCTGAGATTGACCTGATAGGGCCGATCAACGGTAACCCGGTTGACCAGTTGCTTGTCGTCCGACACGAAGGCGCCGGCCAGATGCTTGACCTCCTCCGCGGCAGAGGCGGAACCCACATTGCCGGTCAGCACCAGCGACTTGTCGACGGTGGAGACATGCACGCCGCTGCCGGGCTGGAGCTTGGAGAGCGCGGCCTGGAGTGGGCCGACGTTGCGCGACACGCTGATCGGGCGGCTCAGCAGCACCTTCTGGTCGGCATCGACGGCATAGAGCGAGGTGTCCCCCGGCTCCTTGCCGAAGAGATAGATCAGCTTGGGCGACTTGACCTGAACGTCGGCGATCGACGGATCGGCGACGAAGACGGTGTCGGCCGGGCGGTCGAGGCTGATCAGCACGCCTTTGCTGACATCGACGGCAATCGGTGCACCCGACGGCCGAATCAATTCCTGAGCGGCGGCCGGCTCCGCCGGCAAGGCGATGATACCAGAGCTGACACTGCCAAGGATCAACAGTACGGCCGTCAACGGAGCCGAGTTGGCCCGCAGCGTCGTCATCAGAACCCTCCCACGAGACCTGCACCGGCGGTGTTGCGAATGGCCATGGCCGCGTCCGCTATCCCTTTGGCGCTATTGGCACCATTATTCATCGAAACGGCCGCCGGGCCAAGGCCGCCGATTGCGGTGGTCGCTCCGCCCCCTTCGCCGCCCCTGCCGTTGCCGCGCAGGATCGTCACCGAGGCGACGCCGCCCGGTCCGCGGTCGGGGCGCTTCATCAGCGGGCTGACGTCGCTGTCCCAGGTATGGCTGATTCCCTCAGCCACCAGCTTGGCCGGATCCTTGGAGGGATCCTTGTCGGGTTCGCCGGCGCTGCGCAGGACAAGCGACAGGTTGCCGATCAGCTTTGCGACCTCGATCGCCTCGGCCTGCTTGGGGGTCACCTCGAAGGTGGCGGTCTTGCCCGAGATCGGCTTCTTGTCCTGATCGTTGACGGTCTGATCGATGGCGACAACGCGAAGGTTGGTCACCACGGTCTCGCTGACCGTGCGGGCCGGAGCGTTGGGGGTCTCCATGTCGGGAATCTGATGCGACAGCAGCAGGTCGACGCGGTCACCCGGCAGGATCAGCCCCGCCCCATCCGCGGTGGAATTCAGCGGAACCGTCGCCGCGCGCATGCCGGGCGTCAGCACCGCGGCCAAGAAGCCGCGCTCGCCCGGATGGATCACCCGGCTGCCGCCGATCGGCTCGCCCTGGGCGATATGCTGGCGCACGACCGCGCCGGCCAACGCATGGGCATCGTCATGGTCCTTGCGCAGATAGGCATCGCTCAGCCGGTCGTCGGGCCAGCTCTGCCAGATCATGTCCTCGTCCTGCAGCAGGGCGCCAGTCGCCAGGTCGTGCGCGGCGACCAGGACATAGGCCGTGGTCGAGGGCCGCTGCTCAGCCTGCTGGATGACATGCTCGCGCGCGGCGGACAGTTGGTGGCGGGCGAAGGTCGCGGTGATCAGCCCCATCACCAGGGCGACGATCGCGAAGATGGCGGTGCGGATTTTCATGATGCCCGCCTCAAGCCCCCAGCATCTGCATGCCGGCATAGAAGGCGCCGGCGGCGATGGCGACGCCATAGGGCAGCTTCGGCGCCGCGACGGTAGTGTCGGGAACGATGACCCCGACGATCCCGGTCGCGCGGTAGCGGCGGAGGTTCTGGACCGCCAGCGCCATCAGGCCGAGGGCGCCGCCGGCCAATGCCATGACCAGCAGCAGCTGCGGGGTCAGCGTCGAGCCGGCCCACAGCGACGCCGCGGCGAGGAACTTCACGTCGCCGCCGCCGACCAGGCCGCAGAAGAACAGGGTAAGCCCAGCGGCGAAGACCAGGCTGGCGGCGATGAGCGCCATCAGCCAGTCGACCGGGGCCGGGCTCACCAGGACATGCAGCGGATAGAGCGCCAGCAGTGCCAGGCTGATTTTGTTGGGAATCCGGAACTCCCTGAGATCGGTCAGCGCCGCCGCGATGGCGAGCGCGAAGAAGCAGAACATCAGGAACTGGTGGAACATCGGGTTGGCGAACATCGTGGCAGTCTCCGCTTCGGCCGGCGTCAGAGATCGGTGCTTACGTTGGCGAAGATGCCGGTCAGGCTGGTGCCCAGCGTGGTGACGGCGCCGACGATGGCGACGGCGATAAAGGCGGCGATCATTGCGTATTCGATGGCGGTGGCGCCGTGTTCGTCCTTCAGAAAGCGCGTCATGGCGGTCGATCCTCCTCGGTGAGGCCGGCATGAAATCCGTGCGGCCTACCGCGGATAGAAAAGCATCCCAATGTTAAATCAGTGTTATTCGGGGCCTGCGCCTAGCCCCAGACAACAAACTACCCGCCCGGAGGATCCGTGGCGGGTAGTTCGGCCGAGAGAGGCGATCGCTGCTGCGCCTCTCCATGTTCGTCTCTGCCGAGCAGCTGGCGGCCGGGTCGCCCCGAAGGCGGCGGCTTAGAGGTCGCTGTTGACCTTGCCGAACATGCCGGTCAGGCCTGTGCCCAGAGTGGTCAGCGCACCGACGATGGCGACTGCGACCAGGGCCGCAATCAGGCCGTACTCAATCGCCGTGGCGCCGCTCTCATCCTTCAGAAACTTCTTCGCGATATTGATCATAATGTGTCCCTCATTTGCCTGCGGCGGGATCACCATGAACCCGCATCACATGAGCCTATAAAAACAGGTCAACGTTAAAATCTCGTTAGTCTTTTCATCCGGGGAAATTTGATTTGGAATTTCTTTCAACCGAAATTCCAGCCAGCCAAAATTTCTAGACTTGTTTTGGAAATAGAATGACCCGCCGCGAACGGGTCGCGGCGGGTCATTCTGCGCGGGGCGGCAAGGCGGTTTTCCCGCCTCGCCGCCCCGTCACCCGGACGGGCGGAGGGCGCGTCCCGGCCGAATGCGTCTTACAGGTCGCTGTTGACCTTGCCGAACATGCCGGTCAGGCCCGTGCCCAGCGTGGTCAGCGCGCCGACGATGGCGACAGCGACCAGGGCCGCAATCAGGCCGTACTCGATCGCCGTGGCGCCACTCTCGTCCTTCAGAAACTTCTTCGCGATGTTGGTCATGATAAGTGTGTCCCTCACTTGCCTGCGGCGGGCTCACCATGAACCCGCATCACATGAGCCTATAAAAACAGGTCAATGTTAAAACTTCGTTAGTCTTTTTATTCGGATAATTTTTATTTCCGAATCCTTCTGAAAGAAGAGCTTAGACTATAACACAAACAGAAATATCCGCCGCGAGCGAGTCGCGGCGGATCATTCTGCGCAGGGCGGCGAGGTGGTGTTTTCCACCCCGCTGCCCCGTCAACCCGGACGGGCGGAGGGCGCGTCCCGGCCGAATTTCGTCTTACAGATCGCTGTTAACGTTGCCGAACATGGTGCTCAGGCCGCCACCAAGGGTGGTCAGCGCGCCGACGATGGCGACGGCGACCAGGGCGGCGATCAGGCCATACTCGATCGCGGTGGCGCCGTTTTCGTCCTTGAGGAACTTGCTGATGAGCTTGGCCATTTGAAAGTCTCCGTTTCTTGGATTAGCTAGGGAATTCGGTGAATGATCTTTGAACGAGAACATAAAAACATGAGACTGTTAAAATCGAGTTAGAATTACTGGCACCTCATCCGGCCGCGAGGGCCGACATGCCGGCGCTGTGCGGAACGAGACGGTCTATGGGCTGGCCCGCGCGGATTTCACGAAAGGCACGCATCGCACAGAGCCCCAGCAGGGCGTATCCGGCGATCGCGCCGATCGGCAGGTGAAGACTGGTGCCGATTCCGCGGGCCAGCATCGGTGCCAGGAAAATGCCCAGAAGCAACAGCTTCTCCCACGGCAGAAAACCATTCTGCCTGGCGGCACGTATCAGCCACGCCATGGCTACGCCCGCGATGATGAAGTCGTAGAACAGGATCAGCGGCAACGCGACCAGCGTTCCCGCGGCCAGGGTCGCGGCGCGCACCGGCAAAGACGTGTTCCGCCGCCAAACGATGGCGACCAGCCCCGCAGCGGTAAGCGATGCCACCCCTTGGACGAAATAGGCCAGCGCCGGGCTCCCGCCCATCAGGCGTACAGCCCCAAAGCTGGAGACAAACGCGGCAAAGTCCACCTGCCCGGATTCGTAGATCGCATGCGAGCCGGTGAAGGCGACAAGGAAGGCGCGCCAAGTGTCGATGCCAAAGACCGCGGCCGAGAGGCCGACCAGCCCCGCCACCGAGACAGCCGCGCCGAACACCGCGCGCCAGCGCCCGGCGGCGATGAGCGCGATCGGCACCAGCAAACCGAAATGCGGCTTGTAGCAGAGAGCTCCGAAGAGCAGGCCGGCGACAAACGGGCGCCGGTCGATAAGGAGGGTAGCGCCGCCGAACAGGGCCGCGGTGAGCATCGCGTTCTGCCCCATGCCGATATCGATCGCAACCGCCGGGAAGGCGAGCAGCGGCACGAAGGCGCGCCAGCCTTTCTCTTGAAGGATGGACCGCACCAGATACAGACAGGGGATCAGCGTCGCTGCCTCGAACAGGGTGAAGGCAGCAAGATAGGGCAGCCGGGCCAGCACAGAGCAGATCAGCATGAAGACCGGCGGATAGACGAAAAGCACATAGCCAATGCCGTGCTGGGTCGCCGACTCTTCCGCCGCCAGATGCTGGGCATGGTCATAGCTCGCCTGGGCGGCGCCACTGTCGGCCAGCGTGCCGGCGGCATAGAAGCTGACGAAGTCAGTGGTATTCGGCCTGTCGAGCGGGACAACAAGTCCATAGGTGCCGGCAGTCACGAACAGGAAGGCCAGGACCTCGAAGGCAAGCAGAATCGCCGCATAGGCCATGACCCGGCGGCGGTTCAGCCAATCGCCCATCTCGAGCGCCGGCCATAGTCGGTGGAAGGTTTCGAGCATCCGTGCCCCCCTGCAACATTGCGCGCTTTTCGCAAGCGAAAACGCACGTTCCGGCGCTGAAGATGCAGGAAGGGCCGTAAAGGCTGTGTTATCGCCTGTTAAGGCGGGATCCAGGGCTCAACGCGGCAGGCTGACCGTCACCTGGGTGCCGAGGCCGGGCTCGCTATGGATCACCAGCCTGCCGCCATGCAGCGCCGTCAGCCGGTTGGCCAGCGGCAGGCCGAGGCCGGTGCCCTGCCGGCGCCGGCCCATCGAGGCGTCGACCATCCCGAACGGCTCGAGCGCGATCTCGATCTCTTCGGCCGTCATGCCACAGCCGGTATCGGCGACGGTGAACAGGAACTCGCCTTCGTGCGAGACGAGCGCCGCCAGCGCGACGACGCCGCCGCGGGGCGTGAACTTCACGGCGTTCGACATCAGGTTGAGCAGGATCTGGCGCAATCTCAGCGCGTCACCCTGGACGGTCTGGGCATCGTCGGCGACGGACGACACCATCTTGACGCCGGCGATCGTCGCCCTGTCCCCGATCACCCTGTTGATATCGGCGAACAGTTCCTCGACGAAGATCGTGCCGATATCGAGATCCATGCGGCCTGCCTCGATCCGCGACAGATCGAGCACATCATTGATGATGCCGAGCAGATGCGTCCCGGCCTCATAGATGTCGCGGGCATATCCGCTGTGGGGCGAATCGCCGGCATTCATCATCAGCTCGGAGAAGCCCAGTATGGCGTTGAGCGGGGTGCGCAGCTCGTGGCTCATATTGGCCAGGAATTGCGACTTGGCATGATGGGACACCTCGGCCGTATGGCGGGCGGCGATCAGCTCGTGTGACTTGGCGCTGAGCTCGGCGGCCTGCGCCTCCAGCCGGGCGTTGAGCGCGGCCAGGTCGGCGGCGATGCGGCGCTGGGCGTCTGCCTCGGCCCTGAGCTTTTCCAGCCCGACGCGGCTGGCCAGATAGCTGGCATAGAGCTTGGCGTCGCGAGCCTGCAGCAGGTCGCGCACCACATTATAGGCTTCGAGCGCGTCGAGCGCCTGGCCGTCATCGCCCAGCGCACCATAGATGCGCGATGACACCAGCAGCGCCTCGGCCCTGAGCGCGGCATCATCGTCCTCCCCCAGCCGGGCAAGCGCGGCCTGCGCATGCTCCAGCGCCTGCTGATATTTCTCCAGCGCCTGCAGCGCGGTCGCCATCCCGATCTCGCCGCTGGCGGCAGCGGTGGCGTTGCCGACCGCGATCCCCAGCGCTTTCTGGCGCTCGAACTCGACGATGGCGGCCTCCGGATCGCCCTCGAGCAGCAATTGCCGCCCCAGCGCCCCGTAATAGCTTTGATAGCCATAGCCGCTGAGCGGGGTCGCGCCCTCGCCCGCCGCCTGCTCGGCGCGCTCGATCACGGTATGCGCCCGCCCGGAGATGATGGCGCGCGCCGCGATCAGGTCCTCGCTGCCCGGCGGCCCGGCGCCCTTACGCGCTGCGGTTGCCGTACGCCGGTTCAGGTGGCGCTGCTGCAGCCCTTCGGCCCAGCCGGTCAGCGACAGCAATATATCGTCCGGGACCAGGCGATAGACTTCAGGCCATGCGTCAGCCGCGGCGATGGCGCGGGCATAGGTGGCGATCGCCTCGTCGGTCTCGTGCACGGCGGTGAAGGCGACGCCCAGCTCCTGCAGCGCCCGGGGGAAAGCGGTGATTGGAAGGACGCCGCCCTCCGGCTCTACGTTCTCCGCCGGTCCTTGCGGCTTTTGACCAAGGGCCTCCTCGGCGACGGTCACCGCCGTCTCCAGCCGTGGCAGCGCCTCGGCCAGATTGCCGTGCTTGAAATAGCCCCGCCCGGCGGTCCGCCAGGCCTCGGACGCCACACCGGCCAGCGCCTGCACCCGCGCCGGTTCCAGGGTCGCGATCAGCGCGATCGCCTCATCGGCGGTGGCGATACCATGCTCGATCCGGCCGCGGAAGATATCTGCCCGAGCCTTGAGGCACAGCGCCCGGGCCAACAGCCCGGCATCGCCGGAGGCGCGCGCCTTCGCCAGCGCCTCATTCAGGGCGGCCGGGCCGTCATGGCCCAGATGGGAAAAATGCGTTTCCAGCCGCAGGAGCTCGGCTTGCAGTTCCCCCGCCCCCGGAATTGCCGCGAGGGCAGGCTTGGCATGACGGGTTACAGGCTTACGCAACGCGCGCACCAAAAGTTAACGGATCGCCGACCCACAATATGAACACGTCCGGCGCAGAGTTTTCAATCGCAGTCGCCGCCGGCAGCGACAGTAATCGGAAGGGAAATTATCCCGGCAGAGTTGACCTCCGCCAAATTTTAGCCAGCAGAAATAAGGACCTAGCCCGGCTTAGCCTCGCTCGATTGCCCGCACCGGCGCCATCACCAGGCGATTGACGACATCGCCCATTGCCTCCGCCGTCAGCCCGCCGCCCTGTTCCAGCCACCAAGCGAGCAGGCCCAGTGTCGCGGCGACGCAATGCGTCAGCACCAGCTCGGGCGGGATGCTCATCGGCGGCGCGTTGCTGGGCCTGAGGTCGGTCTGCAGCCGGGAATATTCCAGGGCGCGGGCGACGATATGATGACGCACCATGGTCTCGGCACCGCCCGCGAGCAGCGCGGTGGTAATCGAGCGATGGGTCTCGACATAGGCGCAGATGGAGATCGAGGCGGCGCGGGTATCCTCCACCAGCATCGCCGGCATGATGATCCCCACCAAATCTTCGATCATTTTGTCCGCAACAGCGGTCAAAAGCGCGTCTTTATCCTTATAATGGCGGAAAAAGCTGGCATAGCCGACACCGGCGCGTTCGGCGATTTCAGTGATCGTCACATCGGCGAACGGCTTCTCGGAAGTGAGCGCCAAAACAGCCTGGGCAAGGGCAGCTCGGGTCTTTGTCACCCTCGGATCGGTCATGAACTTGTTTTCCTTCCTGAATTGGACCTTTGCCCACTTGGAACATTTCCGTCAATGTGATAGTTATGAGCCAATATGGATCATAATTGGAGATCGCGGTGACCCAGGCTCAGGCAGCGGCGGCTGGAAGTAAGTGCCCATACCATGCGGGGTTAGCGGCCAACGCTTCCGTGATCGATGAGCGTAAGACCGCCATCATGGCCGATACCAGCGACGCGCGCGTCAAAAAGCTGGCGGGCGGCGGCATCAGGATCGAAAGCTTCGGCCTGACCCGCAAGGTCCTGCGCTCGGGCGGCATGCAGCAGGCCGGTTTCATGGCCGAGCTTGTGATGCGCGCCTCCGGCAAGAAAGGCAGCACGCCGGTCCTGTTCCAGGAAGGGGAGGTCCATCAGAAGCAGCGCACCAACACGGCGCGCTTCTTCGCGCCCCGCGTCGTCACCACCCGCTATCGCAACCTGATGGACCGGCTGTCCGAGGGGCTGATGGATAAGCTGCGCCGGAACGGCAAAGCCGACCTGTCCGAGATGAGCCTGGAGATGGCGGTCGCCGTGGCGGCCGAGATCATCGGCCTGACCGACAGCTCGCTGGAAGGCATGTCGGGGCGGCTCAACAGCTTCTTCACCCGCGGTGACCGCTCCAAGGAAAGCAAGCTGATGCGGGTCTACCACGGCCTTCTCAACAACCTGGCCCTGCTCGGCTTCTTCTGGAGGGACGTGAAGCCGGCGATCCGCGCCCGCAAGACCGCGCGCAAGGAAGACGTCATCTCCTACCTGATCGACCAGGGCTATAACGACACCGAGATCCTGACCGAATGCATGACCTATGGCGCGGCCGGCATGGTGACGACGCGGGAGTTCATCGTCATGGCCGCCTGGCACATCATGGAGCGCGACGCGCTGCGCCAGCAGTTCATCGACACCGATGAGGCCGGGCGCATCGCCATCCTGGAGGAAATCCTGCGGCTGGAGCCGGTGGTGGGCGCCCTCTATCGCCGCGCGCTCCAGGACGTGGAGTTGGAGCATAACGGCGAGACGATCCGAATCCCGGCCGGCACGCTGGTCGATATGGATATCCGCGCCGCCAATTCCGACCCGATCGTGGCCGGCGAATGCCCCTATCAGCTGAAGCCCGAGCGCAACGACAAGACGGCGCTGCAAGGCCAGATGAGCTTCGGCGACGGCAACCACCGCTGCCCCGGCGCCACAGTGGCAATGCAAGAAACCGCGATCTTCCTCGACCGCCTGTTCCGGATTCCGGGGCTGAAGATGACCGCGGGCCCGGTGCTGGCCTGGAACACCCTGACGGTCGGCTATGAGTTGAGGGACGCGGTTATCACCGTGGGGTGAGAAGTAATCGGAGCTTCCACCCTACTTCTTCTTCATCAGCGCGCTCTCGGCGGCCAGTACACGGTCGATCAGGAAATAGAACTTCGCCGTATCGCCGCGCTGGTCGGCGGTTTCAAGCACGTCATAAGCATGGCCGTTCTCACTGACGAGGCTCTGATGGGTCACCCGACGGCCACGCGCGGCCATCAGCTGATACTCCTCACGGACATTGATAACAGTGAAGGGCCTGGCCGCGGACAGGCCGTCGCCGGTCTCGATCGATTTCAGCAATCCGAGCGCGATCGCCCGCTCCCGCTCGGAATCGACAGGTTGCTTGAGACCGGCATAAGCCACGCTCGCCATCAGATGCGCCAAACCGTCGACATAGTCCTTGTCGATGATCCGCTGCGCGTCGTGCAGCAATTCGGAGAAGTTATCAGCCTCGCGCGCCGCCATCATGCTCTTGCGGACGTCGCCCAGCCCGTCATCCATGACGTTGACGCTCGGCTGATTGGCATAGGCGAAGCGCAACGCTTGCCAATCGACCGTGCCTTTTGCGGTCTTGGCATCCGCCAGCAGCGCTTGATACTTCGCCTCGGGCGACTTGTCGGCAGCCTGCGCCATGGCCCCCGTCAAAGCGACGACAGCGACAGCCATGCAAGGCCTCATAAGCATCATTTCGACAGCTCCGATCTGACAAAGCTGAAATCGACGAATTTACGCTCTTCAGTCCGGGTGCGGGACAGCGGCAGGTCGTCCGCGCGGGGGTCGGAAAATCCGACGTAGCGGACGAAGGTGTTGCCGTCCCAGAGTTCCTGCATCGGATTGATTTCATTGTAGAGCAAATAGAGGCCGTTCATCTGCAGTTTGCAGCCTTCATACCAGTTCATGTCGGCCAGTTGGGCCAGCCGCCGGTAACGCCTGGCATCGGCGTCAGTGAATTGAACAAGATATTCGCGCCCTACCTCAAGCCCGACTTCCGAGAAAAATCCGATCGCGGGCACGACATAGCTGCCTCTGATCTTGTCGACGACTTCCGCGTTATAGTGAAAATAACATGGCGGATACCGCTCTGCCGGAGCCGTTGCGACGATCGTCTTTGCATCGAAGATTTTGATGACGAGAAAATTCTCATAATCCTGCTTCGTCTCGGTCAAATATTCCGATGGGGCCTCGATCGCTGGCGGATTGTCGGCCGCAAGAGCCGGCCATGCTGACGCAGCCATGAAGATCAAGGCCAGCCGCGCCAGTCGCCTCATTCTTGCCTCCCCGCCAGACATTCGTTGGGCACAACGATATTTCGTCATTGTTTAGTGGTCGAGACCTCTTGGTAGGGATCCTGAAATAGGCGACCATCGTCCCATGACGGACAAGATGCGCGCCATGGTGTTCGACAGGCGGCACGGCCTGCCGCTGAAGCCCAGCGAAGTCCCAGCACCGAAACCCGGCGCCGGCGAAGTACTGGTCAAGATCCATGCCTGCGCCGTCTGCCGGACCGACCTGCATGTCGTCGATGGCGAGTTGACCGATCCGAAGACGCCGGTCATTCCGGGCCACCAGATCGTCGGCGCTGTGGTCGAGACCGGCAGCGGCGTCACCGGTTTCAGGCAAGGCGACCGGGTTGGGATTCCCTGGCTGGGCTGGACCTGCGGGGAGTGCGCCTATTGCCGGTCGGGCCGGGAAAATCTCTGCGACCGGGCCCGCTTCACCGGCTACCAGATCGATGGCGGCTATGCCGAGATGGCGGTGGCAGACGCGCGCTATTGCTTCGCCCTGCCCGCCGGCTATTCCGACGTCGCGGTGGCGCCGCTGCTCTGCGCCGGGCTGATTGGCTACCGCGCGCTCCGCATGGCCGGCGACGCACGAAAGCTGGGCCTCTATGGGTTCGGTGCGGCGGCGCATATCATCGCCCAGGTCGCCTTGCATCAGGGGCGCGAGATTTATGCATTCACCAAGGGCGACGATGCCGAAACCCAGGCATTCGCCAGGTCGCTGGGAGCGGTCTGGACCGGCCCATCCGATACGCAGCCGCCCGAGCCGCTCGATGCGGCGCTGATCTTCGCCCCGGCCGGCGCGTTGGTGCCGGCGGCGCTGCGCGCGGTCGCCAAGGGCGGCACGGTGGTGTGCGCAGGCATCCATATGAGCGACATTCCCAGCTTCCCTTACGAAATTTTATGGGAAGAGCGGACGGTGCGCTCGGTGGCCAACCTGACGCGCCGCGACGCCGAGGAATTCCTGAGCCTGGCCGCGGAATTCCCGATCCGGACCGAGACGCATATCTATCCGCTGGCCGACGCCAACCGGGCGCTCGACGATCTGCGCCACGGCCGGTTCGACGGCGCGGCCGTGCTGGTCACGCATGAGCCTGCTTCCGCCCCGCAAGGCAAATCCAGCTAGGGGGAATCTACGTATCTAACGGCGGATTTAGCTTTACATCCGCGCCGGGGGCGCGGAGTAATTCGGGCTCCAAACCATCCCCAGGACCAATCACGCGGAGGAAATCAGATGCAACTCGGAATGATCGGCCTAGGCCGTATGGGCGCCAACATGGTCGAGCGGCTGATGCGCGCCGGCCACGACCTGCACGTCTATGCCCGCCGCCCGGAAGCGATGGCGGACCTGGTCGGCAAGGGCGCCAAGGGCACCACCAACATCGGGGAATTCGTCAAGGGCCTGTCCAAGCCGCGCGCGGTTTGGCTGATGGTCCCGGCCGCCACGGTCGATGGCGTGATCGCCCAGATCAAGCCGTTCATGGAGCCGGGCGACATCATCATCGACGGCGGCAATTCCTATTATCATGACGACATCGCCCGCGCGAAGGCGCTGAAGGCGGACGGGCTGCACTATGCCGATTGCGGCACCTCCGGTGGCGTCTGGGGCCTGGAGCGCGGCTACTGCCTGATGATCGGCGGTGAGAACGAGGTGATCGAGCACCTGGACCCGATCTTCAAGACGCTGGCCCCCGGCGTCGGCGAGATCGATCGCACCCCCGGCGCGACCGGCGATTTCTCCCGCGCCGAGCAGGGCTATCTCCATTGCGGCCCGAGCGGCGCCGGCCACTTCGTGAAGATGGTCCATAACGGCATCGAATACGCCCTGATGGCGGCCTATGCCGAGGGCCTCAACATCATCAAACATGCCGGCATCGGCAAGAACACGCACGAGGTCGATGCCGAGACCTCGCCGCTGCGCTTCCCCGAGCATTACCAGTACGACATCGACGTCTCGAAGGTCGCCGAAGTGTGGCGCCGCGGCAGCGTCGTCGCCTCCTGGCTGCTGGACCTCACCGCCAGCGCGCTGGCCAAGAGCCCGACCCTGGAGAACTTCGCCGGCCGCGTGTCGGATTCAGGCGAAGGACGTTGGACTGCCTCGGCCGCGATCGACGAGGGCATTCCCGCCCCGACCATCACCGCCGCCCTGTTCAGCCGCTTCGCGTCCCGCGGCAACGAAACCTTCGCCAACAAGGTCCTGTCGGCGATGCGCTTCGAATTCGGCGGCCACCACGAGAAACCGGCCGACAAATAAAGACGGCACGGCATTTCGCCTGATGAACCCTCCCCGGCAACGGGAGGGTTTTTCATTTGTAGGATGGGTAGAGCGCAGCGAAACCCATCAATGAATTAAACACTAAGATCGCCAAGACATCTGGCGCTTAAATCGGCGCTGTCTTAGTGATCTTAGTGTTTTAGTCGAAATTCGCCTGGCCGCCGTCCACCGGGATGGTGGCGCCCGAAATATATTCCATGTTCGGTCCGCACAACGCGGCAACCGCGCGGCCGATGTCTTTTTCGCAGTCGCCGACGCGACCCATCGGGATGGTGGCGATGAAGGCGGCGGTGCCTTCCGGGTCGCTTTCCATCCAGCCGGCGAAACCGGGGGACAGCGCCTCGGGCGCGATATTGTTGGTGCGGATATTGTCGGGCCCCCATTCGGAGGCGGCGGCACGGGTCAATGAGCGGATCGCCTGCTTGACCGAGCCATGCATGCCGTAGCCGGCCATGTCCCAGCGCACCGCAGCCGCCGTCACCAGATTGACGATCGAGCCACCGCCCCGGGCCTTCAGGTGCGGGTAGCAGGCCTGCATGAAGCGGAGCGAGGCAATGGGGCCGGAATCGAAGCCGGCCTGGTAATCCTCGACCTGCGCCTCCAGCAATGTGCCGAGCGGCACCTCCTGGGCGTTGTTGACCAGGATGTCGATGCCGCCGAAGGCCGCCAGCGTCTCATCCACCGTGCGGGTGACGTCGGCCGCGACCTTCACATCGCAGACGATCGGCACAGCGCGGCCGCCGATGGCGGCGATCTCACCCACCACATCCCGGATCTTGCTCTCGGTGCGTCCGGCGACGGCGATGGCGGCGCCCTCCTTGGCCATGGCGAGCGCGATGCCGCGCCCTACCCCCTGGCCGGCCCCGGTGATGAGCGCGACCTTACCGTCGAGAAACCCCATGCAATCCTCCCCGCCTCTTTGGCCGCGGACCTTACTTGAACGTCATCTCACTATCGCCCGGGACCATGGGCGCAGTCGAGCGGACTTCGCGCGACATCCGCGCCAGCTCGGGCTCGCGCTTGCTGAAGGTTTCGACCAGGAAGTCGAGGAAGACGCGCATCTTGGGCGACATCTGCGGCGTGCGCGGGAAGACGGCATAGAGCGCGGCATCGAAGCCGGTGGGCGTCAGATCGTATTCCGGCAGGATGCGCATGACCTGGCCGGAACCAAGCTCGTCCGCCACCAGCCAGGTCGGCAGCAGGGCGATGCCGACCCCCTCGATCGCGGCGCGGCGGATCATCGGTACGTCGTTGACCTGCAGGCTGCCCGAGACCCTGAGCTCATGAACGCCGAACGTGTCGCGGTAATGCCAGCTCGACTGCCCGCCCTCCATATCGCCGCCCTGCGGGATCGACAGGCAGTTATGGCGCAGCAGGTCCTGTGGGTGGCGGATCGGCGGATGTTCGCGCAGGTATGAAGGGGCGGCGAACAGCACCCGTTCGGTGCCCGGCGACAGGCGCCGCATCATCAGCGACGGCTGGTCGGGCACGCCGATGCGGATCGAGACGTCGACCTTGCTGTCCAGCACGTCGCGCGGCTCCTCCGTCAGCCACAGGCGCAGCTTGATCTTGGGATACAGCTTGAGAAAATGCGGCAGCGTGTCGGCCAGGAACTCGCTACCGATCGACACTCGGGTATGGACGGTCAGCAGGCCCGACGGCATGCCGTGATGGGCCGACAGCGCATCGGACAGCGCGTCGATATGGTCGAGGATCAGGCAGGCTTTTTCGAAATAAAGCTCACCCAGCTGGGTCAGCGCGATCCGGCGGCTGGTGCGGTCGAGCAGCCTGGCGCCGGTCGCCTGCTCCAGCGCGCTGATCTTGCGCGACACCGAGGCGGAGGAAATCCCCAGCGACCGGCCCGCCGCCGACAGGCTGCCGGCCCGGACCACCCGCGTAAAAACCCGCATGCCCTCGGTGGAATCCATCCCTGCCCGTTCGCTTTCTGCAAAGCAGGTTATCGGGGATTGGAGCGATGGGGCAAGGACGGCGAGAGTTACTCCGCCGCTTTGGCCGCGTGCGGGTCGACCACCTTCTGGCCGCCGATATCCATCTCCTGCTTCTTCGCATGGGGGTCGAAGGACGGAATGGAGAAGCCGCCACCGCGTTCGCCCAGCACTTCGGCCTTGGAAACGGAGATATCGGTATTCTTACGGCGACCGTAGGATTCGACCATCGGAATGTCGCCGTCGGCCAGCGGCTTCATATACTGCTTCCGCTTGAACGCCGCCTCGATATAGGGCGCCAGTTCCTCCGCCTTCTGCTTCTGGCGGATGGCGTCGCGCTCCTTGAAGGCGGGCATCAGCTCCTTGGCGAACAGCTCGAGCGATTCGCAGATATGCGCGTGCTTGTTGTTGCCGACCTGCTGGACGAAGATGATCTGGTCCATGCCGATCTTCTCATAACGCTCGAACTGCTCGCGCACCTGCTCGGGGGTGCCGATGCCGCCATGGCCGGAATTCTCCGGAATGGTGTGCTCGACCTCCTTGAACTTCTTCCACACTTCGGATCGGCCGGGCGTGTGCTGGCCGTAGGACGCGACATAGCCGAGCGAATAGCCGAAGAACTTGAAGCCCTCGCGGCCGCGATTGATCGCCTCTTGCTCGTCGTGATGCACCGACATGGCGCTGACGATGGCGATGTTCGGGTTGACGGTGTGGGCGATCGGTACGCACTCGTCGGACTTGATGATGTCGTAATATTCCTGGACCCAATGCCCCGCCTGCTCCGGCTCGACAAAGGCGAAGGCGAGCGCGCCTAGCCCCATGCGGGCGGCGCGGTGGATCGATTCACGGCGCGAGCAGGCCAGCCACATCGGCGGATGCGGCTTCTGCACCGGCTTCGGCACGATATTGCGGGTCGGCATCTGGAAGAACTGGCCCTTGAAGCCCGGATAGGGCGTCATCGCCAGCATGTTGGCGGCCTGTTCGGCGCCTTCTGCCCACAGCGCGGTCTTATTGTCGGGGTTCTGCATGAACCCTTCCATCTCAAGCGCGGAGGCGGATTCACCGGTGCCCCATTCGACGCGGCCCCTGGACACCAGGTCCAAAGCGGCTATGCGCTCAGCGGCGCGGGCCGGGTGGTTGTAGTTCGGCGACATCAGCATGACGCCATGGCCGAGCCGAATGTTCTTGGTCCGCTGGGAGCAGGCGGAGAGGAACACCTCGGGCGCAGAAGAGTGGGAATATTCTTCGAGGAAATGGTGCTCCACCTCCCAGACATATTCGATGCCGAGCTTGTCGGCCAACTCCACCTGGTCCAGCGCCTCATGATAGACGCGCATTTCCGAGCCTTCTTCCCAAGGCGTCGGCACCTGGTGCTCGTAGAACAGCCCGAATTTCATGATAGTCCCTTCCCACACGACAAAAAGCGCCGCTTAGGCGTCATGGCCCGCATCATTAGACCAGCGGAAAGCCTAGGGTAAGAGGGAACAATCGACCACCATCTTTGCGTATTATGCAAAGATGTTACGGAAAGGGACCTGAAATGGTCGCCAAACTGTTACATATTTCGCGTTGCAATGCGACGATTCCCCAGGCGATAAGCGGATATGTCCAAGCGATTGAAAGCAAGCAAGAATATAGGAAAAGAGGGAGCGGAAGCGGCGCATGCCGGCCAAGCCCGCAGCTCGAATCCGTATCCGAGCTCAGACACGCCGAAACGCAACGAATGGTTCGACGGCTATGACGCCGCCCTCATGGGTGCGAAGACCGTAAAACCGGCGAAAGCGGCCGTTCCGCTCGTCAAGTAGAATGGGCAGCGTCTAGCGAACCCATCACCCAAAGCCGAAAAGGGAACACCAAGGCACCAAGACGCCAAGGGTACCGGGAAGAACCCGATCCTTTGGCTTTAACTTGGCGTCTCGGTGTTTCAGATTCCTATTGACGGGCTTCGCTGCGCTCCACCCATCCTACCCGATTACTTCCCCGTCCATCTGTTCAGCCACCCGATCACCGCGCCGTACCACTGGACTGAGTTCTGCGGCTTCAGCACCCAGTGGTTTTCCTGCGGGAAATAGAGCAGCTCGCTGGGCACGCCCTTGCGCTGGAGCGCGGTGAAGGTCGCCAGCCCCTGATCGTCGGGGATGCGGTAGTCCTTGCCGCCATGGATCACCAGCTCAGGCACGCTCCAGTTCGCGACATGGTTGACCGGGTTGAACCGTTCGAAACCCTGCGGGTTCTCCCAGGGCAGGCCGCCGTTCTCCCATTCTGAGAACCACAGCTCCTCGGTCGCGTAGGCCATCATGCGATTGTCGAACAGCCCGTCATGATCGACCAGGCACTTGAACGGCTCCTTCCAGTTGCCGGCGATCCAGTTGACCATGAAGCCGCCATAGGAACCGCCGAGCGCGCAGGCCCGGCCACCGTCGAGGAACTTGTATTTCGACAGCGCGTAGGCCCAGCCCTTCTGCAGATCCTCCAGCGGCCGGTCGCCCCAATGGGTCGAGATCGAATCGGTGAAGGCCTGGCCGTAGCCGGGCGTGCCGTGGAAATCGATGAACAGCACGCCATAGCCGGCGCCGGCCAGCACCTCGGCGTTCCAGCGGTAGTGGAACAGGTTGGCGAGCGAGGATTGCGGCCCGCCATGGATCATCAGCGCCACCGGATAGGTCTTCCCCTCCTGGTAGCCATAGGGCTTCACGACATAGCCGTGCACAGTCTCGTTGTTCCAGCCGGGGAAGGAGAACTGCTCATACTTGCTGAAAGACACGCCGGCGAGCTGCTGTGCATCGTGGTGGGTCAGTTGGGTCGGCGTCCCGCCGGTGAGGCCGATGCTGTAGAGCTCGTCGGGCGAGGCGATCGAACTCTGGGCATAGACGATCACCTTCGCCCCGGCATCGGCCGCTGCGACATGGCCTTCCCCGGTCAGCGGCTTCACCGCACCCGACGAGACCTCGATGGCGAACAGGCGGACCTGGCCCAGATCGTCTGCGGTGGCGAACAGGGTCTTGCCGTCGGCCGACCATTGCAGGCTGTCGGGCGAGCGGTCCCAGGCCGAGGCGATCTCACGCGTCTCGCCGGACTTGAGGTCACGGATCTCGATCCAATAGCGGTCGGCCTCGAAGCCGGGGCGCTTCATCGCCCGATAGGCCAGCTTAGACCCGTCCGGCGAGAAGACCGGGCCAGCATCCCAGGCCGGGTTGCTGGCAGTCAGGTTCTCCGGCGCCTTGGACCCGTTGAGCGGCACGCGCCAGAGATCGAAATTGGTGCTCCAGGGTTCGGTCCGGCCGGCCAGCCGGGCGGAGAAGACGACGGCGGAGTTGTCCGGCGCGATGTCGAAATCTGCGTTGTCGCCGAACGGCTTGGACGGGCTGTCGCCGTCGAAGCCTTTCATCAGCGGCACCGGCTCGCCCGCCGCCTTGCCTGCGGCGTCGAGCGCCACGGCCCACAGTGCGTTGCGGGCGCCGTCGGCCCACTCGTCCCAGTGGCGGACGAACAGCTTGTCATAAAGCACGCCGGTCGCCTTCGATGCCGCCTTGGCGTCCATCCGCGACTTGGTGCAGGCCATCGTAACGCAATCCGGGAAGACGGCGGCCGAGACCACGATATGCTTGCCGTCCGGCGCAACCCGGAAGGAGCCGACATCGAGCGGCAGGCTGGTCACCTGCGCCGCCTGGGCGCCAGAGGGATCGGTACGCCAGACCTGGTTGCCGCCTGACCGCGACGAGGTGAAGTAGATGGATTTGCTGTCCGGCGACCAGTAGGGATCGGTCGCCCCGCCATCAGACGCCGCCAGCCGGTGCGGCTGGTCCCCAGCTTTGTCGAGATCGATCAGCCACAGGGAATGCGCGCTCTTGTTGGCGTCGAAATCGACCGTGCGCAGGTCATAGACGACATAGTGCCCATCGGGCGACAGCTTCGGGTTCGACACCCGGTCGAGCGCCGCCAGGTCCTTCGCAGTGAAGGGACGGTCGGCATGGGCGGTGGCGGTAACGGTGACGGAAAGGACAGCGAGGGCGCCCGCGAAAATCGGACGAAAATTCATAGTAATCTCCTGGCGCCAGGGAGGCGCCATCAACTTTTTCGCCGTCATTGCGACGGCAGGTGCCGGAGATTTACGCGCTAAATCGCGCCCGTCCAAGGCTCGCGAAATAGGCGAGGCCGGAGAGGGCGGCGATCCAGAAGCTGCTCGGCCAGTCGGTCTGGTAGGCGAGCGCGATGCCGGCCCAGGTCTCGGCCAAGCCGAGCAGCACGGTGAGCACGATGCCGTGGCTGAGCCGGGTGGTCAGGCGTTGGGCCGCGGCAGCGGGGCCGACCATCAGGGTAAAGACCAGCAGCACGCCGACGATCTGCGCCGCCTCGGCCACCGCCACCGCCACGATCGCCATGAACAGCAGCGACACGGTGCGCAGCGACACGCCCTTGGCCTCGGCCAGGTCGGGCTGGAGCGTGGCGAACAGCAACGGCCGCGCCATCAGCGCCAGCGCGGCGAGACACACCGCGCCCAGCACGCCCAAGGTCAGTACGGTGCCGTGATCGACACTGAACACGTTGCCGAACAGCAGGCTGGTCGCCTGGGCTGCGAAGGCGGTGTAGAAATGGAGGAACAGCAGGCCGAGGCCCAGCGACAGCGACAGCACCATGCCGATGGCGACGTCGCGCCCGCTGACCCGCTCGCCCAGCAGGCCCATTGCCAGGCCAGCCGCCAGGGTCAGCGCGATCAGCCCCCAGAACGGCGTCACGCCGATCAGCACCGCCCCGGTCGCTCCGGCGAAGCCGACATGCGACAGGGCATGGCCGGCAAAGGTCTGGCCGCGCATCACCAGGAAGAAGCCGACGACGCCGGCCACCACGGCAACGATGCCGCCCGCCGCCAGCGCGTCGATGACGAAGCCGTAGCTAAGCATGCCCACGACTCCCGTGATGGGAATGCCCGTCGTGGCCATGCCCGTGAGCATGGTCATGCAGGTGCTCGCCGCGCTCCAGCTCATACTGGTCGGACATCACGAAAATCCGGCCATTGACGCGAACGACCTCGATCGGCGCGCCGTAGAGGCGTGACAGCACCGGCCCGGTGATCACCTCGTCGACCGAGCCCAGCGCAGCCTGGCCGTTGCCGAGATAGAGTACCCGGTCGAGCGTGCCGAGCAGCGGGTTGAGCTCATGGGCGCTGAACAGCACGGCGATGCCCAACTCCTGCTGCACCCGGCGCACCAGGTCTATCACCGCATGCTGGCGATGCGGGTCGAGGCTGATCAGCGGCTCGTCGAGCAGCAACAACCTAGGCTGGCCGAGCAGCGCCTGCGCCAGCAGCAGGCGCTGCCGCTCGCCGCCCGAGGTCTCGATCAGCGGCCGGTCGGCAAGCTCGGTCGCGCCGACCAGCTCCAGCGCCCGCTCGGCGTCGCGGTAATCCTTCTTGGCGGGCCACAGCCGGCCCCAGCGATGGCCATCGGCGGCGCTGACCACAAAGTCGCGCCCTGACAGGCGGAAGTCACCGATCGGCGATCTCAGCTGCGGCATATAGCCGACCGCGGGGTTGCCGCGCTGGACCGGTTCGCCCAGGACCCGGATGGTCCCGGCCGCCACCGGCGCCAATCCCAGCAGGGCGCGGATCAGGGTGGTCTTGCCGGCGCCATTCGGCCCCAGCATGCCGATGAACTCGCCGTCGGCGATTTCGAACGTCACGTCGGAGAGAATCCGCCGGCCGCCGATCGCCAAAGTCACGCCGTCGAGTGAGACGGCGGTCATTTCGAGAGCGCCTTATCGAGCGCGTCGAGCTGTGCCAGCATCCAGTCCTGGTAATGCATGCCCGCCGGCTCGGTCTCGCTGATGCCGACGACCGGCACGCCGGCCTCCTCCGCGATCCGCCGCATGCGCTGCGGCATGGTCCCGATCGTCTGGGTGTTATAGAGCAGCACCTTGACCTTCCGCGCCTTCAAATCGTCCTCGAAAGCGGCGACATCGCTGGCGCTGGGTTCGGTATCGTTCATCACCGCGCGCTGGAAGGCGCTGTTGCGCACGTCGAGGCCGATCTGACGGGCCATATAGTCGAAGACCGGCTCGGTTGCCGTGACCGGCACACCGGCATATTTCGCATGCAGCGCCGCGACCCGGTCGATCAGTACTTTCATCGATTTGTCGAACGCGCTGTTGCGCCCTTCATAATCGGCGCCACCCGGATCGGCGGCAGCGAAGGCCGCGGTCATCGCGTCGGCGACGGCCATGATCAGGTACGGGTCGTACCAGAGATGCGGGTTGCCATCGGAGGGCTGCTTCAGGAATTTCTCGGCGACGATGGCGTCGCGCGGCCCCTTCCCCGGCACCGACAGCAGCTTCGCCATCCAGGGATCGTAGCCGGCGCCGTTATAGATCGCGAACCGAGCCCCGGCGACCGCGCGCGCGGCCGAGGCCCCGGCCTCGAACAGATGCGGGTCCTGGGCCGGGTTGGAGAGGATGGAGACCACCGTCACCCGATCGCCGCCCATCTGCTGGGCGATGTCGCCGTAAACGCTTTCAGCCGCGACCACGCTCAGCGGCGCGGCGCGGGCGACGCTGAAAACCGAAAACAGAAGAAGGGCGATGCCCAGCCCGAAGGTCCGGATCGGTGCGATGGAAGCGGCCACTTGCGATGTCTCGAAACTCAGATCAAGCGGCCGGAAAATCCCTCATCCGCCGGCCCGCCGTAAGGCGGAGGTTATATTGTCCGCATGCTAGCGAAGCGCAAGCGGGCGCGCAACGCGATGAGGATCGAAGTAGGGCGGAAGAGCGGAGCGTATTCCGCCAAGACGCGCCCCACGCTATCAATCATCTGACGATATCGAGAAATGGCGGAATACGCTTCGCTCTTCCGCCCTACGGGGAAGCCAATATGGATCTGCAAGGCCTGATCGACCAGCACGACATCACCATCGGCCTCGGCCGCTTCGCCCGCATCCTGGATGGACGGGAATGGGATGCGGTCAGCGACGTGTTCGCCGACGATGTCACCTTCAATTACGGCGACGGGCAGGAGCGGTCAGGCATCGCGGCGATGACTAAGCAGTTCTCCCGCTTTCTCGATGCCTGCGGGCCGTCGCAGCACTTGCTGGGCAGCATCCAGGTGACGGTCGATGGCGACAAGGGCCTCTCCCGCGCCTATGTCCAGGCCCGCCACCAGGGCAAAGGCGACAAGGCGCATCTCTATCTGGATTCGAATGGCGAATATATCGACCAGTGGGAGCGCCGGCCGCAGGGCTGGCGGATCGTGCGCCGCGACGTCAACTGGCACATGAACATGGGCGACTTTTCGGTACTGGGCGCGACGCCTTAGAGTTTACCGGCGGCGACTTCTTCGAGCCGCCGCTTCATCGGCCCTCGTCCCGCCAGCAGGATCAAGATGGCGACCGCCATCGCAATCGTGCTGACCAGCGCGATCGACCAGCCCACGGCGCTGTCGCGGTGGAACAGATGGTCGGTGGAGGCGGCGATACCGGTCGGGCCGATACCCAGCCCGATCATATTGGTGAAGAACAGATAGGTCGCTGAAACCTGACCGCGCATATTGGGCGGGGTCACTGTCTGCAAGGTGGCGATATTCACGCCAGCCCAGGTGAGCGAGAAGAAACCTTGCAGCGCGACCAAGGTCAGCGATAGCCACGGCACCGGCACGATCGCGCCGAGCGATAGGGTCGCCACCATACCGATCGCATAGGGTATGCCCGTGACCCACAGGGCATCGCGCCGGCCCCGCTGCACCAGCCGGTCGCAGAGCCATCCGGCAGAGACGCTGCCCGCCACGCCGAGGATCAGGATCGAGCTACCCAGGAACATCCCGGCCTCGGACGCCGAGAAACCATGGACCCGCTGAAGATAGGCCGGCAGCCAGGCGGTGCCGCCGTAGCCGGTGATGGCGAAGCAGGCAAGGCTGAGCGCCAAATTGGCATAGACGCCGATATGCCGCCCCATATAGGCGAGCACCGCACCGAAGCTCGGCTGGTCGTCGGCGCTCTTGAGCAGGCGCCGCGGCGTCTCGCGCACGATCACAAGGGTCAGCAGCGCCAGGATCAGGCCTGGCAGGCCGACGATCAGGAACACGGTCTGCCACGGCCGCGTGACGCCGATCAGCGGGATATCGACCGGCCCGACCGCCGAGATCGCATCGATCACCGTGCCGCCGATCATCAGCGCCATGCCCGAGCCGATAGGAATGCCGAGGGTGAACACCGAGAGCGGCCGCGCCCGCCGCTCTGGCGGGAACAGGTCGGCAATCAGGGCATAGGAGCAGGGCGACAGGGTCGCCTCGCCGACGCCGACGCCGACCCGCGAGGCGAACAGCCGCCAGAATGTATTGGCGAAGCCGCAGCTGGCCGTCATCACCGACCACAGCGCCACCCCGCTCGCAATCAGCCAGCGCCGGCTCCAGCGATCCGCTAGCCAGCCCAGCGGTATGCCGGTCACGGTATAGAGGACGACGAAGGCAAGCCCTGCCAGATAGCTGTATTCCGTATCGGTCAGATTCAGGTCCTGCCGGATCGGCTTGACCATCAGGCTCAGGATCGTGCGATCGATGAAGCTGGAGGTCAGCAGCACCATCAGGAAGAGGACGACGAACCACGGATAGACGGTGCTGGCCGGACGCGCGGACGCGTCCGTGTCCTCCACGGGCGGAAGCTCGGTGGCGATGGTCATGGGCGCGCCCTGGCGATCAGACGATCGCGACAGTCTGCGTCAGCGAGGTGCCGAAGCTGTGGACCACCGCGGCATGCAGGCCGCCGGTGCCGCCGCAGACCATGATGACAACGTCCTTGGGCTCAGGCGTCAGATAGACCCGGCCGTCCGAGCGGATGCGTTCCTGGTCTTCCAGCTGCTCCAGATGCTTGGGCGTGAACCAGTCGGTGGGCTGGCTGGCGTTCTTCCACAGCACCTCCTGCACGTCCTCAATGTTCGGCATCTCCTTGCCGATGATCTCAGCGCAGATCGGGTTGATGGCGACGAAGACTTCGCAGAACGGCACGGCGGGGGAAAAGCCGTTGGTGCCGACATAGGCCGCCGAGCGGCCGATCATCTCAAGGAACTCCACCGGCTTCTGCGAGGTGGTGTCGAGGATGTTCATCGTCCCCATGCCGCCGAAGGTGGTGACGGCGTCGCCCTTGATCCCGGCGCGACGTTCGGCGAGCGGCGCCCAGGGCGACCGTTCCTCCCATTCGCCGACGCAGAGGCTGGAGATGCGGGCCGGCGATCCGAAGGTGCTCTGCGAGGTGACGCCGACCACTTGGCCGGCGACATTGCGCATGATCAGGCGCAGCGCCCGGCCGATAGCGGCGGCGGAGCTGGCGGCGCCGCCGAAGCAGCCATGTTTGAAGGGAATGCCGAGCTTGTGGCGGATCGGACCGTTGATGAACATCGCCGGCGCGACCGAGGCCGTGGTCGCGTTCATGCCGTAGAGCTCGAAATCCGGCTCGGCCACAGCCTCCACGGCCGCGATCAGCAACGGCAGCGATTCCGGCGGGGCGCCGGCCATCACCGCGTTGATAACGATCTTCTCGACCGTGCACTCCGCCCGCATCGGCGGCAGATGAGCGATCACCTCATCGGGATAGCGGTTGTTCAGCGACAGGAAGGTGCGTACCCGCGTCTCGGTCGGCGGCACCAGGGGAAGCCCGTCGCCCCAGCCCTGCTCCATGGCGAACTGCGTGAAGCCGACGACATCCAGGTCTGATTCATGGCGGGTCGAGGCCAGCCAGTCGATCTCGCAGCCGTCCGGGCCGCAATCGCGGCTGACAATCTGCTTTGGCGGGGCCGAAACCTTGGCATGGCTGGGCGCGATGGTAACGATGCTCATGCCGCGACCTTCTCCGCGCTGACCTTTGCGCCCATCGTGATCAGCAGCTTGGCGAAATGCTCCCGCCCGACCGGGTCGACCTGCTCGCGGAACTTCTCGTTCAGCGGATAGGGCAGGACATGGACGCGCAGGCCGGAGCGGCCGCCGCGCTTGGCGATGGTCTTGGCGAATTCCTCGAAATTGGCGGTGGCGATGGCCACCGTCGGCAGGCCGGCCGCAGCGGCCTGGAGCGAATCATGGACTGTCCAGCCGGTGCAGGAGCCGCAATTGGCAAGGCCGACGACGGCGATGTCGATCTCGGACAGGAAGGCCTTGAGGCCCGCCGCCATCCGCTCGCCCTCTTCGCCCGAACGACCGCAGGAGCGCCAGAACTTCACGTCGGCGGCCCCGGCCTTCTTGAACTCCTCGGCCCACAGCTCGCTGATCCAGTCCCACGACCGCCACATCTGGTCGACACGGATGCCGATCACCTTCCCGGCCAGCGGCCCCGCGTCCGGCCCGGGCGACGTGATGTCGTCCGCGCGCGCGGTTGTCGGGTCCAGAACGATTCCCTTGGCCATGTCCGCCTCCTCCCATGCGGGCGATCACGCCCTTATGGGTCGAACATAGACTCGGGATGCGGGCTTCGCCAACCGCTTTTGGACGAACGAGGCGTTCACCCACACACAATCTCAACCCGTCATGGCCGGGCTTGACCCGGCCATCCACGCCCCACCGCCAATGCTGAAGGCCGTGTTCTAGCACCCGGACATTCCGCGTGGATGGCCGGGTCAAGCCCGGCCATGACGAGATTGTTGGGTACTGACAGCGAGGACGAACCGCTTAAATTGCCTCCAGCACCGTCGCGATGCCCTGGCCGCCGCCGATGCACTGGGTGGCCAGCGCGAAGCGCTTGCCCTCGCGCTTCAGCAATTGGGCCGCCTTGCCGGTGATGCGGGCGCCGGTGGCGCCGAGCGGGTGGCCGATGGCAATGGCGCCGCCGTCCAGGTTCACGCGGGCCCGGTCGATGCCGAGCTCGCGCAGGCAGGCGACGGCCTGGCTGCCGAAGGCCTCGTTGATCTCGACGATGTCGATATCGTCAATGGTCAGGCCGGCGCGGGCCAGCGCCTTACGGGTCGCCGGGACCGGGCCCATGCCCATGAATTCAGGCTCGCAGCCGGCGATGGCGGTGGCGCGAACACGGGCCAGCGGGGTCAGCCCATGCTGGGCGGCGAACTCCGCGGATGTCACCAGCACAGCGGCGGCGCCGTCGGTCAGTGGCGAGGCCGTGCCGGCGGTGACGGTGCCGTCGCCATGGAAGGCAGGCTTCAGCGCAGCCAACCCCTCCAAGGTCGTCTGCGGACGCAGGCAGCCGTCACGGTCGACGATGCCGTCCGGCGTGGTGACCGGCACGATCTCACCAATGAACTTGCCGGCAGCCTGGGCGGCTGCGGCCTTCATCTGCGACTCGTAAGCCAGCAACTCCTGGTCCGCACGCGGCACGCCGTAATGGATCGAGACATTCTCGGCCGTTTCGCCCATCGGGATATAGGCCTCGATGTCGAACTCGGCTTCCGGCCGGTCGCGGCGTTTGAACCGTGGATTGGGCGTCGGGTTGAAGCCGCCCTGCGGCACGCGGGTCATCGATTCCACCCCGGCACAGATAAAGGCCTCACCCGCGCCGATGGCGATCTGGCCGGCGGCGATGTGGATCGCCGACATCGACGAGCCGCAGAAGCGGTTGATGGTCATGCCGCCGGCCTGGAGCGGCAGCCCGGCCAACAGCGAGGCGATGCGGGCGATATTGCTGCCCTGCTCCGCCTCGGGATAGGCGCAGCCCATCAGCACATCCTCGATCAGCTTGGGATCGATGCCGGTCTTGTCGACCAGGCCCTTGATGGCGACGGCTGCCAGGTCATCCGGTCGCACGCCGATGAGCGCGCCCTTCTTGGCAAAGTGGAACGGGGTTCGGACATAGCCGGCGATCACGGTCTCTTTCATGGCTTTGATCCTTTCAATCTTTCAACGCTACCCGCGCCGTTACCGAGAGGCCAGGGCGCAGGCGCGCCACGCCGGGCTGGTTGGGGTCGAGGCGGATGCGCACCGGCACGCGCTGCACGATCTTGGTGAAATTGCCGGTCCCCGGTTCGAACGGGAGTAAGGCGAAGGTGGAGCCCGATCCGGGCGCGAAGCTCTCGACCGTGCCGGTCAGGTCATCGCCGGTCAAGGCGTCGACGCTGATCCTGGCGTGCTGGCCCGGCTGCATCCGGACGGTCTGGGTTTCCTTGAAGTTGGCTGTGACATAGACCGCCTTGAGCGGCACCAGGGTCAAAAGCCGCGTGCCGGGCTGGACATAGTCGCCGGCCTGAGCCTGACGGTTGCCGACGACGCCGTCGATCGGCGCCACGATCAGCGCGTGACGTTGGTCCTGCAGCGCCAGGTCGAGCGCCGCGCCGGCGCGGGCGACATTTGCCTGGGCCTTGGCAAGCGTGGCCTCCAAGGTCGCGCGCTTGGCCGCGGTCACGGCGGCGGTCTGCTGCGACACCTCAAACATGGCGCTGCTGCGCGCCTGATCCTGGACCGCGGTGATCGCCGCCGCCTTATAGAGATCGGCATCATGCTGCGAGGCGCCGCCGACGGGGACCAGCGCCTCGAAGCGGTGGCGGTCGAGATTGGCGCGCTCTGCTTGAGCCGCGGACGAATGGATCGCTGTCTCCGCGGCGCGGACATTGGCGGCGGCGAGCTTCTCCTCGGCATCGAGCGACACGAGGGCAGCCTCAGCCGAAGCGACACTGGCGTGGGCATCGGCGAGATCGGCCCTGGCAGTGGCGACGCGGGCATCGAACTCCTCAGGGTCGATCCGTACCAGCGGGTCGCCGGCGTGAACCTCCTGATTGTCCTTCACCAGAATGTCGGCGATCAGCCCACGCACCTTGGGGGCGACGGTTGTGACGTCCGCGCCGATATAAGCGTCATCGGTGCTCTCATGCGACGGCGGGGCGGCGATATAGAGGCTGCCGCCGGCCGCGACGGCCAGGGCGACCGCCGCCACCAGGGTGGTGCGGCGCGACGGCGTCAGCTTGCGGCGCGGCGGCGGCGATGCATCAGCATCCTCCGGCACGGCCTGAATCTGCCTGCTCACCACCGCATTCATCGCCAACTCCCTTGAAGACCCGATTGCCGAAAAATCCGGAGCCGCCCATTGGCAGGCTCTTTATATGACATATATAATATAATCGATCAGCACCGCAAGAGGACTGCGAAAAATGAATGTTGGAACAGCAGCGGCCAGCCCGGCGGACCTGCCTACGGGACGGAAATTCCTGATTTTCGGGGTGATGGCCTTCGGCCAGTTCATGGCGCTGCTCGACATCCAGATCGTCGCCGCGTCGCTGAACGATATCCAGGCCGGCCTCTCCGCCGGCCCGGATGAGATCAGCTGGGTGCAGACCGCCTATCTGATGGCCGAACTGGTGATGATCCCGTTCAGCGCCTATCTAAGCCAGGCCCTGTCCACGCGCTGGCTGTTCGCGCTGTCGGCCGGGCTGTTCACCCTCTCCAGCATCCTGTGCGGAATCTCGACCGATATCGGGACGATGATCGTCTTCCGCGTGCTGCAGGGCTTCACCGGCGGGGCGATGGTGCCGACCGTGTTCGCGGTCGGCTTCACCATGTTCACCGGCAAGCAGCGGGCGCTGATCCCAGCCATCCTCGGCATGGTCTCGGTGCTGGCTCCGACGCTGGGGCCGACGGTCGGCGGGCTGATCACCGACCAGATCGGCTGGCGCTGGATCTTCTTCATCAACATCACGCCCGGCATCGTCGTGACCGCGCTGGCGGTTGTGCTGATCAAGGTCGACAAGGCGAATCTCAACATGTTCAGCAAGATCGACTGGGTCCACCTGACCGCAATGGCGGTGTTCCTGGGCGGCCTGGAATATGTCCTGGAGGAAGGACCGAAGCAGGACTGGTTCGGCGACACATACATAAAGATCGGCGCCTTCCTCTCCTTCGTCGGCCTGGTCGTTTTCCTGGAGCGGTCGTTCTTCTCGCCCCAGCCGATCGTCAAGCTGACACCCTTTCGCAAGCCGATCTTCGCCTTCGCCTGCATCTTCAACCTGGTGACCGGCTTCGGCATGTATGCCTCGGTCTATCTGGTCCCTGTCTTCCTGGGGCGCGTGCGCGGCTATGACAGCCTGCAGATCGGCACGACCGTGTTCGTCGTCGGCATCGCCCAGCTGGTCAGCACGGTGATCGCCGCCCGTCTGTCGGAAACGGTGGACCGGCGGTTCGTGATCGCGGTCGGCCTCGCCCTGTTCGCGCTGTCGCTGTGGCTGACCTCGTACATGACGGCCGACTGGGGCTTCTGGCAGCTGGCGCTGCCGCAGGCGGTACGCGGCCTGTCGCTGATGCTGTGCATCGTGCCTTCGGTCGGCATGGCGTTGTCGGAATTCGCCCCGGCGGAGCTGCGCTATGCCTCGGGCCTGTTCAACCTGATGCGCAACCTGGGCGGGGCGATCGGCATCGCCGTGGTGAATACCTGGCTGCAGGACAATGCCCGCATCGCCGCGGCGCGCCTCAGCGAAACGATGGGCAGCAATGCCCATGTCGCCGACGACATGGTCGCGGAGCTGAGCCAGCGCTTCTTGTCGATCCTGCCCGATCCGAACCAGGCGCTGCTGCTGACCCAGGGCCTGTTCGCCCGGGTGGTCGGGCAGCAGGCGCTGACCGTCGCCTTCAACGACGTGTTCCGGCTGATGGCCTGGATCTTCCTGGCCGCACTGGTGATGGTGCCGTTCTGCAAGCCGTCGAAGAGCAACGGGCCTGCGCCGGTGGATGCCCACTGATATGTGTTATGGAGAGTACGATGCGTTACGACAGCGAGCATAAGGCGCGCACCCGCGCCCGGGTGGTGCAGGAGGCGGCGGCTACGATCCGCGCCGTCGGCCCGGACGGGATCGGTGTCGCCGGGCTGATGGCCAAGGTCGGGCTGACCCATGGCGGGTTCTACGCCCATTTCAAATCGAAGGAGGATCTGGTGGCCGAGGCGGTCGGCCAGATGTTCGACGACAGCCGCGCCATGTTCGAATTCCGCACCGAAGGGCGGACGCCGGCCGACGGATTGGCCAGCTATATCGACTTCTATCTGTCGGAACAGCACCGCGATCAAACCGAGCGCGGCTGCCCCCTGCCCCGCCTGTCGAACGAGCTCGCCCGCCTGCCCGGACCGGCCCGCGACCGCTTCGCCGCCGGCGCTGCCGGATTGACGGGCCGGGTCGCCGAGCTGCTGGAAAAACTGGGGATACCGGATGCGGAGCTGGTCGCAGCGTCAATGGTCTCCGAAATGGTCGGCGCCCTGGCACTGGCCCGCGCGGTGCCCGACCGCGAGCAGTCGAGCCGGATCCTCGAAGCCTCGCGTGACGGGCTAAAGCGCCGCCTCGGCGTTGCTTAGCTGGCCTCGCCGCCCTCAACTTCGCGCAGATAGGGCTCGACCTTGCCCTTGAGCTTGACCGTCATCGGCTTACCGAACCGGTCCATCGTCTTGCCGACCGCGAGCCTAACCCAGCCTTCGCTGACGCAATATTCCTCGCAATTGGTCTTCTCCGCCCCATTGAAGCGAATGCCCACGCCCCGTTCGAGCAGCGGCGCGTCGTAAAAGGGGCTCTTGGGATCGGTCGAGAGGCGGTCTGGCAGGGTATCGGTCATGGCTGGCCTTCAGAGGCGGAGAAAATCGTCGCGCTTGATAGCGCCCTAGCCCGCCGATGCCAACTGTTGGGATGCCGACACCACCGCCCCGATCTTGGTGAGGAATATTTCCTTTTACCGCGCCGGCCGCGTGTGCTGCGTCATGAACCGCTGCGGCCGGTGCTTGCGCCCTGCCCGCACGCCCTCACCGCCGGAATTGCCGGTGCCGGGGGGTTGGCCCATCGGGATCAGCTGGTGCTTGGCCGGACCGATCAGGTCGGCGCGGCCCATGCGGCGGAGCGCGTCGCGCAGCAGCGGCCAGTTCTCCGGGTCGTGATAGCGCAGGAAGGCCTTGTGCAGCCGGCGCTGGCGCAGGCCCTTGGCTGAGAACACGGCCTCCCCACCGACGCGGCGGATGGGACGCAGCGGGTTCAGCTCGGTGTGATACATGGTCGAGGCCGGGGCCATCGGCGATGGCAGGAAGGTCTGCACCTGGTCGGCGCGGAAGCGGTTCTTCTTCAGCCACAGCGCCAAGTTCATCATGTCTTCATCGGTCGTGCCCGGATGGGCGGCGATGAAATACGGGATCAGGTACTGTTCCTTGCCCGCCTCCTTCGAAAAGCGGTCGAACATCTCCTTGAACCGGTCATAGGCGCCCATGCCGGGCTTCATCATCTTGTCGAGCGGGCCTTGCTCGGTGTGCTCGGGCGCCACCTTCAGATAGCCGCCGACATGGTGGGTCACCAACTCCTTGACGTATTCCGGGCTCTTGACTGCGAGGTCGTAGCGCAGGCCCGAGGCGATATGGATCTTCTTCACCCCCGGAATCGCCCGCGCCTTGCGGTAAAGGCCGATCAGCGAGGAATGGTCGGTATTGAGGTTCTTGCACACATCCGGGAAGACGCAGGACGGGCGACGGCAGACCGTCTCGATCTCCTTACTCTTGCAGGCCAACCGGTACATGTTGGCGGTCGGCCCGCCGAGGTCGGAGATGATGCCGGTGAAGCCCGGCACCTTGTCGCGGATGTCGGCAATTTCCCGCAGGATCGAGGCCTCGGAGCGGTTCTGGATAATCCGCCCTTCATGCTCGGTGATCGAGCAGAAGCTGCAGCCGCCGAAGCAGCCTCGCATGATATTGACCGAGAAGCGGATCATGTCCCAGGCCGGGATCTTGGCCTCGCCGTAGGACGGGTGCGGCGCCCGCGCATAAGGAAGGTCGTAGACGCCGTCCATCTCAAGCGTGGTCAGCGGGATCGGCGGTGCGGTCAGCCAGACCTGCTTGTCGCCGTGGCGCTGGACCAGCGGGCGCGCATTCCCGGGATTGCTCTCCTGATGCAGGATGCGCGATGCGTGGGCATAGAGCACCTTGTCGTCCTTGACCCTGTCGAAGGCCGGCAGGCGCACGACCGTCGTCGCAGTTGATGCCTTGGCGCGCTCCGCCGCCGCGGCCTCGACCGCCGCTTCGTCGGGCTCGCGATCGCTCTCCTCGACCTCGGCCTTTTCGTCGACCAGATCAGGGGTCACCACGGTCCAGCCCTCCGGCACCGCGTCCAGCATGTAGGACACGCCACGCACATCGTGCATATCGCGCGGGCTTTTCCCCTTGGCGATGCGGTGCGCCACCTCGACGAGGGCGCGCTCGGCATTGCCGTAGATCAGGAGGTCGGCCTTGCTGTCGACCAGGATCGAGCGGCGGACCTTTTCCGACCAATGGTCGAACTGGGCGATCCGGCGCAGCGACGCCTCGATGCCGCCGATGACGATCGGCGCCTCGCGATACGCCTCGCGGCAGCGCTGGCTATAGACGATCACCGCCCGGTCGGGCCGGCGGCCGGCAATGCCGTCCGGCGTATAGCTGTCATCGCGCCGCACCCTGCGGTCCGAGGTGTAGTGGTTCACCATCGAATCCATGTTCCCGGCGGTGACGCCGAAGAACAGGTTGGGCTTTCCGAGCGCCTTGAACGGCTCGGCGCTGTTCCAATCGGGTTGGGCGATGATACCGACACGGAAGCCCTGCGCCTCCAGCAGGCGGCCGATGATCGCCATGCCGAAGCTCGGATGATCGATATAGGCGTCGCCGGTGACGATGATGATGTCGCAGCTGTCCCAGCCGAGCGCGTCCATCTCGTCGCGCGACATCGGCAGGAACGGGGCCGTTCCAAAGCGTTCCGCCCAGTATTTGCGGTATGAGAAAAGATTCTTGGGCTCGGTCATCGATCACTCGGGGCCGGGAACGCTTCGATGTGCGCTCGCCGGCCGGCATGTCAGGGCGTCGGCCTGGCCCATTGCGTGAAGGCGAACCGACGATATTGTTGGTCTTAATACCATAACGGGAGGGACCTTGTGAAAACCATGGGATTGCTGGGCGTGCTGCTGCTGGCGGGATGCGCGTCGGAGCCGCCAGCCGCGCCCGCGCCGGACCCCTTTGCCTTCGCCGCCAACCGGCCCGCGCCCAAAGCCCCCTATATCATCGGTACCTCGACCGAGGACGAGCTGATTGCCAAGCGCGGCGCACCGATAAGCCATGTCGTCGCAGATGACGGAACCCGGACCGACACCTATCCGGCGCTGACGAAATATATCGACTTCTCGGGCGACAAGCCGAAGGAGGTGACAGGGCCGCGCCCCGGCACGAACAGCTCGAAGATCAATGTGATCTATATCTACTCCGCCGACGGCATTCTGCGGCACATCAAATCCGATATTGTGAGTATCGGAGCGGACGGGCAGGAGCAGCATCTGGTTTCGGATGTTGGCGATCCGGCGAGCGTATCAAGGCAATAAGGATGACACGAGCAATTCCCGTAACCAGCAAGCAGCCCGCCAATGTGTGAACTGCTTGGCATGAGCGCCAGCGTGCCGACCGATATCTGCTTCAGCTTCACGGGCCTGATCCGGCGTGGCGGGCAGACCGGGCCGCACAAGGACGGATGGGGCATCGCCTTCTATGACGGCAAGGGCTGCCGCACCTTCCACGACCCGGCCGCCAGCGCCCATTCCCCGATTGCCGATTTCCTGCGGGGCCAATCGATCAAGAGCGAGATCGTCATCTCGCATATCCGCAAGGCCAATCGCGGGCGGGTGGCGATGGAGAACACCCATCCGTTCGGGCGCGAACTGTGGGGCCAGAACTGGGTCTTCGCCCATAACGGCCAGCTGCGCGGCATCAAGAAACTGCCGCTCGGCACGTACCGGCCCATCGGCACGACCGACAGCGAGCACGCCTTCTGCTGGCTGCTGGGGCGCTTGAGAGACCGTTGGAAGAGGCCGCCGTCCGACCGCGCGCTGGAGGCGGCAGTCGCGGAATTGACGGCGCAGCTTGGGGGGATGGGCGTCTTCAACATGCTGCTCAGCAACAGCCGCTCGCTCTATTGCTTCCGCAGCACCAACCTGGTGTGGCTGACCCGCCGCGCCCCCTTCCGCGCCGCGACCCTGCTCGATGACGACCTGACCGTCGACTTCGCCAAGCACACCAGCCCGACCGATGTCGTCACCATCGTCGCCACCCGCCCGCTGACCAGCGACGAAACCTGGTCGATCTTACCGAAATCCCAACTCGTCGTCTTCCGCGACGGCGAGTTGAAGAGCGCGGTATAGAGGTCTCGATGTCCAAGCTGCCCGATTTCGAAGGCCTCGCGATATTCGCCAAGGTGGTCGAGGCGCGGTCGTTTTCTTCCGCCGCGGAGCAGCTTGGCCTGTCCAAGGCGACCGTGTCGAAGGCGGTCAGCCGGGTGGAGGCGCGGCTTGGCGCGCGGCTGTTCAATCGGACCTCCAGGCGGCTGGCGCTGACCGATGCCGGGCGGTTGCTCGCTGAGCGGGCGGCCCAGATACTGGCGGCCGGCGAGGCGGCCGAGGACGAGGCAATGGCGCAATCGGCAACACCGCGCGGCCTGGTCCGGCTGGCGGTGCCGATGTCGTTCGGCCTGCGCCAGGTGGCGCCGCTGTTGCCCGATTTCTTCGCCGCCTATCCCGAGATCACGGTCGACCTGCATCTGTCCGATGAGATGATCGACCTGATCGGCGACGGTTTCGACGCCGCCCTGCGCATCGCCGACATGCCGGATTCCTCGCTGCTCGCCCGGCGGCTGTGCCCGGTCTCGCTTCTGCCGGTGGCGGCGCCGTCCTATCTCGAGCGCAAGGGCCGGCCGACTCATCCGCTGCACCTCGCCGAGCATGCCTGCATCGGCTACGCCTATCAGGTGACGCCGGACACCTGGCGGTTCCGCAACGATGCCGGGGAGGAGGCGACCGTGCGCCCGGCCGGGCCGCTGCGCATCAATAACGGCGACGCGATGATGCCGGCGCTGATCGCCGGGCTGGGCATCGCCGTCCTGCCCGATTTCATCGTCAGCGAGGCGGTCCATGCCGGCCAGCTGGAGGTGATCATGCCCGACTGGCACATGTCGCTGGCGGGCCTCCATCTCGTCACCCCGCCGGGCGGCCCCCGGCCGGCCCGGGTCGAGGCGCTGGGCAATTTCCTGGCCAAGAACCTGTCGCGGCAAAGCTGGCGCGTCGACAAGCCTTGGGAATAAATGGGATTTTACCGGACTTCCGTCGGATTTCTTGACAATCTCCTTGGATGCGGACCCCATGCTCGCAGCCAAGCCAGTGAATCATAACGTAATATTATCACCTGGCATGGCATTTGCTAAAGTGGAACGAGCAACCAATTCCGGTCCTATTCGAGTGAGCTTGATGCGCCGTCTTTCCCTGATCCTGCTGGCCTGCCTGGCTCTGGCGTCGCTGCCGGCGGCCGCGGTGACGATCGGCACGTCGCAGAATCTGGGCGCGGTCCCAGCCACGTCGGGGAGCGGCCTGCTTGGCTATTATTACAAGTTCAACTCAAGCAACAATATCGGCAATCTGGCGACCGCCAACCAGCTGATCAGCTCGTCCGGGGGCCCGACGGCGACTTTCACGACGACCCAGATCTGCTTCCCCGACTGCGCCGGCAACAGCATTTCGGACTCGTCGACGATGACGCAGTTCCTGAATGGCCACGCCAGCAACTTCTCCTATACCAGCACCAACCAGCCGAGCGCGATCGACCATTCGGCGATCGTGCTGAACGGCTTTATCGCCATCACCCGGACCGGCACCTACAACTTCAACCTGGGCTCGGACGACGGATCACAGCTGACCATCGGCGGCACGCAGGTGATCAACAACGATAGCGACCACGGTTTCAGCTTTGCCGGCGGCGACGCAACCTTCACCCAGACCGGCCTTTACGCGATCAGCATCACCTATTTCGAGGATAGCGGTTCGACCGGCCTTGCCTTGTTCGCCAAAGACCCGACCGGTTCGTGCGTCATCGGCCGTGCTGCCAATTGCGCCGCCGGCTCCGCGGCGACCGGCCTGCTCTACTCCTCCCTGCCCTCGACGCCGACGCCGGAACCGGCCTCGCTCCTCCTGTTCGGCGCTGGCCTCGGCGGCCTGGCGGCAGTCGCCTGGGTCAGACGTAAGTCACACCGCGCCATCTGACGCAGGCGGGCGTTTCGCGATATATTTCCCGGCCGGGGACAAGTCCGCGCCCTTTACGACTCGCGCATGAATAGGGTTTCTGGGCCGTTCCCTACCCGAAGCCCCGGCAGACACGTCCGGAACGGAGATTTTCATGCGTATCGATGCCATCGCCATCGGCAATAACCCGCCCGATGACGTGAACGTCATCATCGAGGTCGAGATCGGCGGCGAGCCGATCAAGTACGAGATGGACAAAGAGGCCGGCACCTTATACGTCGACCGCTTCCTGCACACGCCGATGCGCTATCCCGGCAATTACGGCTTCGTGCCGCACACGCTGTCCGAGGACGGCGACCCGATCGACGTGCTGGTCGCCAATACCCGCCCGATCGTACCGGGGGCGGTGATCAATGTCCGCCCCGTGGGCGTGCTGCGCATGACCGACGACGGCGGGCCGGATGAGAAGATCATCGCGGTGCCCTCGCCCAAGCTGACCAAGCGGTATATCGACGTCCATAATTACAGCGATCTGCCCAAGATCACGCTGGAGCAGATCCAGCACTTCTTCGAGCACTACAAGGACCTAGAACCCGGCAAGTGGGTGAAGCTGGCCGGCTGGGGCGACGCCGACGAGGCCCGCCGCCTGATCGTCGAGTCGATCGATCGCGCAAAGAAGAAGTAACCAGATGGAAGGCGTCGAAGATCTGGTACGGCTGCTCGGTGAATCCCACCGCGCCGTGATCTTCACTGGCGCCGGCATGTCGACCGAATCCGGCATTCCCGACTTCCGCAGCCCCGGCGGGGTCTGGAGCCGGATGAAGCCGATCATGTTCCAGGACTTCGTCGCCGACGAGGCGATGCGGCGGGAGGCATGGAACCGCGCCTTCTCCGGCGTCGCCGGCTGGGTCGGGGCAGAACCTAACCAGGGCCACTATGCCGTGGCCCGGCTGGTGGCCCGCGGCAAGGTCTCGTCCGTTATCACCCAGAATGTCGACAACCTGCACCAGGCGTCGGGCATTCCGCCCGAACGGGTGCTGGAGTTGCACGGCAATGCCAGTTACGCGACCTGCCTGGAATGCGGGCTGAGGCACGAATTGGACGTGCTGAAGCAAAGCTTCCTCGGCACCGGCGAGATTCCGATGTGCCGGGACTGCGGCGGGCTGGTGAAGGTGGCGACCATTTCCTTCGGCCAGGCGATGCCGGAAGAGGTGATGCGGCTGGCCGAGATCGAGACGCTGGCCGCGGACCTGTTCATCGTGCTGGGTTCATCGTTGGTCGTCTTCCCTGCCGCCGGCTTTCCGGTAATGGCCAAGCGCAACGGCGCGAATCTGGTCATCGTCAACCGCGACCCGACCGACATGGACGACATCGCCGACCTGGTGCTGAACACCGATATCGGCCCGGTGATGACGGCGGTGGCGCCGGCGGACTAGGTTGTGAACTCGTAAATGGGAATGACCGCTTCCAATCCACAAACGGACATGGAGTTCGCCACTTGAGGTTCCGAGCGACGGTAATTCCTTCAGGGAATGCCACTGGCGTAGAAATCCCCGAGGCGGTGGTGCAGGCCCTCGGCCCCCAAGGCCGACCACCGGTCACGATCACGATCAACGGTCACACGTGGCGTAGTCGGGTGGCCGCGATGCACGGGATGAAATTGCTTGGAATAAGCGCTGCAAATCGCGCGGCCGCCAGGATTGCCGAAGGCGACATAGTGGAGGTCGATGTTGAACTCGACCAAGAGCCGAGGAACGTCATTGAACCGCCTGATCTGGCCGATGCGCTGAACGATATTCCTGAAGCCAGAGTCTCATTCAACCGTCTGCCATTCGGGCTTAAGCAAAAGCACGTCACCTCCATTGAAGAAGCCAGAAGCGCAGAGGTTCGGCAGCGCCGAATCGACAAGCTGGTCGCCAGCCTGAGCGATACGCATTGACGTTGTTACGTACGAATCCCTACCGCCCCGATCCACCATGACGTCGACGAAAATTTAAGCTAATAATGCGCTCGATTTTTATCCGCTTCCGAGACGGACGCCTCTAAGACGTGTTGCTCGCCCCCCTGACAGCAGCCTGCCTGGCGACCGCCGCGCATGCCTATCACCTGCCCGAGACCTACCTCTACGCCATCATGCGGACCGAGGGCGGCCAGGTGGGCCAGGCGGTGCGCAACACCAACGGCACCTACGATCTGGGCCCCTTCCAGATCAACAGCTCATGGGGCCCCGCCATCGGCCGCTACTGGCATGTCTCGGTCCCGACCGCCCTTCGGCATGTGCGCGACAATGGCTGCGCCAATGCGATGATCGCCTCGGCCATCCTCAAGAAAATGCTGATCGAGACCAAGGGCGATTTCCCCAAGGCGATCGGCTTTTACCACTCGCACACGCCGGCGCTGGCCGCGCAGTACCGCACCATGGTGCTGGAAAAAGCGGAGAAATACAGCCAGGCCGCCGCCAAGACCCGGAAGACCGGTCCATCGCTGCCGCCCACGCCGACCTTGAAGCAGGCGGCGAGGTAGCCCGCTTCATCTAGGTTATCCCTTGGCGCCGTAGCGCATCCCGTCGACAAGAAGAGCGACCATGCGTTGCGCGTGATCGGATTCGTCGTTGCGGGCGGACATGCAGAGACTCGCGACCGCGCCCAGAAGCTCATCGGCATCGACATCCTTGCGAATTTCACCGGCAGCCATCGCGGACGCGAACAGGGTTCGGAACGCGGGACGAAGGCGCTGCTCGAAATAGGCCGGCAGGCCCTCGAATGCCGGATCGCCCGAGTGCAGGGCCTTGGCCAAGCCGCGCTTCGTTGCAACCCAAGCGGCGTATCGCTGCATCCACTTGGCCAATGCTTCGAAGGGCGGATTGTCCATTGCCAGGATCGCCGCCGCGTCGGCGCAGGCATCCATTTCCTGGCGGCAGACAGCGGCGATGAGGTCGGCGCGCTGGGGAAAGTGACGATAGAGGGTGCCCACCCCTACCCCGGCGCGCTCGGCGATCTCCCGGACGGGGGCGTCGACACCGGACGTGGCGAACACCGCTTTCGCCGCCGCAAGCAAGGCTTCGAGATTGCGTTGCGCATCGGCACGCTGGTGGCGTTCGCCCGGTTGCCGCCCCTCCGAACGATCGGCCCGATTTAAAGAGTCCTCACTCACGGTAATCCCGGTTGAAAGCGGAACAATGTTCCGTATATATGCGGAGCAACGTTCCGATTAAACATGGATACCGCGGATGGGCGGTCTTCGGCAACGATCCACATACAGGAGGCAGTTATGCAGTACCGCACGCTTGGTCGCACCGGAATCAAGGTCACGCCCTATTGCCTGGGCGCGATGATGTTCGGCGGCATCGGCAATCCCGACCACGACGATTCGATCCGGATCATCCACAAGGCGCTGGATTTCGGCATCAACTTCATCGACACCGCGGACCGCTACAGCGCGGGCGAATCCGAGGAGATCGTCGGCAAGGCGCTGAAGGGACGGCGCGACAATGTCGTCCTGGCCACCAAGGTACACGGCCCGATGGGCGACGATCCCAATCAGCAGGGCAATTCGCGGCGCTGGATCACCCGGGCGGTGGAGGACTCATTGCGCCGCCTGCAGACCGACTATATCGATCTCTACCAGATCCATCGACCCTCACCGGACACCGACATCGAGGAGACCCTGTCGGTCCTCACCGATCTGATGCAGGCGGGCAAGGTGCGCGCGATCGGATCGTCGACCTTCCCAGCTTCTGAGATCGTCGAAGCGCAGTGGGTGGCGGAGCGGCGCGGGCTGGCGCGGTTCCGCGCCGAACAACCGCCTTATTCGATCCTCACGCGGGGTATTGAACGTGAGGTGCTGCCCATGTGCGAGCGGTATGGCATGGGCACGCTGGTGTGGAGCCCGCTGGCAATGGGCCTGCTCACCGGCCGGTACCGCAAGGGCCAGCAGATGCCCGACAATCTGCGGACCCAGGTATTTCCTAAGCAGATGTCGAACGCAGGCGCGCTGGACGCGGTCGAGCAGCTCATCACGGTCGCGGAGTCAGCCGGGGTATCGCTGACGCATCTGGCGATGGCGTTCTCGATCGCGCATCCGGGTGTGACGTCATCGATCATCGGCCCGCGCACTATGCAACAGCTGGATGATCTGCTCGCAGGCGCCGAAGTCGTTCTGAGTGACGAAATTCTGGACCGGATCGACCAGGTCGCTCCCCCCGGAACCGACGTCGGACCGCTGGACGCGAACTACAACCCGCCGGCAGTGACGGACGCCAATCTGCGCCGACGCCCGGTCGCCGAACGAAAGGCCGCCTGACGCCGGCTACTGCGGGCATTTCCGGGGTTTAGCGCCCCGGCGATGCCCGCAGGCGCAGCGCAATCGCGCAGGCGATGGCAATCAAGGTCGCGGTGAAAAACGCCACGCCCGACCAGGCCGCCTCGGTCCACGCAAATCCGCCGGCCGAGCCGAGGATGCTAGACCCCAGATAATAGAACAGCAGGTAGAGCGATGCGGCGTGCGCCTTGTCTCTTCCCGCACGGTGGCCGACCCAGCCTGAGGCGGTCGAGTGGGAAGCGAAGAAAGCGGCGGTGACGACGGCGATGCCGAGTATGATGACAGGAAGCGGACTGGCCACCGTCAGCGCAATGCCCATCAGAACGCCGACGACCGGAAGCCAGAACAGCCTCTCCCGCCCGAGCCTGCCGGCCAGCCCGCCGAACCAGGCCGAACTCAGCGAACCCAGTATATAGAGCAGGAAGATGCTGCCGACCGCCGATTGGCTGAGCCCGTAGGGTTGGGCCTGCAGCCGGAAGCCGGCATAGTTGTAGATGGTGACGAAGGCGCCCATCAGCAGGAAGCCCTCCAGATAGAGCAGGCTCAGCACCGGGTCGCGCAGCAGCCTGGCGACTGCCGCCAGGATGGTGCGAACGCCATGCCGCACGGGCGCGAAGGCGCGCGACGCCGGCGCGTAAAGATGGAACAGCAGCGCCGCGCCGAGCCCGATCAGCCCCATGGCACCCATCGCGGCGCGCCAGCCGAAATGCTCGGCGATGAGGGTCATGCCGAGCCGCCCGGTCATGCCGCCGATCGCAGAGCCACCGATATAGAGCCCCATCGCCGCGCCGATCGAGGGAAGCTCCACCTCCTCGGTCACATAGGCCATCGCCACGCTGGGCACGCCCGCGAGTGCGATACCGGTGAGAGCCCGCATGACGAGCAGCAGAGGCCAGCCCGGCAGCAGGCTGGAAATCACGGTCAAAAGCGCCGAGGCGAACAGCGAGATGGTCATCACCGGCAACCGCCCGACCCGGTCGGACAGGATGCCTGCCGGGAAAAAACTGAGCGCCATCGAGCCGGTCGCCATCGAAACGGCCAGGCTGGAATTGGCCGCACCGATATGGAAACGGCTGGTGAAAAACGGCAGCAGCGGCTGCACGTCATAGAGCAGGCCGAAGGTCGAGAAGCCGGCGATGAACAACGCCACGGTCATCCGCCGATAGTCGGCGGTGCCGCGGGCGATGCCGCCCGTCGGCGCCGCCGCAGGGGCCGGCGCCAGGTTAGATCGTAGGATCATTGGAAACTACTCAGTGGGTCAGGTGTGGTCCAGTTCGGCAGCCAGCGTCCCGACCAGGTCCGCCGCCGGCATGGCCCGGGCCAGGGGTGCACCCTGCCCTGCCCATTGGGCGCCGAAGCCGAACTCGCCCTTTTCCTTGGCGGCGCCGTGGAGCGTCTTTCCCAAGTCATAGGTGATCGGGTAGGCGGGAATGTCGGCTGTATCGACGGTGGCGCTGAACGCGGTGAAGCGATTGGCGAGGCAGCGCGCCAGACGACCGGAGATGGCGGCCGTCATCGTCGTGTGATGCGCCGCGTCGCTGAACAGGGCGGCGCGATAGCCTTCGTCGGCAAGGCTTTCGGACGTGCCGATAAAGGCGGTGCCAAGCTGGGCCGCCGCCGCGCCGAGCTCAAGCGCCGCCGCGATACCCGCCCCGTCCATGATGCCGCCGGCGGCGATGACCGGCAGATCGATCTCGCGCGCCAGGATGCGGGTCAGCGCCATGGTGCCCAGCCGATCGTCGGGGGCATGCTGATCGAAGACGCCACGATGACCGCCGGCCTCATAACCCTGGGCGACGATGGCGTCGACGCCGGCGGCCACGCCCTGGCGGGCCTCGGCGAGGCTGGTCGCGGAAGCAAATAGCACAATGCCGGCCTCTTTCAGCGCACGGATGCGCTCGGCCGAGGGCAGGCCGAAATGGAAGCTGACGACCTTGGGCCGCGCAGCGACCAGGACGTTCAGCATGTCATCGTCGACGACGAAGCTGCGGAAGATTTCGGTCAGCGCAGCCGGCGGCGTCGCCCCGAGCCTGTCGAACTCCGGCTTCAGGCGCTGGATCCAGGCTGCCTCTTTCGCCGCGTCGGGCTTGGCCGGCTGATGGCAGAAGACATTGACGTTGAGTGGCCGGTTGGAGCGTTCGCGCATGGCGGCGATGGCCTTTCCGGCAGCCTCGGCATTGCCCGAGGCGACGCCGAGCGAGCCCAGCCCGCCGGCATTGGCGACCGCGGCCGCCATCGCCGGGGAGGAGGTACCAGCCATCGGCGCCTGGATGATCGGCAGGTCGATGCCGACCAGGTCGAGCAATGGATTGCGGACAGTGGTCATTGCTTGCCTTCCTTCGCCTTCAGCTGCTTGCGGTACTCGGCGACGGGCATGCCGCCCCAGCCCCAATCTTCCATCTCGACCTCGCGGATCACCACCCAGGTCCATTCCGGCGGCTTTCCCAGCACGTCGAACAGCACCTGGCTGACACCCTTGTAAATGGCGGCCTTCTGCTCCGCTGTCACATGACCGACGCCGGGCTCAGTGCCCTCGCGGGTCAGTTCGATCGATACGTAAGGCATATTTCTTCTCCTCGGATTAATGCTTGCCGGCGTCGATGACAGCCTGGGCGAAGTCCCGCGGGGCTTCCTGTGGCAGGTTGTGGCCGATGCCACCCTTGATCAGGCGGTGCGCATACTTGCCGGAGAATTTCCCGGCATAGGCCGCAGGCTCGGGATGCGGCGCGCCATTGGCGTCACCTTCCATCGTGATCGTCGGCACGGCGATGACCGGACCGGCGCCAAGCTTTTTCTCCAGCTCATCGTATTTCGCCTCGCCCTGAGCCAGACCCAGGCGCCAACGGTAATTGTGGATCACGATCTCAACATGATCCGGATTGTCGAACGACGCCGCGCTGCGGTCGAAGGTGGCGTCGTCGAAATGCCATTGCGGCGAGGCGAGCTGCCAGATCAGCCGATTGAAGTCGCGGCGGTTCTTGTCATAGCCGGCGCGGCCGCGCTCGGTGGCGAAATAGAACTGATACCACCAGGCGAGCTCGGCCTTGGGCGGCAGGGGCGCGGCATTGGCCTGCTGGCTGCCGATCAGATAGCCGCTGACCGAGACCAGAGCCTTGCAGCGCTCTGGCCACAGTGCCGCCACGATATCGGCCGTGCGCGCGCCCCAATCGAAGCCGGCGACGATCGCCGTCTGGATTTTCAGGGCATCCATCAGGGCGATGGCGTCCACAGCGAGCGCCGCCTGCTGGCCGTTGCGCATGGTCTCATTCGACAGGAACCGCGTGGAACCGTAACCGCGCAGATACGGCACGATGACCCGAAAGCCGGCCGAGGCCAGCAAGGGCGCAACATCGACGAAGCTATAGATGTCGTAGGGCCAGCCGTGCAGCAGGAGCACCACCGGGCCATTCGCCGGACCGGCCTCGGCATAGCCGACATTGAGGAGCCCGGCCTCAACCTGCTTCAGCGGCGCGAAGCTGGTGTGCGCCGGAAGCGTCTTTTCAGCCGCGAGGGCCGTCCCCAGCGTAGCGGTAGCGAAGAACGCCGCCGTTCCGCCGAGGAGGTGTCGACGGCCAAGGCCGATAGAGTCCACGTTTTCGGTCCTGTGCATCGTCTCTTCCGTGCCACTCAGACCGTGACGGCCGTAGTGACGTCGATATTGCCGTGCGTCGCCCGCGAATATGGGCAGACGCCGTGCGCGGTCTCAACCAGCCGCTCGGCGGTCTCGCGGTCTAGGCCCGGCAGGCTGACGGTAAGGCGGGCGGCGATGCCGAAAGCCTCGCCCACCGGCCCCAGATCGACTTCGGCATCGACCGCGGTATCTGGCGGCAGCGCGATTTTCATCCGGCCGGCGACCACGGTCATCGCGCCGATGAAGCAGGCGGACCAGCCGGCAGCGAACAGCTGCTCCGGATTGGTGCCCTCACCCGCCGCGCCGGGGCGCGAGAACTTGATGTCCAGGCGCCCGTCGGAGCTGCGGGCGACGCCTTCGCGGCCGCCGGCGGCGTGGGTCTTGGCGGTATAGAGGACTTTATCGAGCTTGCTCATGATCCATTCTCCTTTGCTTACACTCAGTGGCCGGCGTCGTTTTCAATGACCGGCACTTTGGCCGCCATCGACATGCAGGATCTCGCCGGTAACGAAGCCCGCGCTCTCCAGATAGAGAACCGCACCGACGATGTCGCAGACCTCGCCCATGCGGCCCACCGGATGGAGGTTGGCCAGGAATTCGTGCGTATCCGGCGAATGCATCGGCGTCTTGATGACTCCCGGCGAAACAGCGTTCACGCGGATGCCTCTCTTGGCATACTCGATCGCCAGCGACTTGGTCGCCGAATCGAGGCCGCCCTTGGTCAGCGAGGCCAGCACGGACGGAACCGACGAATTGGCATGATTCACCAGACTGGTGGTGATGTTGACGATATGGCCGCTGCCCTGTTTCTCCATCGCCGCGATGGCGTTCTGGGTGACGTGGAAAAAGCCGGCTAGATTGATCGACACGACGGCGGCGAACTGGTCCTCGGTATATTGGGTGAAAGGGCTGGCGATGAAGATGCCGGCATTGTTCACCAACGTGTCGATGCGGCCGAACCGTTCCAGCCCCTCGGCGATCACCCGCCGCGCGACCACCGGATCGGCGATGTCGCCGGGAACGGCCAGGATGTCAGGATCGCCCGATGGCTTGATGAACGGGAATTGGCGACGACCCGGTAATTGCGGTCACGGAAGGCCTTGACCAGACCCGCGCCGATACCCTGCGATGCGCCGGTGATAACAGCGACTTTCTGCTCTGTACCCATGATGGAACCTCGATGGTTGGACTGTGCGGCGCCATGCGCGCCTGACAGCACCACATCTAGTTCCGTTCGGTATTGGATCGAATAATCGTTATTCGGCAGACACTCTTCCGCTGATCGATTGAATGTCGGCTTTGGCCATATCGGCTTCGCGCGTCAACCGGGTGAAATGGGCCTTCAGCCGCGGCACCGCGAAATCGACGAAGGCCCGAACCTTGGGCACCTGCATGCGGCCGTGCGGCGCGATCAGGTTGACCGGAATCGGCTCATGCTCGTCGCCGGCCAGCACGATCTTGAGCGAGCCGTCCCTGAGTTGGTCTGCAATATGATAGGAGAACATCCGCGTCACCCCGCGCCCGCCGACGGCGCCGGCGACCGCGCCGCGTATGCTGTTGACAATGAAGCGCGGCGTGAACTGGACGGCGCGCGGCACCGACGAGCCGGGCAGCGGCGGGAAGCTCCAGCTGTCGATGCCGAAATGGGTCATGGCGACGATCTGGTGCTTGGCGAGATCGGCCGGCTGGGCGATGACAGGGTTCTGCGCCAGATAACGCGGCGCCGCGGCCACCACCCTGCGGACCTCGCCCACCTTGACCGCGATCAATGTGGAATCGGCCAAATGCGCGATGCGCAGCGCCAGGTCGATGCCCTCGTCGATCAGGTTGGCCGGACGGTCGAGGAAATAGAGCCGGACATCGACCGCGGGGAACGCATCCATGAAATCGTCGACGATCGGCCCGACGATATCCTCGCCCGCTGCCACCGGCGCGGTGATGGTGAGCAGGCCACGCGGCGCCGAACGCTCCCCCGCCGCCAGGATATCCGCCTCCTCCAGATCGGAGAGCACCCGCCGGCAGGCCTCGGCGTAGCGCTTGCCCGCCTCCGACAGCCGCAGCGACCGCGTCGTCCGATGCAGCAGCTCAACCCCGACATGCGCCTCCAGGAAGGCAATCGCCCGGCTGACCGCCGCGGGCGACCTTCTCAGCCGCCGCGCTGCTCCGGCCAGGCTGCCTTCGTCGAGCGCGGCAACGAACACCTTCATCGCATCGATGCGATCCATCGATTATTCCGATTTTCGGTGGAATGGCGGACAGAGGTTAGGAATTCGACCGGCTAGGGGCAAGGTGGATCCGTTGGATGCGAACAAGGGCCCTCTCATCACAATACGTAAAGTATCATCATTCGATACCTTCTCTGAGCGGCGAGCGCTTTTCAGCATTCCCGTTGCCCCAGCGCCCATGTTCGCTATCGTGCGTCGAAATTCGCGGACGCCCCGCGGCAACCAAGCAAGGCATCAGGGAAGGACTCATCATGCGCACATTCACCAACCGCGTCGCGGTCATCACCGGCGGGGCCAGCGGGATCGGGCTGGCGCTGGCGCGGCGGCTGGGCGCAGAGGGGATGAAGCTGGTAATCGCCGATATCGATGCAGCAGCACTGAAGACGGCCCAGGCCGAGCTGGGGGGCGCGGGGTACCAGGTGCTGGCTCAGCGCACCGATGTCGCCAAGGCAGAGGATATCCAGGCGCTGGCCGATGCCTCGGTCGCGCGGTTCGGGGCGGTGCATGTGCTGGTCAACAATGCCGGGGTCGGCGGCTTCCAGCATTTCGGCACGACGAGCGCAGAGACCTGGGAATGGACCATCGGGGTCAACCTGTTCGGCGTGATCCATGGCTGCCGGATCTTCCTGCCGATCCTGGAGAAGCAGGAGGAGGCTCATATCGTCAACACCGCCTCGGTCGCCGGCATCTATTCCTACACCTATCTGCACCCCTACAACGCGGCCAAGGCGGCCGTCGTGGCGCTGACCGAAGGCATGTGGCGGGAGTTCGGGGCCGAGAAGCCCAATATCGGCATGTCGGTGGTGCTGCCCGGCTCGATCGCCACCGCGATCACCGACGATGAGCGCAACGCGCCGGCGGGCCATGTCCGCCGATCGGATGCCGACCCGTCGCTGGCCGAATTCCGCAAGATGTACATGGCCGGCATCGCCGCCGGCATGAGCCCGGCCGAGGTGGCCGCACTGATCGTGACCGGCATCCGCAAGCGCCAGCTCCATATTTTCACCCATCCGGAGATGAAGGCGCTGGTGACGATGCGGGCCGAGGACATCGCCGCCGGCCTGCCGCTGCGCGACATGTTCGGGAACCGGCCGGCCTAAAAAATTTTCGGGCCAGTGTCGGAACCTCGACGCCGGTTTCGTCCTCCGGTTAGTACAACCGATAGGAGCACAAGATGAAAGTCACCCAGCATCTCTGGTTCGAGCGCGACATGGACGCGGCGGTCCGGTTCTATACCGATCTCATTCCCGGCTCCTCGATCACCTGGACCTCGGCGGTTGCCGCTGACAATCCGAGCGGCCCGGCCGGCAGCGTCGGCATGATGGCGTTCATGCTGGGCGACCAGCGCTATATGGCGATCAATGCCGGCCCGCTCGATCCGTTCAACCACAGCTTCTCGATCGTCGTCGAATGCGACGACCAGGCCGAGATCGACCGCCTTTGGGATGCGCTGAAGGAGGGCGGCAAGGTCGAGCAATGCGGCTGGCTGAAGGACCGCTGGGGCCTCAGCTGGCAGATCGTGCCCAAACAGCTCGGTGAGCTGATGGGCGGCGCCGACCCGGCCGCATCCAAGCGCGTGGCCGAGGCGATGCTGAAGATGGTGAAGTTCGACATCGCCGGGCTGGAGGCCGCGGCGCGGGGGTAGAGATCAGGGAGCGGGAAACCGCTCCCCCACCATCGCCTCGCTCTTGGCCCACAGCGCCTTGGCATTCTCCGGGTCGATCGCGTAGGCGGAGACGCCGTCCGAGGTTGCGGCGCCTGCTGCGATCTCGGCGACGTGGCAGTCCTCGCAATAGCGACCGCCGACAGCGTCTGCCGGGGCAACGGCGGCGGCCCAGACCGAGGTCGCGGCGCCGGCCGGGATCGACTTGAATTCGAGCCCTTTCACGCCGGCCTTCTGGGCGGCCTCGATCTGGGCCATCAGGCCCTGCAACACGTCGGGCGTCATATACCGAGCAAGCTCGGTATGGATCGCGCCGGGATGTACGGCAGCGGCCCGTACCCCACGCACGCGATGGCGCCGGTCGAACTCGACCGCGAACAGCACATTGGCGGTCTTGGACCGGCCATAGGCGGCAAAGGGCGTGTACTCGGTGCGCTCGAAATTCGGATCGTCGAGATTGACGTCGGAATAGCGGTGGCCGCCCGAGGTGAGATTGACCAGCCGCCCGCCGTCCTTGATCAGCCCGGCGATGCGGTTGACCAGCACGAAATGGCCGAGATGGTTGGTGCCGAACTGCCGCTCGAAACCGTCGGCGGTCTTTTCCTGCGGGCAGGCCATGATGCCGGCATTGGCGATGACGATGTCGAATTTCCTGCCCGCCGCGTTCAGCCCGTCGGCGCAGGCGCGCACGCTGGCGAGCGAGGCGAGGTCTAGCTCCACCAGCTCGATCCCGCCGGGGATATGGGCGGTGGCTTGGCGCGCCTTGTCGAGGTCGCGGGCAGCGCCGACCACCTGGGCGCCATGCGCCGCCAGGGCCCGCGCCGTTTCGACCCCGAGTCCGGCCGACACGCCGGTCACCAGCACCCGCTTACCCGTGAGGTCGATGCCCTCGAGCACCTCGTCGGTGGTGGACTTCGCCCCGAAAGTCTTCGTCATTGTCTCCCCCTTTTTATGTGACCTGTTCATGCGCCTTGGCGGGCAGCGCTGCGACGGTCACGACCATGCCGCCGCCGCCCCTCTTTTTCCAGGCTCGAATAACGAGAGCGATGCCGGAACGCCGATGCCATCTCTTCGTTAGCGCTATATCCCAACATGCCGCGAAGGAGGCCAGGAAATGCAGGTTCGAGACATCATGACGCGCGATCCCATTCTGACGTCGCCCGACGATTCGATCCAAGAAGCTGCCAGGCTGATGAGCGAGATCGATTCCGGCGTTTTGCCGGTCAGCGAGAACGATCGGCTGGTGGGCCTGATCACCGACCGCGATATCGTCACGCGGATCGTCGCCGCAGGAAAGTCGCCCAGCCAATGCACGGTGCGCGAGGCGATGAGCCCCGCGATCAAATATATCTACGAAGACGAAACTGAGGACGACATCGCCCGCAACATGGCGACGCTCCAGATTCGCCGGCTGCCGGTGCTCGACCGTGGGAAGAGGCTTGTCGGCATCGTGTCGCTGGCCGACTTGGCGGTGCGGCAAGACGGGCCGGCGGCGGGGCACGCCGTCCGCAATGTCTCGCAGCCAAACGTGCATTAGCCGCGACACTCGGCCGACGACTCTGCCGGACCGACGATGTGCGGTCCGGCAGAGCTCGGCCTTAATATAGAGCGCGCGTGACCGCCGGCTGCTTGTCGGGCAGGCGCGCCAGTGTGACGGCGGCGATCTTCTCGGTCGCCAACTCCGCGTCGCGCTGGCTTTTGAACAGCTGCCCATCCAGCGCGTTCATCGCCGGGGTCGAGGCGGAGAACCGGAAGCTGTCGCGTTCCCGCGACAGGATTCCCGCCGTGCGGCCGAAGACTTCGACCACGAATGCCTGAGCCATGGAAATCTGCTCCTGTATCACGTACCGGCCGCTGGCGGCCGGCTCTTCCTCAGTGGGCTCTGAGGCCGACCTGCCCGTGCAGGGGCTTGGCCGCGGTTTCGGCGACGCGGGCGGAAACGTCGATCAGCGTCTTGTTGGCATCGACCACGCCGTCGAGATATTTGCCGAAGATCTCGCGCTGAAGGTCGGACAGCTCGGTCAGGCTGCGGCAGCGCATCATTTCTGCCGGCGCGCTGGTCGCGATGTTGAACGACTTCTGCACGATCCGCCAATAGCCGTGCTGAAGCTCCTGGATGCCGTCGGCGAAGGCGCCGTAGGAGGTGGCGAAGGCGCCGGTCAGGCCACGCGTAGCCGGGACCGCCTCGTCAGTGGCGCGCTGGGCCGTATCGGCAACCCGATCGGCCGCCTCATGCGCCGTACCGGCGATGTGCTCCACCTTGGCCTCCGGCGTATCTTTCTGCGTCTGCTGATTTGCCATGGTCACTGTCCTACCTCTCCGTCCTGGGGTTGGTGTGCTGACAAGGCCCTGAGCATTTCGGAAGTAAAAATGAGACGATTAAGAATCATGTCGCATTATCGTTTTGTAACACAGTCGTTACAATGCGCCACCGTGAGTTGTACTTTATATCCAAGGTACCGGTGAGCGCCCGCAGACTTCCATTGTTCAGACTGCAAAGCAACAGAAAAACCACACTGTTTCATTTATTCCGGCGCGGTCATTCTGAACAGTAATTCATTATAGCAGGAATTCTTGTGAATCAGATGAAACCCAGCTTTGGGTAGGTCTTGCCCAGCACCGTCGTCGCATTGCCGCCCAAGGCCTGGATGACGTCGGACAGCATGTTGCGGAAATCGACATTCACCGCGAGGTTGCCGGTGCTGTCGAAGGTTTTCAGGCTGGGATAGTCGCCATAGACGCCGCCCTTGACCCTGTCGCCGAGCACGAAGGCGGTCGAGGCCGAGCCGTGATCGGTGCCGAGGCTGAGATTGGCGGACGGCGTCCGCCCGAAGTCCGAGATCGTGACGATCAGCACGTTCGACGAAAGCTTCTTCTTCTGTAGATAGCTATAGAACTGCTGCAGCGAGGTGCTGAGGTCCTCGACCAGAGCGGGATGGGTATCGTTCTGGCCGCTATGCGTGTCGTAGCCATAGCTGACCGCGACATAGCCGCGGATGCCCGACTTGCCGGCGATCATCTGGGTGATCGACAGGAGCTGCTGACCGAGATCCGACAGCTGGGTCGGATAGTCGCCGGCCAATTGGGCGTAGCCTTGCATGGCGCTGACCGCGTTCAGCGTCGCATTGGTCACCGACCGCGCGCCGGCAGCGACCGGATTGCTCTGGCCGGCGCTGAGCATCCGCTGGAACGCTTCGCCTAGCTGGAACTGCGGGAAGTAGTAGGGGATGTTCAGGTTGAAGTCGGCCGGCCTGCCGACCACCAGACCCTGGCTTACGGACGAAGCGGTGACCAGCTCCGCGCCCGCCACCGAGGCAGTGGGGCCGAGCGCCCCAGACTTCAAGGTCGACAGAGCCTGACCCAGCCAGCCCGGCGGGATCGATGCGCCGTCGACATTGATCTTGCCGGTCGACCAATCGCTCCAGCCGGCGAAATGGCTCTGGGGCGCCAGCTCAGCCGCAGGCAGGCCGATGCCGTTGATCACCGCCAGCTTTCCGGTCGTGTAGAGCTGACGCATCGCGGTCATGCCGGGTGCGAAGGCGTATTCCGTCGAAGCGCTGGGTATGTGGGCGACGTTGCTGTCGAAGGCGGTCAACTGCAGCTGCGGCCGCGTATAGGCAATCGAGCCGCCGGAACCGACAGGGGTCCTCAGCCTATTGTAGAGGCCGTACTGCTTCAGCGGGACAACGGTGTTGAGCCCGTCATTGCCGCCATTGAGGCCCACCACCACAACGATCAGGTCATTGGCGGTGGCTGCCTCGGCGGACATGGCTTCGAGGAACAGAGGGGTGCAGGCCACACCGGCGAGGCTTTTCAGAACCGAGCGTCGTTTGATCAGCATGATCAGTTCACCGCGTAATCGGGAGAGTTGAGGATCAGCCAGACCGCGGCCTGGATCGTTTCATTGCTGGGGTTCGAACCGAGAAGGCTGAGAACCGTACCCCTGAGGCCCGGCGAGCCGCCATCGACCAGCGCATCGAGCAGGTAGTTGGCGACCTTGTGGCCGTCATTGCTGCCGATATTGGCGAGCAGCGTCGGCACATCGATCCACACATCGGCTCCGGTGCCCTTGCAAGTGTCAGACTGCGGCGGCGATCGTTCCAGCAGTTGGGCAAACACGTCGGTCTGGCCGGTGACGGCGCTGGTCGTGTTCGTCGTCTCGATATGGCCGGGAATGAAGAAGGAGAAAACGTTGGGCGGATAAAACAGCTCCTGCCCGCTCACGCTGGTCAGCCCTTCGAGCGACTGGCCGGCCTGCTGATATTGCTGGAACTGGCCGCAGGCCTTGGTCGCCGAGGCCTGCATCTTGCCCGGCAGCTGGCGCAGCGCCCCGAAGACCTTCTCCAGCGGCTGCTTGGGCAGAGCGTGATAGGAGGCGTTGAATTCCGGGTGGGCGATGATCGCCTTCACCACCTTGGCAAGCTGGTCCGGCGCATCGACATTGGCGTTCCACACTTTGACGATGTCGGAGATGTATTTCTTGCTCGGCGTTTCGGTAACGAAGCGCTTGAGCAGCTCGGTCACCTCGAATGGCGCCGTCGACGGCTGGTGTGCCAGGAAATTTACGATCGTAGCGATCGCCTGGTCGTTGCGCGGGATGGTGTGGTCGCCGCCCAGGAAGGTGACCTTGCCGCCGATCTGGAGCGACGGATTGAAGGTGACCTTGTAGTTGGTCATCGGGTCGCCGCCTTCCTGGAAGACGACGTTGTACCCACTCATCGCCTTGGCCATCGCCTTGATGTCGGCGCCGACATAGTTCAACACCGGCTTGCCGCCCTTCAGCACCTGAGAACCGTCGGGGTTCAGCTTGAAGACGCCGGTGGTGTAGAGCTGCATAAGCTCGCGGGCCCAGTTGACGTTCGGCCCCCTGGCCTTGTTGCCGTCATTGTTGAGCCACTGCAGCATCGCCGGCGTCACCGCGACTTCGGAGACCAGCTTGGCGAAATTGCCCAGCGCGTACGTCCGTACGACCTGGTCGTAATTATACATGTTGGGCGGGTCGAGATTCGACGTATTGATCGAGAAGTGCTCGAGCCAATGCAGCTCCATCTTTGCCTGGATCTGCCGGTTGGTCAGAAAGTTATGTTGATAGACCAACGCCTCGAACGCGTAGTAGTTGGGCAGGCAGAAATCGCAGTTCAGCGGGTCGGCATATTTGTGCGGCGGCTGGTTCAGCATCGACTTGCTGTCGTCGATCGCACTCCAGTTCAGCTGCTGATCGACCCAGGCGGAGGTGCCTTGGGCCAGAACCTGGCTCACCATCGCCGGCGAGCCCGAATAGGCGAAGCGGCGCAGCAGATGCTGCACCAGCTGACGCTGCGTCGGCGTGGTGTCGGCATGCGCGTCAAGCGCCGGCGACACCATGAAGATGGCTAGGACGAGGCCCGCAACCCCACCGCCGCAGCGAGCCCTCAGAGTGTCGCGCATCGCTGTGTCATCCCTCTTGTTTCTGGTCCAAACGCGATATTGCCGCGGTCGATATCCTTGTGAGTTACCTCTTGTACGCAACCCACGGTGGCGCGGATTTTACCCCAGCGTCATGGTGAATACGTGACGGGACTCGTGATTATTCCGTGACAGCGCATTTTTCAGCGCAGGAGGGCCGATGCCTCATGCCCTCAGGTCTTAAAGCTCGGTCAGCTCGTCGGCGATCGTGCTGATCTGGCCCGCTTCCGGCGGGAAGTGGGGTGCCAGCCTGTCGGCGCATGCGCGCGCCGCGTTCGCGAAGGCATCGGCGACGCGGCCGCGGGCAAAGTCGGCCTTGAAGGTCTCGACCACCGGCAGCCACACGGACTCCGGCAGCTTTTCGGCGATGGCATCGTCCGCCAGAATCTCGACCGAGTGTTCAGCCGCCGAGCAGAAGAGAAGCAGCGTATTTTTCGCATGCGGATGCTGTAGGCCGACGCTCGCATAATGCAGCCTTGCATGGCGCCACGCCGCTTTGCGCTTGATGGCGCCCGGCACCAGCCGAAGCCGCAGCGGCAGCCATTGGAACGCGGCGAGCGCCAGCAGGAACAGCCCTGCCTGGCCGGTGAACAGGATCCAGGCCGGAAGGCCTGGCCTCAACGCGGACGCCACGCCACCGGCCAGAAGGGCGAGCAACGCGGGATAGGTCAGCGCGAACGCGCCATAGCGGCTGCTGGCATGGGCAAGCACGAGGCGCAGCTCGACGCTGGTCCTGGCCTCCGCCTTGGCCACCGCCGCGGCAATCTGGGCGCGGTCGCCGTCGTTCAGGTCCAACGCTACCATGATCCGGACGCTCCGCCGCCGCCAAATGAACCGCCACCGCCGGAAAATCCGCCGCCACCCGAAAAGGAGCCGCCTGAGCCGCCGCCCCGCCCGCCACCCCAGCTGCTGGCGATGAGCAACGGCAGGAGTCCGCCGCCGCCGCGCCGGCGCATCAGCCACAGGAACACGAAGAATATCAGCATGGTCAGCAGGATCGAGCCGACCGAACCGGGGCTGCCCGGCTTCGCCTGGGCGGTTGGGGGCGGAAGCGGCTCGCCGACTTCGTCGCCCAGCGCCCGCAATATCTGCTCGGTCCCCACCACGATCCCGCCGGCCAGATCCCCCTTGCGGAAACGCGGCAGGATGGCCTGATCGATGATCACCGATGAGACGGCATCCGTAAGCTCGCCCTCCAGCCCATAACCGACTTCGATGCGAACCTTCCGTTCGGAGGGTGCGACCAGCAGGATCGCACCGTTGTCGGTCTTCTTCTGGCCGATGCCCCAGAACCGGCCGAGCTGATAGCCGTAATCCTCGATGCCCTGCCCTTCCAACGACCGCACGACCGCGACGACGACCTGCTGTCCGGTGCGCTGCTCATGCGCCGCAAGCTCCCGGGTCAGCCTCTCCGCGGCCTGCGGCGGGAGCACGCCGGCCTGATCGACCACGCGTCCGGTGAGGGGCGGGAAATCGATCCGGTCCGCCGCCCGCGACGGCCCCGCCGCCGCGAACAGCAGGATCGCGAGAAGGGCGAGGCGTCGGATCAAAACTTGACCTTGGGCGCTTCCTGGGCCTGCTCGGAGATCGTGAAGGTCTCCTTGGGCTTGGCGTCGGGATAGAGCACAGCCGCGACCCAGCGGCCCGGAATGGTTCTGATCTGCGTGTTATAGGCCTGGACTGCCTGGATATAATCGCGCCGCGCGACGGCGATACGGTTTTCCGTCCCTTCCAGCTGCGATTGGAGGGCCAGGAAGTTCTGGTTCGACTTCAGCTCCGGATATTGCTCTGCCACCACCAGCAGGCGCGCCAAGGCACCGCCCAGCGCCGCCTGGTTCTGCTCGAATTCGTGGAAAGCCTGCGGATTGCTGGTTACGTCAGCGGGGAGCTGCATCTGCGTGGCCTTGGCCCGCGCCTCGGTGACCTTGACCAGCGTTTCCTGCTCCTGTTTGGCGTAGCCCCTCACCGCCTCGACCAGATTCGGAATCAGGTCGCTGCGGCGCTGATACTGGTTCAGCACCTGGCTCCAGGACGCCTTTGCCTGTTCGTCCAGGCGCGGCACCGCGTTGACGTCGCAGCCGGTCACGACGACCGCCAGGAGAAACCCGGCAAAAGCCGCCCGCAAAGTTTTCCAATGTGCCATGTCCTACCCCTCCTCGATTTCCGACGCCGCCGGCGCCAGGATCACAAGCTTGAATTCCGGCCGGCTCGACAGGCTGAACGTGACCTGTTCGAAACTTACCGGCCCGCGTATTGGGTGGGAAAAGGCTCGGCGCCCACCTTCGCGTGCGATCACATCCTGCTCTTCCCACGCCATCCGGAAGAATGCGTTGCGCTGGCTCAAATCGGCGACCAGGGCCGTCATCTCAGGATCGTCCAATTGGCGCCCCAGTTCCAGGCGGAATTCGGCTAGCAGGCGCCGGGCGCGGTCTTCCCAGTCGACCACCAGGTCCCGTGCCACGGGATTCAGGAACATGTAGCGCAACAGGCTGCGCTCCCCGCCGGACGCCTGCGTGTCGAGCCAACCGGTGAACAGCTCAGCGGCGGCCACGTTCCACACACGCGCCCGCCACAGCCGATCGAGCACATAGGCAGGGGTATCGATCGCGTTCACCGCGGCGACCAAGGCCGGCGGCGCATCCATTCCCGCATCCGATTGCGGCACGGCCGGATCGCGCTTGCCGGCCAGATCGAAGAGATAGGCCCGCTCGGCCGGCGACAGATGCAAGGTCGCACTGAGCCGCGCGAGCGCGCCGGGCGAGACAGAGACCTCTCGCGCCTGCTCGATCCATGTGTACCAGGTGACGCTGATGCCGGCGAGCTGCGCCACCTCCTCCCGCCTGAGACCCGGCGTGCGCCGGCGTGTTCCCGCAGCCAGGCCAACCGACGCCGGGGTCAGCCGCAACCGGTGGGTACGGACGAAATCCGCCAGCGCCCGGCGCGAGGTCGACGTTCTGTCTGGGGCCGTCTCCTGATCCATGGCAGCAGTTATACCAGGATAATTGCTTATCTTGTACCTGGATATGAGAGGCATAGCCTTGGCCTCCCCAACCGAGGAGAAACGACGATGAATGCCCAAACGCATACTGCCCCAAACCACAGCACCAAGGTCACGGAACAGTTCGGCCCGCGCGCGGCGGCGTATGTCACCAGCGCAGTCCATGCCAACGGGGCCGACCTGGATCAGCTGGCCGAGCTGGCGCAGGGGCTTCCGGCCACGACCAGGGCGCTCGACCTCGGCTGTGGCGGCGGGCACGCCGCCTTCCATATCGCGCCGCATGTCGCCCAGGTCGTCGCCTATGACATGTCGGTCGAGATGCTGAACGCTGTGGCGCGGGCGGCGGCGGACAGGGGGTTAAGCAACATCGTGACCCGCCAGGGCGTGGCCGAGAGGCTGCCCTTCCCCGATGCCAGCTTCGACCTCGTCGTCAGCCGCTTCAGCGCCCATCATTGGAACGACCTGGGGGCCGGGCTGCGCGAGGCGCGGCGGGTGCTGAAGGCGGACGGGCAGGCGGTCTTCATCGACGCCGTCGCCCCGGCCTCGCCGCTGTGCGACACGCATTTCCAGGCGATCGAGCTGCTGCGCGACGTCTCGCACGTCCGCGATTATTCGGCGGCGGAGTGGCTGGAGGCGCTGGGCAAGGCCGGCTTCGCCGCCGGCATCACCGTGCCGAGACGCCTGCGCCTCGACTTCCAGAGCTGGATCACCCGCATGCGCACGCCCGACCTGCTGGTCGGCGCTATCCGCGCTGTGCAAGCCGCGATGCCGCGCGAGGTGACGGATTACCTGGAGCTGGAGCCCGACGGCAGCTTCACGATCGACACGCTGACGATCGAGGCGAGGGCGCGGATGTAGGATGGGTAGAGCAACGCGAAACCCATCATCGGTGGCCGTGAAGATGGGTTTCGCTACGCTCTACCCATCCTGCGAAATCATCAAGCCCGCGGCGCGTGCTTCGCCAAAATGCGCTGAAGCGTCCGGCGGTGCATCTTCAGCCGGCGTGCCGTTTCCGACACGTTGCGGCCGCACTGTTCGAACACGCGCTGGATATGCTCCCAGCGGACGCGGTCGGCCGGCATCGGGTTTTCCGGGGGCGGCGGCAGCGAGGCGCGCAGCGGATCGGCGCGCAGAGCCGCCTCGACCGCGTCGGCATCGGCCGGCTTGGACAGGTAATCCAGCGCGCCAGCCTTCACCGCCGCGACGGCGGTTGCGATATTGCCATAGGCGGTCAGCATCACGATCCGGCATTCCGGCCGCGCCTCGCGCAATATGGCGACGATGTCGAGACCGCTGCCGTCCGACAGGCGCAGGTCGAGCACCGCATGGGTCGGCTTCAGCCGTTGGACCGTGGAGGCGGCATCGGCAATGGCGCCGGCCGTCTCGACATAAAAGCCACGGCGCTCCATCGCACGCGCCAGGCGTAGGCGAAACGGCTCGTCGTCATCGACGATCAAAAGGCGGTTCGTATCCGGCACACTGGCCGACGACCGGTCCGCCGTGAGTGATTCTTGCATTCTTAAATGTCCTCGAAATCCCGGCTCTTACGGGCCGGCGCGGCATATTAGCGCAAAACGCTCCCCGATCACAAAGCCAGCGCCGATCGCGGCCAGATGATCGTCACCGCCGCCCCCTCCAGCGCCCCACCCAGGCCGTTGACGAAGGTGACCTCAGCCCCCGTCCGCTCCAGCAGGGTCTGGGCGATGAAGATGCCGAGGCCCAGATGCTCATGCTCCTGATCGCGGAGCGAGAGATACGGCTCGCCCAGCCGGCCGAGCAAGCTGGAGGAGAAACCGGGGCCGTCATCGCTGACGGTCATGGCGATCCACTGGGCATCGATCCGGGTCTCGACCCGGACGGCCGTGGTGGCGAACTGCATGGCGTTCTGCAGGATGTTGCCCAGCCCGTGCATGATCTCCGGCGTACGGCGCAGGATCGGCGTTTCGACCCCCGGCGCGGCGGAGTTGCGGATATCCAGCCGGATGCCCGGCACGCGGTGCGGCGCCGCCGCGGCCTCGATCAGCTGGTCGAGCGGCAAGCGGTTGAACGGCGATTCCTCGGCATCCTCGGGCTTGCGCGCCAGCTCGGCCAGGATGGCGCGGCAGCGCTCGCACTGGCTCTGGATCAGCGCCACATCCTCGGCGAAGGGGCTGCCGGGCGGCAGGTCGCGGCCCAGTTCCTTGGCGACGACGGTGATGGTCGAAAGCGGCGTGCCCAGCTCGTGCGCGGCGGCGGCGGCGAGCGTGCCGAGCGCGGTCAGCTGCTGCTCGCGCGCCAGCGTCAGCTGCGTCTCGGCCAGGGCTTCGGAGATACGCCGTGCCTCGCCCGACACGCTCCAATTGTAGGTGGAGATGAAACCGCAGGCCAATGTGAGCGCGATCCAGATACCGAGCTGGTAGAGATCGGGCAGCCGCGGCGAGCCGCCACCATTCCACGGCAGGTCGAAGGGTGAGGCGAACAGGGCGGCGAGGCAGATGATGGCCAGGAAGGTCAGCGAGAAGGAATAATCCCGCCCGAGCACCGCCGCCGCCACCGCGATCGGTCCCAGCACCAGCACTGCGAACGGGTTGGTAAGGCCGCCGGTCAGGAACAGCAGCGCCGAAAGCTGCAGGATGTCGAAGGCGAGATAGAAGGCGACGGTGCGGTCCGACAGGGCCCGGCCACGCCGCATGATCATGCCCAGCAGGTTGACCACGATCGCCAGCGCGACCACCGCCAGCACCGCCGTCAGTTGCATCGGGAAGCGGAAGCCGAAGGCGACGATCAGCACCGTCACCAGCTGGCCGATGATGACGATCCAGCGGACGAAGACCAGCGTGCGCAGCGATACTCGCCCGACCTCGCGCGGCGGCTCGCCCGGACGCGGGGGAGCAGTGTCAAAGGACGATAGTTCAGCAACCATGCGAACACCCTAGCCGTTGCTTGCAGTGGCCGCCATATTGCGCCCGATGCCGTCAGCCAATCTTCAGAACCCGCTCGATACTATCATTTCCGTGCAGGGCCTGACCAAGCGCTTCGGCGACAGTTTGGCGGTGGACGGCATTTCTTTTACCGTCACCGAGGGTTCGGTCACGGGCCTCCTGGGCGGCAACGGCGCCGGCAAGACGACCACCATCGCCATGCTGCTGGGCATGCTGATCCCGACCGCCGGCACGATCCGGGTCATGGGCGCGGATATGGTGGCGCACCGCTACCGTGCGCTTCCGCGCATGAATTTCGCCTCACCCTATATCGACCTCCCGCATCGGCTGTCGGTTACCGAGAATCTCTCGGTCTATGCCGGGCTCTATATGGTGGACCGGCCGAAACAGCGCATCGCCGAGCTGGCCGAGGCCCTGGACTTCACCGCGCTGCTGAAGCGCGACTATGGCAGCCTGTCGGCCGGACAGAAGACCCGGGTGGCGTTGGCCAAGGCGTTGATCAACCGACCGCGCCTGCTGCTGCTCGACGAACCGACTGCCTCGCTCGATCCCGACAGCGCCGACCGCATCCGCCGCTATCTCCAGGATTACGCGCGGGACAGTGGCGCCCACGGCAGGGGCGCAACGCTGCTGATCGCCTCGCACAACATGGTCGAGGTCGAGCGGCTGTGCGACGAGCTGCTGATCATGCGGCGGGGCAAGATCGTCGATCGCGGCACGCCCGCCGGCATGATCGAACGCTATGGCCGCCAGACCTTGGAGGAAGTCTTCCTCGACATCGCCCGTGCCGAGCCGGTCGCGTCGGCGGAGGCGCGGCCATGAACAGCCTGCGCCGCATCTGGGCAATGGTGATGCGCTATTGGTACCTGCTGCGCCGCTCGGTGCCGCGCATCATCGACATGGTGTCCTGGCCGATCGTCGATGTGATCATGTGGGGATTCCTCAGCCAGTTCCTGGCCGGCAATTCCAGCTATATCGCCAAGGCAGGCGGCGTGCTGCTGGCCGGCATGTTCCTGTGGGACGTGATGTCCCGCTCCCAGCTCGGCGTCTCGGTCGGCCTGCTGGAGGAGGTGTGGGCCCGCCATCTGGGCCATATTTTCGTCAGCCCCTTACGGGCCTGGGAATGGCTCGCCGCGCTGATGCTGATGAGCATCTTCCGGACCGTGGCCGGTCTGGCGCCGGCGGTGCTTGTCGCCTGGGCGATGTATGATTTCTCGCTGTTCGACCTCGGCCTGCCGCTGGCCGGATTCATCGCCTGCCTGCTGGTGATGGGCTGGTGGCTGGGGATTCTGGTGGTGGCGACAATCCTGCGCTTCGGCCAGGGCGCCGAGAACCTGGCCTGGGCCGCCCCCTTCGTGCTGTCGCCGCTGGGCGCGGTCTATTACCCGGTCGCCACATTGCCGCTATGGCTCAAGCCCATCGCCCTGGCCATGCCCGCCGCCCATGTCTTCGAAGGCATGCGTGGCGTGATGGTCGACCACGTCTTCAAACCCGACGAGCTGGTAGACGCGGCCCTCTTGAACCTCGCCTATCTGGCGCTGGCGGCCCTGATCTTTCTCTGGGCTTTCCGCAGCGCCCGGATGCAAGGGAAGATGCTGCAGATGGGTGAATGACTACAAAATCATCAGAGCCCTGATCCCACTCAGCGGGCTGTCCGCCGAGTCCGCCAGAATTGGCTTTAACGCCGCACCATCGCCCGTCGCCGCGCGGCAATGGGCCAGCGCATCCGGGTTCAGCCCAGCCGCAATTCCAGCCGCCGCATAAGCGGCTGCGCCGTCCAGGATCAGCGGGATACCGGCCAGTCGGCTGGCAAGGATGACGCCCAATATCGCGGCGATATCCGGGCCGCCTTTCGCCGCCAGCAGCTCCAGCGGGTCGCCGTTGCTCTCCGCCATCGCTTGAGCAGCAAGCTCCGCGCCGGGACCGATCGCCGAGACCACGAAGATGTCCACACCGGGCTCGACCGCCATCATGCCGTAGGCGGCGGCACGGCAGGCATCCGCCTCATCCACTGCCGGGGCGGTGCGGGAATCACGGGTCGGACGGTCGAGGGCAAGATCATAGAGGCGGAGATCGGCGTCGGCCTGCTCGACCAGCTCATGCAGCGAGCCGCGGCCAGCGACGATATCCTCGACCAGCTCGGTCATGTCCTGGACCGAGCCGCCGGGCCGGTCGAGCGCAATACCGTGCGTCGCGGCATAAAGGACGATTCGAGGATGTTCTTTTTGCGGCTGCCAAATGAACCCTGCGGCCGGCGACTCCACAGCAAGGGCGCGTATTTCATCAAAGGACGCAGCAGGTGATTTCATCAAAAGTCTTTCGGAATGAACTGGTTAGACAAACGATTGTGTCATCACTGTGTCATCACCCAGATGAGCATGAGAGCAATGCAGCAAACTTTCTTGACCCCTTGCCCACAACCGCCAAGTGTAATCTATTGCGCTGCGACAAAGATCAAAGCCGGACCGCGTTCCCAGATGAGGATGGCGTGCTCTACCAACTTTATGAACTGAATTACAACGCGGCTCAGCCACTGCATTTCTTCGCTCAGGCCCTGCAGGCCGCGGTAAAGAGCCCATTCTTCCCCGGCGGACAGTCCGAATTCGGCCGTGTCATCGGCGCCTCGGCCGAGATGGTCGAGCGCATGACCCGCCGCTTTGGCAAGCCGGAATTCGCCCTGCCCGAGACCACGGTTGCTGGTGAAACCGTCGAGGTCACCGAGCAAGTGGTGCTGGAAAAGCCGTTCTGCCAGCTGCGCCATTTCGTGCGCGACGTCGAGCGGAACGATCCGCGCGTGCTGATCGTCGCGCCGATGTCCGGCCACCACGCCACCCTGCTGCGCGGCACCGTCAAGGCGCTGCTGCCGCATCACGACTGCTATATCACCGACTGGGTCGACGCTCGTCAGGTGCCGGTGTCGGCGGGGCCGTTCGGCTTCGACGACTATGTCGATTACGTGATCGAGTTCCTGCGCTTCCTCGGCCCCAATACGCATGTGGTGGCGGTGTGCCAGCCGGCCGTGCCGGTGATGGCGGCGGTCTCGCTGCTGGCCGCGGGTAACGATCCGGTCCAGCCGCCGACCATGACCTTGATGGGTGGCCCGATCGATACGCGTGCCGCCTCCACCGCCGTGACCCAGCTGGCTGAGGGCAAGCCGCTCTCCTGGTTCGAGAACACCGTCATCCAAACCGTGCCCTTCACCTATCCGGGCACCGGCCGGCGGGTCTATCCGGGTTTTATCCAGCTGACCGGCTTCATGCAGATGAACCTGGACCGGCATGTGAACGCCCATGCCAAGCTGTTCAATCACCTGATCCGCGGCGACGGCGAGAGCGCCGACGCCACCAAGCGGTTCTATGACGAGTATATGTCGGTCCTCGACCTGGCGTCGGAATTCTATCTCGAGACCGTCTCGCGCGTGTTCCAGGACCATCTGCTGCCGCGCGGCCTGATGCGGGTGCATGGCGAGTTGATCGAGCCCAAGGCGATCGGCAAGACCGCCCTGCTGACCGTCGAAGGCGAGCTCGACGATATCTCCGCCCCTGGGCAGACGCTGGCGGCCCACACGCTGTGCAGCGGGCTGCGCGACAACCAGAAATTCAACCTGCTGCAGAAGGGCGTCGGCCATTACGGCATCTTCAACGGCAAGCGCTGGCGCGAGGAGATCATGCCGGTGCTCCGCAACTGGATCCGCAGCCACGACAAGGGCCACAGCGAAGTGCCGAAGGTGGATCTGGTTCCGGCCAAGCGCGCCCGCGCCGCCTAAGGTCTTCGATTCCCCTCTTCCGTAAATCTACGAAGCCGCGCGTCGCGACAACGACGGAAATCCTCGAATCGCCCTTCCCGCTCGCCGTGCCGCTGGAATTCCGCCACAGCGCGCGGGCGCGGCGCATCAGTCTCAGGATCGACCAGGCCAAGGGCCGCGTGGTGCTGACCGCCCCGGCCAGGGTCGCCCGCCGCCATGCGCTGGATTTCCTCGTACGGTACGAAGGCTGGCTTCAGGCCCGCATCGCCCAGCTTCCTACGGCCCTGCCCTTCGCCGATGGCGCGACCGTCCCCGTCCTGGGTGTGCCCCACCTGATCCGCGGCGACACCAGCCGGCTGCGCGGATTGCCCGCCCGCGCGGATGCGGTCATCACCGTTCCCGGCGCGCCTGAGCATCTGGCACGGCGGCTGACCGATTATCTGAAGGCCGAGGCCAAGCGGGAAATCGCGGCGCGGGCCACATCGAAAGCAGCGATCATCGGCCGGCCCGTGGCCGCCATTACATTGCGCGATACGCGCTCGCGCTGGGGCAGCTGCAGCGGCGCGGGACGGCTCGCCTTTTCATGGCGGCTGATATTGGCGCCGGAGTTCGTGCTGGATTATGTCGTCGCCCACGAGGTGGCGCATTTGAAGGAAATGAATCACGGGGTCCGCTTCTGGCGGCTCTGCGCCACGCTGACCGTCGCCGACCCCAAGGCCGCCCGCGCCTGGCTGAGGCGCCACGGCGGCGGGCTGCACGCCTATGGATAAGACCTAAAGCTGCCGGAACTGGGCCCGCAGAACCTCGTCGGGGGAGGTGACGCGGTGCTCGAGCTTGGCCAGCCGCTGATCGAGCTCGCGGAACCGGCGGGCCAGGCCGCTCACCGTGTCGGCCGGGCGGCGGACGACGGAACGCCAGAAGGCCGCGTCATCCGAATCCTTGAACAGATGCGTCGGCATTGGATGCAACAGCACGGCCAGCACGATATAGGCGACCAGAACCGGGCCGAAGAAGCCGAAGATCGACAGCAGGACCAAAGCGATGCGCAGACCGCCGACCTTTACACCGAAATAAGAGGCGAGGCCGGCGCAAACGCCCGCGATCTTGCCGTTCTTGGGGTCGCGATAGAGCCCGGTCGGCCCAGGTCCGAAAGGCTCCTGTGAATTGTTGGTCATAGCGCATATTTCCTTTGCTCTTCGGCGGTCATCACCGCCCGCTCCAAATTCGCGACCCGCTGCTCCAGCCGCTGAACCACGTCGCGCATTTCCTGCATCGCCTCGGCGTTGCCGCCGCGCGCCGTCTCGAGCCGGATGGCATTGCGCTGCCATCCCATGATGTAACTGCCGATGATCGCCGCCAACGGGATCAGGACCCAAACCGCACTCCACATGGCTGAAGCCTCCAGAACCGCCCGTCACGCTCGCAATGCGTGGTATTTCCGTTCCGTCTCTACCGTCATCGCCGCGCGCTCGAGGTTTTCAACCCGCTGCTCGAGCCGCCGGACCGTATCCAGCACCTCCTGCATGACTTCGCCGTTGCCGGCGCGCGCCAGGTCGAGCTTGACGTTCGTGCTATGCCACTTGGTGATGAAAGCGCCGATGATAACCACCAGCGGGATCAGCACCCAGACCGTCTCGGGATGATAGAAGAAGAGGTCGTGGGTGAACATCGCTTAGTACTCCCGGCGCCAATACTCGCGGCGATAGGGCCGGGCGTCGATCAGCAGCGGCCGGGCCGGCATCAGCACCGCCAGAACCGCGTAAAGCACGCCCGCCAGGATCGGCGTTCCCATGAACGCCATCAGCAGGAAGCAGAGCCGGATGATGCCGGCGCTGACGCCAAACCGTTCGGCCAGGCCGGCGGCAACACCGGCAACCCAACCCCGGGCAGGGTCACGATAAAGCCCATAGCGATAGATCATGATTTCCTCTGATTATCCGTCCCGAGCACGCGCTCGAGATTATCCAGCCGCTCTTCCATGCGGCGCGCGGCGTCCCACAAATCGGTCAGCAGCTTTTCGTCCTGTGCCGCAAGCCCCCGATTGGCCCGCCAGCGCGATCCGTAGTGGAGGAACATCCATAACGGCAGGACGACGATGACCAAGACCAGAACGACTGCATTGAAATCGATGTCAGACATCGTTTTATCCCTACTTAACCGCGATCAATCACGCATGACTGGCGCGGCTTGATCTTAGGTTCAGCCCGACGTCCGGGTCGACAGTTTTTCCTTCATCCGCGCCAGCTCGTCGTCGACCGCCTGGTCGGTCTGGAGCGCGGCGATCTCGTCGGCCAGGCTGTTGCGGCCGTGCTCATAGACCTCGACCTTGCCTTCCAGATGATCCAGCGACCGTTCCATCGCCTCCATGCGGCCGAGCGCACCGGTGATCCGGTTGTCGTACGTGGCGCGGCGGGCCTGAAGGCGCGACGTCGCACTCTTGTGGCGGGAGATCATCAGCGCCTCGCGCTTGCGGGCGTCATCCAGCTTGACCTGGAGGCGAGCGATATCCTCGCCCTGCTGCTCGAGACCTTTGTTGATCTCGTCCAGATGCTTGGTTTCGGAGTCGAGCGCTTCCTGCACGCGGTTCTTGGCGACCAGGGCGCCCCGGGCCAGATCCTCGCGCCCCTTGGAGATGGCGAGCTCGGCCTTGGCCTCCCAGTCGTCACGCTCGCCGGTCAGCCGGGCGATATGGCGCTCGGCCTCCTTGCGGTCGGCGATGATGCGGACCGCATCGGAGCGGACCTCGACCAGGGTGTCCTCCATCTCCTGGATGATCAGGCGGATGATCTTTTCCGGATCCTCGGCCTTGTCCAGGAGCGCATTGATGTTCGAGTTCACGATGTCGCTGAGACGCGAGAAAATGCCCATGGCACGATTCCTAAAAATGGTCTACGGCACCATCACTGCACGACCCGTGCCAGTTTTGCCGGCACAACCGCACCATTGTAGCAAAATTCCCAAAAAGCGCGTGATTCCAAACCGATAGTCAGGCGCTATTTTTCGTAGGGCTGGGACCCCGCGGGCCTCCGGTTTCGGCTGTGTGACATTTTTCCTTAACCGCGTAACAGAATCTGTTATTGAGGCGCATGGCCCCCATACGTCCCAATCAGTCCATGCTGGGTTCGGCGACGGTGTTCCTGGACATGCTGGAGCAGGTGTCCGGCGCCGCGCCACTGAACCGCCCCGTCCTGGTGATCGGCGAGCGCGGCACCGGCAAGGAGCTGATCTCCGCCCGCCTGCACTACCTTTCCCAGCGTTGGGAAAGACCCTTCCTGACGCTGAACTGCGCGGCACTGGGCGAATCCCTGCTGGAAGCCGAATTGTTCGGCCATGAGGCCGGCGCCTTCACCGGCGCCACGCGGCGGCGCGACGGCTTTTTCGAGCGGGCCGACGGCGGCACCCTGTTCCTGGACGAGATCGCCTCGGCATCGATGGCCGTACAGGAAAAGATCCTGCGCGTGGTCGAATATGGCGAGTTCCAGCGGCTGGGCTCCTCCTCCACGGTCAAGGTCGATGTCCGGCTGGTCGCCGCCACCAATGTCGACCTGCCGAGCGAGGCGGCGAACGGCAAGTTCCGCGCCGACCTTCTGGACCGGCTGGCCTTCGACGTGGTGACTGTGCCGCCTTTGCGCGAACGGCCGGGCGACATATTGCTGCTGGCCCGCCATTTCGGCCTGGCGATGGCGCAGGAGTTGAAGCTGTCGGTCTTTCCCGGTTTCTCCCAGCGGGCCGAGCGCATCCTGGAGACCCATGACTGGCCGGGCAATGTGCGGGAGCTGAAGAACGTCGTCGAGCGCGCGGTCTATCGCGCCGGCGACAGCGACCAGCCGATCGACCGGATCGTCCTGGACCCGTTCGAATCCGCCTTCCGTCCTCGCAACTCGCCGCTGCGGCCCGGCATTCCCGCGCCCGTCGCCGCAGCGCCGATCGTGCCGACGCCACCCAGGGCCGAGCCGCCAGCGGAACCTTATGATTTCTTCGCGCATATAGCCGTCATCGAGCAGGACGCGCTGAAGGTGGCGCTGGCCCAGTTCGGCGGCAATCAGAAGCGCACCGCCACGCATTTGGGCCTCGCCTACCACCAGCTGCGCAACCTGCTGCGCAAGCACGGCATGTTCTCCGGGGCGACCGCAAATTCGCCGCAAAGCGACGACACGATAGAGGACGACGAGCAAAACGAGTAATCGAGTCTCATGAACGACGAGGACGAGTCGGGACCTCTTTGGGACGACCGCCGCCGCCCCAGGCGCGCGCGTCCTGTCCTGCGTTTTTTCGGGAAATGGCTGCTGGTCGCCGCGATCTGGATGGTCGCCGGCATCGGCATCCTGCTCGCGGTCTACGCCTCGGACCTGCCTGATGTGCATCAGGTCGCCGGGCTGAAGAAGCGGCCCGGCATCACCCTGCTGGCAGCCGACGGCTCGGTACTCAGCCAATCGGGCGACCTCTACGGCAATACGCTGGCAGTGTCCGAGCTGCCGCCCAACCTGGTCCACGCCGTCATTTCGATCGAGGACCGGCGCTTCTATCACCATTTCGGTGTCGATCCGTTCGGCCTGGCGCGCGCGCTGATCACCAATGCGCGCCGGGGTTACACGTCGCAGGGCGGTTCGACGCTCACGCAGCAGCTGGCCAAGAACATGTTCCTGACGCCGGAACGCACCTTCAAGCGCAAGCTGCAAGAGGCGCTGCTGGCGGTCCAGCTCGAGCGCTACTACACCAAGGACCAGATCTTGACCGGGTACCTGAACCGGGTCTATCTGGGCGCGGGGGCGTTCGGCGTCGATGCGGCGGCCAAGACCTATTTCGGCGTCCCCGCGACGCAGCTGACCCTTCAGGAATCGGCGATCATCGCCGGCCTCTTGAAGGCGCCGTCGCGCTATTCACCCGCCACCGACATGAAAGCCGCGCTCGACCGCGCCCAGCTGGTGCTGCAGGCTATGCATGACGAGGGCTATATCACCGACAAGGACATGCTGGAGGCGATGTCCTCCCCTCCGCCCGAGATTCATCCGGCGACGCTGAGCAAGAACGCCCATTACATCGCCGACTGGGCGGCGTCTCAGGCCCAGGCCTATATCGGCACGATCGACCGCGACGTGGTCGTCCAGACGACGATCGATCCGCGCCTGCAACGCCTGGCCGAGCAGAAGGTCTATGACACGCTCTCCGGGCCGGCCGTGAAGCTCAAGGCCAGCCAGGCGGCTCTCGTCTCGATGACCTTGGACGGCGCGGTCCGCGCCATGGTCGGCGGCCGCGACTATGCCGAAAGCCAGTTCAACCGCGCCACCCAGGGCGAACGCCAGCCGGGCTCCTCCTTCAAGCCCTTCGTCTATCTGGCCGCACTGCAGCGGGGCCTGCGGCCCGACAGCATGGTCGACGACAGCCCGATCCATATGGGCACCTGGTCGCCGGAGAATTTTGAGCCCGGCTTCCACGGCATGGTGCCGGCGCGCCAGGCGCTGGCCGAATCGATCAACACCGCCGCCGTGCGGGTGCTCGACTTCGCCGGCATCGACAATACCCGCAACGTCGCCCGCAAGCTGGGCATCACCGAGCCGATCCCGCGCGACCTGTCGATCGCGCTCGGCACCTGCGACGTCACCCTGCTGGAGATGACCGGCGCCTATGCCGCCTTTGCCAATGGCGGGTTCGGCGTCCTGCCGCATGCGATCGAGCGGATCACCGATACGTCGGGCAAGGTGCTGTACCAGCGCCAGGGTGGCGGCCCGGGGCAGGTCGTCCAGCCTGAGGCGGTGGCACAGCTCGTCAGCATGATGACCGACGTCATCGCCTACGGCACCGGCAAGGCGGCCAAGCTTGACCGGCCTGCGGCCGGCAAGACCGGCACCAGCCAGGATTACCGCAACGCCTGGTTCATCGGCTTCACCGCCGACCTGGTGACAGGCGTGTGGTTCGGCAATGACGACAACAGCTCGATGAAGAAGGTGACCGGCGGCATGCTGCCGGCCCATACTTGGCACGAATTCATGGCCACGGCCGAAACCAACCTGCCGGTCCGTGAGCTGCCGGCGCTGGCCCGCCTGCCGCAGGCGGTGGTGGCCGAAGCCGGACCGGAGGCAATGCCGCCGGGCGCACCGATCCCGGGCGAGCCTCCCGGCTTCCAGCCAACCGCCCCGGCCCCGGCCGAAGAGGATGGCGGCCTGATCGGGCGCTTGCTGAAAGGACTGACGGGCGAGTAATCCTGGCCCGATATGGTCGCCAGCGCTGCCCCCCAACATCCGGCCTCCCACCCCGCCGTTTTTACGCATGAGCAGGTCATGCGCGTCATGTGGGGTATCGCGCTCTGCATCTTCCTGTCGGCGCTGGACCAGACCATCGTCGTGCCGGCGGTGCCGGCAATGGCCGGGGATCTCAAGGGCTTCGGCCAACTGTCCTGGATCGTTTCGGTCTATCTGCTGACCTCGACCGCGGCGACGCCGATCCTGGGCAAGCTCAGTGACAGTCATGGCCGGCGCCGGCTGATCCTGGCCTCGATCATCATTTTCAGTCTCGCGTCGCTGCTTTGTGCGTTGGCGACATCGCTGCTGGCGATGGTGGCGTTCCGTGCCCTCCAGGGCATCGGCGGCGCCGGCCTGATCGCGATGTCGCACGCCATAATGGCCGACGTCGCCTCGCCGCGCGAACGCGGGCGTTATCAGCTTTACCTCAGCGGCACCTGGGGCGTGGCCGCCATTGTCGGGCCGCTGGCCGGTGGCTATCTGACCGACCACCTGTCGTGGCGGGCGATCTTCTGGATCAACCTGCCGCTCGGCCTCGCTGCCTTCGTGCTGACGTTGAGGGCGCTGGCGATCCTGCCGCGCCGCCCGCGCCGGCGCGCGGTCATCGACTATCCCGGGGCGGCATTGATGACCCTGGCCGTGACGGCCGGGCTGCTGCTGATGAGCTGGGGCGGCAATGAGTACGACTGGACCTCGCCGGTCGTTCTTGGGCTGGGCGCGATCTCTGTTCTGGCTGTCGTGCTGCTGACCCGGATCGAACCCACCCGGCCCGATCCGCTGTTTCCGGGGCGGCTATTCGCCGACTCCATCGCGGTATCCGGCTTCGCCCTCTCCTTCTGCAACGCCGTCTGCATGTTGGGCGCGACCTTCCTGCTTCCGCTCTATTTCCAGTTCATGCGGGGCGCCGACGCCTCATCCTCTGGCGTGCTGCTGATGCCGTTCCTGCTCGCTTTCGTCGTCTGGTCCTATATCGGCGGGCGAATGGCGCGGCGGCTGGGTCGGACCAAATGGCTGATGGTCGTGGCCTCGGCGATCACCGCCGCGGGCCTGATCCTCATGGCGACGGCCGAGGAGGACACCAGCCACTACATGACCACGCTCTATGTGATCACGATCGGCGCCGGGATCGGGCTGATCCAGCCCTGCATTACCATGACCGTCCAGAACGCGGTCGAGACTCGCGACCTGGGCATCGCCACCAGCGGCACGCTGCTGTTCCGGATGATCGGGGGATCGTTCGGCGCGACGATGGTGGGCGCCATCCTGGTCGGACGCTTCAACGCGCTGACGGACACTCATGCGCAGCTCAGCACCCTGCGCGCCGGCCTGACGCCAGGCAACCTCCATGCGCTGGCCAGCGGCTTCCATTTCGCCTTTCTGGGATGCGCCGCAATGTCTATCCTAGGCTTCGCGATCGCATTGCTGGCACGCGACCCAGTGCTGCGCACGAGCGCCGCCCTCTCGCCGCAAGCCGAATAGCAGGCGTCGCAAGCCGAATAATTTGGAGGAAATCCCATGAAGACATTGACCGATGCCGAGCGGAAGAGCGCGCTGGCCGAATTGAACGGCGGCTGGAAACTTCAGGCCGACCGCGACGCCATCGAGCGCAGCGTCAAGTTCAAGGATTTTTCCACCGCCTGGGGCTTCATGAACCGCGTCGCGCTGGCGGCCGAAGCCGCCGATCACCATCCGGAATGGTTCAATGTATACAATCGTGTAGACATTGTGCTCTCGACACACGATGCCGGCGGCCTGACTGGAAGGGATATCGCGCTCGCCAAGAAAATCGATGCTTTCGCCAAGGAAGCGGGCGGCTGATCCTGCTCCACCGCAGGCCGATTTTCCGAAATTCTCTAGTACGCTGAGAACCTTTGTTGTCCTGGCGTGTTCATTGGATGCAACAGGCCAATACAGGCTTGTTCGTGCCAGCGCGCTTTGGCCGCGTGCGGGCATCCGAACGGTTCGGCCGAGTATTGGATGATGAATATCGTACTAGCTGAAGACGGGTACAAAGGGCCCGCGAACAAAGGCACGGTAGATACCGGCGCGCGGGGAAAACCGAAAAGCGACCCTGTATTCGACGGCTGGTTGAACCACCACTTGTCGCGCCTCTACGGGCCCGTTCTCGAAGAGCCGATTCCGCAAGACCTGCTGCGTCGGCTGGAAGAGAAGCTGAGCTAGCGGCCGACGCCGCCGGGCGTTAGGCGGCTCGGCATCAGGCTGCGCTGCGGCTACGCTGCATCAACCGGCCCCACACTTCCGTCAGGGCGGCGATCAGGCCCTCGATCTCCGCGTCGCCGTGCAACGGCGTGGGGGTGAGGCGCAGGCGCTCGGTGCCACGCGGCACCGTCGGGTAGTTGATCGGCTGCACATAGATATTGTGCTTGTCCATCAGCTCATCGGTGATCGCCTTGCACAGGCGCGGATCGCCGACCAGCACCGGCACAATGTGGCTTTTGGAATCCATCACCGGCAGGCCGGCCTCCTTCAGCGCCGCCTTCAGCTTGGCTGCATGCTCCTGCTGCAGCTGGCGCTCAACCGTCGAATGCTTCAGATGGCGCACGCTGGCGAGCGCGCCCGCCGCGACGACCGGCGGCATCGCCGTGGTGAAGATGAAGCCGGGGGCGTAGCCGCGGACGAAATCAACCAACGCCGACGATCCGGTGATATAGCCGCCGACGACGCCGAAAGCCTTGCCCAGCGTGCCCTCGATGATGTCGATCTGCGAGGCCAGCCCCTCGCGCTCAGATATGCCGCCGCCGCGATTGCCGTACATGCCGACCGCATGGACCTCGTCGAGATAGGTCATCGCGCCGTACTGCTTGGCGATGTCGACGATCTGATCGATCGGGGCGATGTCGCCGTCCATCGAATAGACCGATTCGAAGGCGATGATCTTCGGCCGCGACTGGTCGGCCTCGACCAGCAGGGCTTCCAGATGCTGGACGTCGTTGTGGCGGAAGATCTTGCGCTCGGCGCCACTGTTGCGGATGCCGTTGATCATCGAGGCGTGATTGTCGGCGTCGGAGAAGACGATGCAATCGGGCAACAGCTTCGCCACCGTGCCGAGCGTCGCCTCGTTCGAGACATAGCCGGATGTGAAAAGCAGTGCTGCTTCCTTGCCGTGCAGGTCGGCCAACTCGCGCTCAAGCTCGGCATGATAGATCGTGTTGCCGGAGATATTGCGGGTGCCGCCGGCGCCAGCGCCGCTGCGGTCCAGCGCCTCGTGCATCGCATCGAGAACCACCGGATGATGGCCCATCGCCAGATAATCGTTGCTGCACCAGATCGTGACTTCGCGGGCGACGCCGTTACGGTGCAGGCGCGCTTTGGGGAAAATGCCGACCCGACGCTCCAGCTCGGCGAAAACGCGGTACCGTCCTTCATCCCTCAGAGCGGAAACGCGCTCGGAAAAGAAACTCTCATAATCCATCGGAGGTCCGGACCTTCCCCGTTTATAAACGGCAGCAGTCAACACTGGACGTAAATGTAACGCAACCCTTTCCGCGTGCCAGACGACGTGCGGCAACGTCGCAGCCCTTCTTCCGAAGATCGGGTTAACGACTTGCATACGCAAGCATTTTTACGAAGTTTGCCAAAAGCTTCGCTCGTTTCGGACAAAGGCGGCACATCCGTCAACCGGCGTGTTTTTGCGACTCAAGACTCAAGAAAATCTCACTAGCCATTGTAAATTAATGATTTTTGTACAGCGCACTCGCCGCTTGCGTTGGCGCCCTCATCATGTCAGAAGGGGCGTACGGGTTTTTGTGATGGAGCGGCTCATGGGTCGATTTGTTGGTTTTGGCCTCGCCGGGAGTACCGGGCGGGGTATTCATCTGGCGCTTGCCGTCGCCGCGACGACGGCGCTGATGACCGCCTCGGCGCTGGCCGACACGCAAGCCGCGCCCAAGAAAACCAAACATTCCTCCCATACTTCGTCGTCCTCCGCATCCTCAACCGCCGCCGCGTCTGCGAAGCCCGGCGATACCTGCAAGCCGACGCCTGAGCAGGCCTCGATCGGTATTCGCGCGTTGCAGACCGAATTGATGGTCGCGGGGCTGAAATGCAGCGCCGAGCAATGGAACAACTTCACCGCCAAGTTCAAGAAAACGCTGAAGACCGACGCCGACCGGATGCAGCGCCTGTTCTCCAAATCCTACGGCAAGTCCGGGCCGAGTGAGATGAACGCCTTCGTCACCTCGCTGGCGAACGAGGCCTCCCAGCGCAGCAACGGATTCTCGGAGGCCGATTATTGCAAGCAGCAGGATGTGCTGTTCCAGAAGGTGCTGGCGCTGACCGAGCAGGAGTTGGAGCGGTTTTCAGTCGGCCGCAAGCTGAACGTCGCCGCGCCGGTGGCGCTGTGCGTGCCCGACCCGGTCGACGGTGCGCCCGCAACGACAACCGCCGCGACAACACCGGGCGCCCCGACAACACCGGGCGCCCCGACAACACCGGGGGCCACGACAGCACCGGGCGCCACGACAACGACGGCCGCCACCACGACGAAGGCCCCCGTGACTGGGACAACCACCCCTGCGACGACAGCGCCGGGCGCCCCCGCGACCGTCGCGGTCAGCACGACCCCGGCGCCCGCCGGCACACCGGTCAGCGCCAAGCGCTAACCTTAAGCTTCACAGCAAACACAAAAACGGCGCTTCCGATAAGGAAGCGCCGTTTCCGTTTCTGCCTTCAGCCATGGGCGTCAGGCCGGGGCGAGACTTACGAGGTCGGGCCGCCGTTGAAGACGATCTGCACGCGCCGGTTCTGCGGCTCCTTCACGCCATCGGCGGTCGGGACCAGCAGGTCGCGCTTGCCCTTGGCGACGATCTCGATCTGGCTGGCGGGAATACCGTCCTTTTCCATCTCGGACGCGACCGATTCCGCACGGCGGCGCGACAGACGCATATTATAGGCGTCCGAACCCACCGTGTCGGTATGGCCGGTCACGGTCATCTGAGTGATATGACCGCTCTGGGCGTTCTGGGCCGCCTGGTCGACGATGCGCTTGGCATCGGCGGTCAGGTCCGACTTGTTGAAGTCGAAGAAGACCAGATAGTTACGCGGTGCCGCCGGGGGAGCGGGCGGCGGCGGAACGTAGGCCGCGGGCTGTTCCGGCGGCGCAGCCGGCTCGCCGAAGGAATAGCGGATGCCGAACAGGAAGGAGTGCTGGTCATAGTCGTTGGTCACGCCGCGCGGATAATTCTGATCGGTGCGGCTGAACCAGCGATATTCTGCGCTGAGCGAGATATTGTCGGTCATGGCATAGGAGATGCCCGCCATCGCCTGATAGGCGAAGCCCCACTTGTCCGCCCCGCCGACATGGGTCGGAAAGGGCATGGTGGACGAGCGGATATGATAGGGCGCGTAGTCGGCCATGCCGACACCGGCGCCGACGAACGGCTGGAACGGCAGCCCCAGATCCAAGGTCGGGAAATGGTAGTAGGTATTGGCCATGATGGCATAGTCGCGCATGGCCCCCTGCACCGTGCCCTTGTCAAAGCCACGGATATGGTTGGCATCGTTGCTGCGGAACTGGCCTTCCAGCTCGAGATCCCAGCCGTTATTGAAGGAGTAGCCGCCGTTGATGGCGCCGACGATGCCATCGTCATACTGAGCGTCACCCCGAACCGGCGCGCCGGTCGGCGAAGTGGTGCGCAAGCGGGTGTCATGGTCCATCCAGCCGATGCCGGCCTTGGCGCCTGCATACCACTGACCCGGACCGAAGGAGAACCAGTCGTCCATCCAGCTGTCACTCGAGGAGCTGGTGGACTGCGCCACCGCCGTACCGGCAAGCAAGCTCGCGGCTAGGCCAGTCAAAGACCAGAGCTTATTTCGCATAATAATACACCTTTTTTGATTTAGACCCGACAGAGCCTGAGTAAGCCGTGGTGGAAATCCGCCACGATCTCAATCAACGACCCGAACGTCTGCTTACTTCGGGGAGTTCCCAAGAAAGGTTCCGTAAAAAAACATTCGAAAATGAGCGTGGCAAAAACGACACACCTCTTTTGTCTAATAGAATCTTATTTTGGATTTTTTTCCGAAACGGAATGACTGTTCTGCATTTTCAGCAAGGCACAAAAAAAGGGCACCGATCCGCGTAACTTCACGGAGCGGCGCCCTTTTTCCAGGACGATCAGCCGTTGCCGGTGCCGGCCGCTGCTTTCAGGCACTCTTCCTGCTGCGCTGTGGGCGTCGCGTTCGACATACACGCATTCAGCTTGTCGGCGTTCCAGTCTGTGCCCTTGTTGCCACGAGCGGTGCCTGTGTGGTGGTGCTTGCGCATCGGCTTTTCCGCCTGCGCCGAATCGTCAGCCGGAGCGGCGGCCGGAGCCTGAGCCTGGTCGGAGGACGAGGGCGAAGACGGTTCGTTCTGAGCAAACGCCGTCACGCTAGCCAGCAAGGCAGCGGCGGCGACCATTCCAAATGTTCTCGACATAGTGAGAAACCTCCAAAGTTGTCTCCTTATGAGGAACACAGCTTTGGAGGCTCAAGTTCCGAAAACCCACTTTAAACGAGTGAATCAGCCAATGCGTGCGCGGATCATGCAGCTGCCGCCGGCTCGGCCTGGGCGGCATGGGCCGGCTGGAGGGTCAGCCCCTCGGAACCAGCGCCCACCGAGACGGTATCCCCATCGCGGATTTCGCCCTTCAGGATCAGCTCGGCCAACGGGTTCTGCAGCGCCCTTTGGATCACCCGTTTCAGCGGGCGGGCGCCGTAGACCGGGTCGTATCCGGCATCCGCCAGCCAGGCCAGCGCCTTGTCGTCCAGCACCAGGGTGATGTTGCGGTCCGACAGCATCCGGCGCAGCCGCTCCAGTTGGATGTCGACGATCACCGTCATCTGGCCCCGGGTCAGGCGCTGGAAGATCAGGATCTCGTCCAGCCGATTCAGGAACTCCGGCCGGAACGCACCCCGGACCACCTGCAGCACCTTCTCCCGCACCGACGGCAACAGTTCGCCCTCAGGCTCGTTCGCCAGGATCTCCGACCCCAGGTTCGAGGTCAGGATGATCAGCGTGTTGCGGAAGTCGACCGTGCGGCCCTGCCCGTCGGTGAGCCGCCCGTCATCCAGCACCTGCAGCAGGACGTTGAACACGTCCGGATGCGCCTTCTCGATCTCGTCGAACAGGACGACCTGGTACGGACGGCGGCGCACCGCCTCGGTCAGCGCCCCGCCCTCGTCATAGCCGACATAGCCCGGCGGCGCGCCGATCAGGCGGGACACCGAATGCTTCTCCATATATTCCGACATGTCGATACGGACCATGGCCGCATCGTTGTCGAACATGAATTCGGCGATCGCCTTGGTGAGTTCCGTCTTGCCGACGCCAGTCGGCCCCAGGAACATGAACGAGCCGATCGGCCGATTGGGATCCTGCAACCCCGCGCGTGAGCGTCGGATTGCGTTGGACACGGCAACCACCGCCTCCTCCTGGCCGACAACGCGGGCGCGCAGCCGCTCCTCCATATGGAGCAGTTTCTCCCGCTCGCCCTCAAGCATCTTGTCGACTGGCACACCGGTCCAGCGGCTGACGATGGCGGCGATGTCGCTGTCGCGCACCTCTTCCTTCAGCAGATGCTCGCCGGCGGCCTTCTCCGCCTCGGCCAGGCGGCGTTCCAATTCCGGGATCGCGCCATAGGTCAGTTCGCCGGCCTTGGCCCAGTCGCCACTGCGCTGCGCCTGGTCCAGCTGGGTGCGGGCCTGCTCCAGCTCCTCCTTGATCTTCTGGGCGGAGGACAGCTTCTCCTTCTCGGCCCGCCAGCGATCGGTCAGGTCGGCCGATGCCTTCTCCAGGTCGCTCAGTTCGTCCTCCAGCTTCTCCAGCCGGTCGCGCGATGCCTGATCGTGTTCCTTCTTCAGGGCCTCGCGCTCGATCTTCAGCTGTATGACCCGGCGGTCCAGCTCGTCGATCTCCTCCGGCTTGGAGTCGACCTCCATGCGCAGACGCGCGGCAGCTTCGTCGATCAGGTCGATCGCCTTGTCGGGAAGAAAACGGTCGGTGATGTAGCGGTTGGACATCGTGGCCGCCGCGACGATGGCGCCGTCGGTGATACGGACGCCATGATGCATCTCGTATTTTTCCTTCAGCCCCCGCAGGATCGAAATCGTGTCCGGCACCGTCGGCTCGTTGACGAAGACCGACTGGAACCGGCGGGCTAGGGCCGCATCCTTCTCGATATATTTGCGGTACTCGTCCAGCGTGGTCGCACCGACGCAATGCAGCTCACCGCGCGCCAGCGCCGGCTTCAGCATATTGGACGCATCCATCGCGCCGTCGGCCTTGCCGGCCCCGACCAGCGTGTGCAGCTCGTCGATGAACATGATGACTTCGCCGGCGGCGGATTGGATTTCCTGGAGCACGCCCTTCAGCCGCTCCTCGAACTCGCCGCGGAACTTGGCGCCGGCGATCAGTGCGCCGAGGTCGAGGGCCAGCAGGCGCTTGTCCTTCAGCCCCTCTGGCACGTCACCGTTGATGATGCGCAGCGCCAGCCCCTCGACGATGGCGGTCTTGCCGACGCCGGGCTCGCCGATCAGCACTGGATTGTTCTTGGTGCGGCGGGACAGAACCTGGATGGTGCGGCGGATCTCCTCGTCGCGGCCGATCACCGGGTCGAGCTTGCCCTCGCGGGCTGCCGCGGTCAGGTCGCGGGTGAATTTCTTCAGCGCCTCGAAGCTTTCCTCGGCGTTCGGGCTGTCGGCGGTGCGGCCCTTGCGCACCTGCTCGATCGTCTGGTTCAGCGCCTGGGCGTTGACGCCGGCAGCGGCCAGTGCCTGGGCGGCGGGCGTGCCGGATTCGAGCGCGATGGCCAGTAGCAGCCGCTCGGCGGTGACATATTTGTCGCCGGCCTTTTCGGCGATCTTCTGGGCATTGTCGAACAGGCGGGCGACCTCAGGGGTCAGCTGCGGCTGACCGGCGCCCGATCCCTCGACGCGGGGAAGCTTGGCGAGTTCCGCCTCGACGGTGGCCAGCGCCTGCTCGGGATTGCCCCCTGCCGCGCGGACGAGATTGGCGGCCAGCCCCTGCTTGTCCTCGAGCAGGACCTTGAGCATATGCTCGGGCGTCAGCCGCTGATGATTGCTGCGCAGGGCCAGTGCAAAGGCAGATTGCACGAAGCCGCGGGCGCGTTCGGTATAGGATTCGAAGTCCATACAGGCACTCCTCTAGTGTTGGACGGGGTCCTGCCTAGGCGCCCCACAACAAGCCGCCCTCTTCGGAGGCACGGCCACGATACGTTGAAACAGCCTATTATTTAGGCAGGTCCGGAGGCCTTCCAAGACCTGGGGCGAGGAAGATTCTGGCCTGAAAATGCCAACGGCGGCGGAGCATGTGGCTCCGCCGCCGTTGATAAAATCAAGCCATGTACAGCAGCTTCGACGAGGTCAGCCCTCGACCGGTTCGGCTGCTTCGACCTTCGGACGGCGCGGACGGCCGCGGCGGACCGGCGGCGGAGGAGCCTCTTCGGCCTGGACGTCGTTTGCGGGCGCGGCGTCGGCCATGACCGGCTGCGGGAACTCGATCTGCACCGGGGTCACCGGAACATGCTCGCCGCTGGGCTGATGGTCGCCGTCGGCCCGGCCGTTGCCGTGCTCGCTCCGGCGATCGTCGAAGGTGCGGACCCGCGGGCGCTCTTCATAATGCCGCTGGCCGCCTTCACCGCCCTCCCGATCGGACGGCTGGCGGTACGGCTCGCCGCGATCCTGGCGGTAATTGCCGCCCTCAGGCTGGCCGCCCTCGCCGCGATACTGCGTGTCGGGCTGCGGGCGATAGCCCGGATCCTGCTGGTGGCGGCCGTCGCGGCCGCGACCATCCTGGCCGCGCCCTTCATGCTGGCGACCCTCGAATTGGCGCCCGTCCTGCTGACGGCCTTCGTTCTGACGGCCCTCGGGGCGGTAATTGTCACCGCGCGGCGGCTGACCTTCGATCTGCTCGTCGGTCGGGAAACCGTCCAGCACCTCGTTGCCGCCCTCTTCGTCGGACTGGCCGCCACGGAAATCCTGGCCGTTATAGCCTTCGGGGCGGAAGCGCCGGTTGGGATCGTTGCCCTGCTGCTGGGCCTGCTGCTCCTGCGCCACCGCGATGATGCGGTAGTAATGCTCGGCATGCTGCAGGTAGTTCTCGGCCATGATCCGGTCGCCCGACGACGCCGCGTCGCGCGCCAGCTGCAGATATTTCTCGTGAACCTGGAAAGCGCTGCCGCGGATACGAACGTCGGGACCGTTAGAATCGAACGTCTGCATGCGCAGCGGCACATTGGGGCGGCGGCCGCCATTATTGTTATTGTTGTTATTACGCCCGCGCGACCTTTTGGGGTTGGGACCCTGTCTCATCCTGCCAATCTCTTGAGTTTGACGGTTTCGGCGATCCGGTAATCGAAATACCGACGCGGCCTACGTATAAACGCCGCGCGTTGGGTCCGCCGATGGCCTCGTACTAATTCCCCGTCCGACCATCGGGCTTCGACCATCGAAATTTCGATGAACGCCGTGCAGCCACCTTAGTAGCTCGAAAACAGAATACAACGAAATTCCTTCATTTGTGAAATCAAGCGTCTGCCTGCGCGCTTCCGTCACAGCATCCGGGCCGTCTTGAAGCTCAGCGCGCGCTCGATTCCACCAAGGTCTCTGCGGCTTCCGACCGGCGCCAACCCGTGCGCCCGCGCCAACCGCGTCACCGCATCGCCCTGCCCCGCGCCGATCTCGAAAACGGCGAAACCGCCGGGGCCGAGCAGGGCCGGCACCGCCGGGATAATAGCACGATAGGCGTCGAGTCCGTCGACCCCGCCGTCCAGCGCCAGGGCGGGATCATGGTCCCGCACCTCGGGCGGCAGGCCGGGCAGGTGACCGCTCTCTATATAGGGCGGATTGGAGACGATGACATCGAACGGGCCCTCGATCCCCGCGCACCAGCTGCCGGCGCAGAAGGTGACACGCGGCGACAGGCCGTGGCTTTCGGCATTGGCCCGCGCCACGGCGAGTGCCCCTTCCGACCGATCGACGCCGACGCCGGTCGCATTGGGATATTCGGCGAGCAGCGCCAGCAGGATCGCTCCGGTGCCGGTGCCGAGATCGAGGATGCGCAACGCCTGGCCGCGCTCGGGGATCGCCTGGACCACCGTCTCGATCAGCGATTCGGTATCGGGCCGCGGGTCCAGCGTGTCGGGGGAAACCGCGAGATCGAGCGTCCAGAAATGCCGCCGGCCGACGATCCGCGACACCGGCTCATGCGCGGCCCTGCGGGCAAGCTCGGATTCCAGCCGCGCTCTCTCGTCAGCGGAGAGCGGCTGGTCGTCCTTGAGGTAGAGCGTATCCCAGGAGATGCCGAGCGCGTGCTGGACGATCAGGCGGGCGTCGAGCACCGGCGTGTCGAGCCCGGCCGCCTTCATAAGCAGCACGGCCTCCTTCAGCGCGGCCCGGCGGGTCGCGGCAGCAAGCTTCACGGTCACGACAGTTCCGCGAGCCGTTCGGCCTGGTCCTGGGTGATCAGCGCGTCGACCACCTCGTCCAGCGCCTCGCCGGTCATCACCTTGTCGATCTTATAGAGCGTCAGGTTGATGCGGTGGTCCGTGACCCGCCCCTGCGGGAAATTGTATGTGCGGATGCGCTCGGACCGGTCGCCGGTGCCGACCTGGCCCTTGCGGGTGGCCGCCCGTGCCTCGTGCAGCTTTGCGCGCTCGGCCTCGTACAGGCGGGCGCGCAGGATCTTCATCGCCTTGGCCTTGTTCTTGTGCTGGGACTTCTCGTCCTGCTGGCTGACCACCGTTCCCGTCGGGATATGGGTGATGCGCACCGCCGAGTCCGTGGTGTTGACCGACTGGCCGCCCGGACCGGACGAGCGGAAGACGTCGATGCGCAGGTCCTTATCCTGGATATCGATATCGACCTCTTCTGCCTCCGGCAGCACCGCCACGGTGACGGTCGAGGTGTGGATGCGGCCCTGGGTCTCGGTCTTGGGCACACGCTGCACCCGATGGACGCCGGATTCGAATTTCAGCTTGGCGAACACGCCGCGCCCGTTCACCTCGGCCACCGCGTCGCGGAAGCCGCCGAGGTCGGATTCGGAGATCTCCATCACCTCGAACTTCCAGCCATGGAGCTGGGCATAGCGCTGGTACATCTGGAACAGCTCGCTGGCGAAGAGGGCCGCCTCGTCGCCACCGGCCGCGGGTCTGATTTCCAGGATGGCGCTGCGCTCGTCGGCGGCGTCCTTGGGCAGGAGCTGGATCATGATGTCCCGCTCGAGCCCAGGCAGCCGGTCCTTCAGTGCGGCGAACTCCTCCTCCGCCATCGCCCGCATCTCGGCGTCGGTCGACGGATCGGCGATTAACTCGGCCAGGTCCCCCGCCTCGGCCTGACGCAGGCGCAGCTCTTCGATCGCCTCGGCGACGGGGGTCAGCTCGGCGAATTCGCGCGACAGTTTCTGGAACTTGTCGGGATCGTCCACGACGCCCGACAGCGTATCGCGCAGTTCGAGATAGCGCGTCGCGACACGCTCAAGATTTTGCTGGTAACTCACTCAGAAATTATCTTTCCGCTGTCGGATTTCGGCAAAGACTGTCACCGGGTCCGCGCCGGCCAGCCCTACCGCCCTGGCGACGCCCGGCTCGTCGGCGCGCAGGAACGGATTGGTTTCGTTCTCCAGCCCGATGGTCGAGGGAATGGTCGGCTTGCCCGCGGCGCGCAGCTGCTTGACCTCCTCGAAACGCTTGGCCAGCGCGGTGTTCTCGGGATCGACGGTCACGGCAAAGCGGGCATTGTTCTGCGTGTATTCGTGGCCGCAATAGACCCGCGTGTCCGACGGCAGCCATCTCAGCTTGCCCAGCGAGTTCCACATCTGCTCGGCATTGCCCTCGAACATCCGGCCACAGCCCATGGCGAACAGCGTATCGCCGCAGAACACCGCCCGCCCCTGCTCGGTCCACAGCGCGATATGGCCGCGCGTATGGCCCGGCACCTCGATCACCTTGAAGGTGAGTCCGCCGAACGCGACCCGGTCGCCGTCCGCCACCGTCTCGTCGATGCCGGGGATGCGCTCGACCTCGGACTTCGGCGCGACCAGTTTCGCCTTGGGGAAGCGCGCCTTCAGCGCATCGTTGCCGCCCATATGGTCGGGATGGTGATGGGTGTTGAAGATATGGGTCAGCGTCAGGCCCTGCCGCTCGAGCTCGGCGATCGCCGGGGCGGCGTCTCCGGCATCGACGATGCCGACATCGTCGCTGCCCGGCGCGCGCAGCAGGTAGATATAATTGTCCTGGAAGGCGGGGATGAGCTCGACGCCCAGAGTTTCAATGGGCAGAGTTTCAATGGGCAAGTTTTCAGCGGACATGGACTTACTCGCTTCTCGGGATCGCGATATCGCCGGCGGGCCGTTCCTGGACCCCCAGCGCGTCGGCAAGACGGTTGGTGGCCTGGCCGGGGCGGAGCGGCTTTTGCTGAGTCGCGGACGGAGCCCAGCCCGAAATATATAGTATTTCAAAACTCGCCCGAACACGGTCGCCTGAAAAGGCGTGGCGTTCCCGGTAGAGCCGCCCGGCCTCGGCCAGGATAGCGCGGCGCAGCGGCCCGGGTGCCCGCAGGCGGATCGCGTTGCTCTCGCCCATCCGGCTGACGTCCCGCATCAGGGCCCAGGCATCGGCGTAGGACACGCTGATCGGATCGCGGTCGGCGACCGGCAGAGCGAAGCCGGCGCGCTGCAGCAACCCGGCGGCATCGCGCAGGTCGGCCATCGGCGACACGCGGGCGGAGACGCCGCCCATGACCGTAAGCTCGGCCTCCATCAGCACCTCGCGCAGCTGCCACAGCGTCTCGCCGCCGAACAGGGCGGCCAGGAACAGCCCGTCTGGCTTCAGCGCCCGGCGGACCTGGACCAGCGTGCCCGGCAGGTCGTTGACCCAATGGAGCGCCAGCGAGCTGATGACGAGATCCAGCGACGCATCGGCAAAGGGCAGCGCCTCCTCATCCGCCGCCGCCGCCGGCACCGGCAGACGCGCGGCCAGTTGGGGCGAGGCGTCCACGGCATAGAGCCGCTCGACCCGCCCGCTCCGGAGCGCGGCGCGCGCCATATGCCCGCCCCGACTGCCGAGATCGACCCCGACAGCGAAGCCGCGCTTCACGTCGGCCAGCCGGTCGGCCATGCGGTTCGCCACCTCGGCGAAGAGGAAGTCGCTGCCGTCCCCGCCCAGCACAGCCCGCTCCCGCCGGCGGCGCACGAGCGCGCGGTCGAAGACATTGCGTGTGTCCGATGTGGTCATCCGGGGAGCTTATAGGGAAGTGGTCGGGTAAGGGCTACCCGCGGATGGATTCAGGCCGGGCTGAACGCCTCGCCGCCCAAGGGCCGGAAAGGCTTGTCGCAGGCCGGCTGGGGGACGGCCACCGATGACGGCGACGGTTCGGCCGGCAGGTCGACCCAGAAAGTGCTGCCCTTGCCGACCTCGCTGGTGAAGCCGACGGTGCCGCCCATCGCCTCGACCACCTTGCGGGAGAAGGCGAGGCCGATGCCGGTGCCGCTGACCTTCGAATGCTCGGCGCCGAGCCGATTGAAGGGCTGGAACAGCTCCTCGGAGCGGTCCGCGGGAATGCCGATGCCGTTGTCGCTGACCTTGAAGCGGACGCCGCCCTCGGGCGACACCTCGGCGGTCAGCACGACCTCGCCGCCGGCATTGTTGTACTTGATCGCATTGGAGATGAAATTGAGCAGCACCTGGCGCAGACGCAGCTCGTCGGCCTTCGCGTCGGGGATATCCTTGGGCACGTCGACAATGAAACTGACCTCGGCCTTCTGGGCGATCGGCGCCATCAGCCCCTGCACATAGCGCAGCACGATGCCGACATCGACCGCGGCGATCGACAGGTTGAGGCGGCCAGCCTCGATGCCGGCGAGGTCGAGCAGCTGGGTCACCAGCACCAGCAGATGGTTGCCGCCCTCCAATATGTGGCCGACATAGTCATGCTGCTTTGCCGTCAGGGCGTCGTCCGGCGTCTTCATCTGCAGCAGCTCGGCGAAGCCGACGATGGCGTTCAGCGGGGTCCGCAGCTCGTGGCTCATGCCTGACAGGAAGTCGGACTTGGCGCGGCTCGCCCGCATCAGCTCGTCCTCGATCTGCTTGCGGGCGGTGATGTCGCGTATGGCGCTCGACATCATCGGGCCATCCTCGGTCTGGAGCGGGCTGTGGCTGACCTCGATCGGGAAGCTGCTGCCGTCCTTGCGAAGACCGAGCCTGTCATCGCCCCCCTGGTCATCGCCTACATTCGGCGGCATCAGAATGTCGGCGGTCTTGCCCAGAAGCTGGGACCGAGGGTAGCCGAACAGCCGCTCGGTCGCGGCATTGACCAGCACGATCCGGCCGGCATCGTCGACGATCACCATCGCATCCGGCGCGGATTCGAGCAGACCGCGGAACTTCGCCTCGCTTTGCCCGAGCGTCGTATTCAGCCGGCGGATGATCTGGCTGGTATGGCGCACCGCCCCGGCGACGAAGATCACCGAGCTGGTGCCGATAATGAACATCGCGCTGCGATAGACATTCTCGAAGGAAAGCTCGGGCGGCATGAACAGGATCCAGGCCAGGACCACCGACAAGGCAGACGAAAGCAGTGCCTCCCTGCCGCCGCAGACCAGCGTGATGATGACGACCGCCGGGAAGAACGTGAGATAGGGCAACCAGTTGAGATTGGCCGAAATCTGGAGCCGGATCAGCGTCGCCACCGCGATGATCGCCGCCGCGGTCAGATAGCTTGTCGCCGATCCCGAGCGCAGATGGGGCAGGTCGACACTCAGCTTGCTGATGTCGAACATCTCCCGCGCCCAGCCCGGCGACTTGCCGTCAACTCTGTCCATGGCCCATTACCAAGCCTAACTCGGCGTCTGTCAAATTCCTGAAGCCGCCGGCCTCGAGGTTAGGCAGGTCCAGCCTGCCGATCCGGTCGCGATGAAGGGCAGTAACATGATTTCCGGTCGCCGCGAACATCCTGCGCACCTGATGGTAGCGACCCTCCGTGATCGTCAACCAGCATCGATTCGACGCAATTTTGTCTAATATTGCAGGTAATAAAGGCTTAGTTTCGCCTTCTAGCAACATATTTCCGCTTTTGAAGAGTTCTTCCTCGTCGCCGCGCAGCGGATTTTCGAGCGAGACGAGGTAACGCTTGGCGATCTCGGCTTTGGGCGAGATGATCCGGTGCAGCAGTCCGCCGTCGTCGGTCAGCAGCAGCAGCCCGGACGTTTCCTTGTCCAGCCGGCCGATGGTGGAGATGGCGGGATCGCGCCGCGACCAGCGCGGCGGCAGCAGGTCGTAGACGCTACGCCCAGGCTCACGGTGCGAGCAGACGAACCCGAGCGGCTTGTGCATCAGCAGGGTGAGCGGCGGCAGCGGGTCCAGCGGCATCCCGTCGACCAGCATCCGGCCGGTGAGATCGGCGGTCAGCGGCACGTGGCGGTCAGCCTTGGCGACCGTCTCGCCGTCCAACGTCACCAGCCCGGCGGCGACCAGCGACTGCACCTCCCTGCGAGAGCCGTAGCCGAGATTGGCGAGCAGCCGGTCCAGCCGGGCGGTCGGGATCTTGCTCAACGACGCGCCTCATAAATCTTGAAGCCCTCTCCTTGCTCGACGAGCCGCGCGGCGGAGAACAGCCTTTTCAGATGCGTCTCATAGGGCAGATGGCGGTTGGCGACCAGCCAGCAGACGCCGCCGGACCGAAGAGAAGCGGCGGCGCGGCGGATGAAAGCCTCGCCCAGGCTGCGATCCTCGGCGCCGCCATCGTGAAACGGGGGGTTCATGACGACAAAGTCCAGGTCCTTAAATGTGCAATGGCGTACGTCGGACCAGGCGAATTCGGCGCGCGGATCAGTCACGTTGCGGCGAGCAGCGTCGACTGCCCGCCGGTCGATATCGACGACGCTGATACGCCCCACTGCAGAGCTCTCCAGCGCCTTGAGCGACAGCAGCCCGACACCACAGCCGAGGTCGGCGCCGATACCCGCCAATGCCGGGAGATGCCGGATCAGCATCAGGCTGCCGTGGTCGGGCCGGTCCCAGCTGAAAATGCCCGGCTGGCTCCACAGGCCGAGCGCCGGCGCCACTTGCGGCCCGCCGGCGGCGATGGCCTCAGCCAGACCGCCCGGCTGCGCGGGCCGCACGACCGTGCAGATGCGATGATGCCGGCGTGACGCCTGGCCGACCGCGCAACCGAACTCAGCCAGTTCCTTAGGCAGGCGCTGGCCGCCGCGATCCTTGGGCGCCAGCGCGGTCAGCCGTCCGCCGGGGGCCAGCGCGCGCAGCGCATGGGCCAGCGTGTAGCGGCGCTCCAGCACGCCCGGCGGGGCAAGCACGGTGATCGTGGCGCACGAACCGTCGGCCAGCTCTTCCAGCTGCCCGGCGCCGGGTACCAGAGGCGAAAGCTGCGCCGCATCCCGACCGACCGGCGCCAAGTCCGGGTCGGGGAAGCCATAGACCGCGTCGGGAATCGCTACTCTCCGCTGGCGGCGTGGAGCAGTTCGGCCGGCCCGGCATGCATACGGCCATGCAAGGCCTCGGCCAATTGTGCGCGATCGAGTTCCCGCTCCCAGGCCGAGATCACGACGGTGGCGACGCCGTTGCCGATAATGTTGGTCAAGGCCCGGCATTCGCTCATGAACTTGTCGATGCCGAAGATCAGCGCCATGCCGGCCACCGGCACCGAGGGCACCACCGACAGGGTCGCGGCCAGGGTGACGAAGCCGGCGCCGGTGACGCCGCTGGCGCCTTTCGACGTCAGCATCGCCACACCGACGATGGCGAGCTGGTCCTGAAGACTCAGCGGCGTATTGGTCGCCTGGGCGACGAACAGGGTGGCGAGCGTCATATAGATGTTGGTGCCGTCCAGATTGAAGGAATAGCCGGTCGGCACCACCAGCCCGACCACCGGCTTGGGGCAACCCAGCGCCTCCAGCTTTGCCATCAGCGACGGCAGCGCGCTTTCCGACGAGCTGGTGCCGAGCACGATCAGCAGCTCCTCCTTGATATAGCCGAGGAACCGGAAGATCGAGAAGCCGACCAGCCGGGCGATCGTGCCCAGCACCAGGATCACGAACAGCGCCGCGGTCAGATAGAAAGTGGCGATCAGCCCGACCAGGTTGCCGAGCGCCGCCGGCCCGTACTTGCCGATGGTGAAGGCCATGGCGCCCAGCGCCCCCAGGGGTGCAACGCGCATGATGATGCCGACCACCGCGAACACCGCCTTCGAGACCTGATCGATCAGCTCCCGCACCAGCCTGGCCTTTTCGCCCAGCCCCATCAGCGCGAAGCCGAACAGGATGGCGAACAGCAGCACCTGCAATATGTCGCCCCGGGCGAAGGCGCCGACCACTGTGTCGGGAATGACGTTCATCAGGAACGGGACGACGCCCTGCTCCTTCGCCTTGTCGGCGAACTGCGCCACCTTGGCCGCATCCTCCCCCGCGGTCGGGAACCCGGCGCCGGGCTTCAGCACATTGGCGACGGTCAGGCCGATGATCAGCGCGAGGGTCGACACCGCCTCGAAATAGACCAGCGCCTTGCCGCCGACGCGGCCGACCTTCTGCACATTGGTGACCCCGGCGATGCCGGAGACCACGGTGCAGAAGATAATCGGCGCGATCATCATCTTGATCAGCTTGATGAAGCCGTCGCCGAACGGCTGCAGCGCGGCGCCCGTCGCCGGCCACAGCCAGCCGATCAGCCCGCCCAGCAGGATCCCCGCGAGCACCTGAACGTAGAGCGTCCGGTAGAACGGCTTCTTCGGCCCAACAGCTGTAATGACCTCACCCATCGCGATCCCTCTGCCGGCCTGCTGCCCTGTTGCGGACAGTATCGCAGAGGCGGCAGGCAAAATCGAAGCCCGCATTTTGCCCGGGCGACATTGCCATCCGGCGGCGGCTCGACTATTCCGCACCGCAGCGCCTGCGCGAAAGACGGGCCATCGGGAACATCACGTCAGGAATCCTTCATGATGAGACATCACCGGCTGTCGACCGCCATCCTTGCCGGACTGGCGAGCCTTACCGCGCCAGCCTGCTTCGCCGCCGAAACCGCATCCAAGCTCGACAGCGGCCACACCGCCTGGGTGCTGACCGCCTCGGCGTTGGTGCTGTTCATGACCCTGCCCGGCCTGGCGCTGTTCTATGGCGGGCTGGTGCGGGCGCGGAACCTGCTGTCGGTGCTGATGCACAGCTTCGCGATCTGCTGCGTCGTCTCGCTGATCTGGGCGGCCTTCGGCTATAGCATTGCCTTCGACGGCGATGCGCCCTGGCTGGGCGGCGTCACCAAACTCTTCCTCGGCCATATGGCGCCGAACCGGGAGAACAGCGGCCTGCCTGAGAATGTCTTCGCCCTGTTCCAGATGACCTTCGCCATCATCACTCCGACCCTCATCATCGGCGCCTTCCCCGAGCGGGTGAAATTCTCCTTCGTCGTGCTGTTCAGCGCGCTGTGGCTGATCCTGGTCTATCTGCCGGTCACGCACTGGGTCTGGGGCGGCGGCTGGCTGTTCAAGATGGGCGCGCTCGATTTCGCCGGCGGGATCGTGGTCCATACGACCGCGGGCGTCTCGGCGCTGGTCGCCGCCCTGCTGATCGGTGCGCGCCACGGTTTCCCGAACCATCTGACCCCGCCGCACAATCCCGGCATCACCATGGCCGGCGCCGGCATGCTGTGGGTCGGCTGGTTCGGCTTCAACGGCGGCAGCGCGCTCGCTGCCGACGCGACGGCCGGGTCGGCGATCCTGTGCACCCATCTGGCCGCATCCGCCGCGGCGATGACCTGGATCGCGCTGGAGCGGATCCGCATCGGCAAGGCGACCTCGGTCGGCGTCGTCACCGGCGCCGTGGCGGGCCTCGCCACCATCACCCCGGCCTCCGGCTATGTCGGGCCGGGCGGCGCGATGGCGATCGGCGTTGCCGGCGGGCTGGTCTGCTTCTTCGCCACCTTGCTGATCAAGCATCGCTTCAAGGTCGACGATTCGCTCGACGTGTTCGCCGTCCACGGCGTTGGCGGCATGCTGGGCTCGGTCCTGCTCGCGGCTTTCGCCCTGCCGGCCCTGGGCGGCGTCGGTCTGGCCGAAGGCATGACCTTCCTCTCGCAGCTCAAGGTCCAGGCGTTGGCCGTCGGCCTCACCGGCCTGTTCTCCGGGGTCGTCACCTGGGTAATCGTCCAGACACTCCGCATGTCCACCGGCCTCAGGGTCAGCCAGGAGGAGGAATATGACGGCCTGGACCTGTCCCTGCATGGCGAGCGTGCCTACGATTTTAACTGAATTTTATTATTTTACCCGGGTAATATTGACGGGCAGGCTCTATTCACGTACCAACCACGTCTAATCACGACATGGGGAGTGCGATGGACGAGCCGCAGCCGAGCTGGACGGTGTTCCAAGGTACCAGGCGTATCGCTGCCGGTGCCTTGGCCGAGGCTGTTCTCGCCGCCAAGGCCGCGATCGACACAGGCAGCGACGAGGCCGTCATGGTGCTGGACGACCTGACCGCCCAGCGGGTCGAGATCGACTTTCAGGGCGACGTCGACTTCATCCTCGCCCGCCTGCCCAAGCCCGCCCCGGCCGAGCCCGATCCCGAGGCCCCGCGCGGGCGCGGCCGGCCCCGGATGGGCGTGGTGGCGCGCGAGGTCACCCTGCTGCCGCGCCACTGGGACTGGCTGAACCGCCAGCCCGGCGGCGCCTCGGTGGCGCTGCGCAAGCTGGTCGAGGAGGCGCGCCATACCCATCGCCATCGCGACCGGGTGCGCCAGTCGCAGGAGGCGGCCTATCGCTTCATGTCGATCATGGCCGGCGACCGCCCGGGCTTCGAGGAAGCGGCGCGTGCCCTGTTCACCGGCAACCATGTCCGCTTCGACGCCATGACCGGCGGCTGGCCGGTCGATATCCGCGACCACGCCCAGCGCCTCGCGACCGGTGCATTCGCCACGGAGAACGAATAAGCTCCGGGAATGCCGGCACTCCCCGCACCACTTCTTGGCCGAACCCGCCGCCTGGCGCTGACGGCTCTAGACCTTGCCCTGCCGCCGCGCTGCATCGGCTGCGGCGAACGGGTCGACGCCAACGGCTTGGTCTGCGCCGCCTGCTGGGCCCGCCTCACCTTCATCGCCCCGCCCTTCTGTGACAGCTGCGGCGCGCCGTTCGATTTCGCGGTCGAGGGGCAGCGGCGCTGCGCCGCCTGCTATGCCAACCCGCCACCTTACGACAGGGCGCGGGCGGCGGTGCTGTATGACGAGGGCAGCCGCGGCCTGATCCTGGGCTTCAAGCATGGCGACCGGCTGCACGCGGCACCGGCCTTCGGCGCCTGGGCCGCGCGGGCCGGGGCAGAGCTGCTGGAGGATGCCGACCTGATCGTGCCGGTGCCGCTGCATCGCTGGCGGCTGATCGAGCGGCGCTACAATCAGGCGGCGCTGATCGCCGAACATGCAGCGCGCCACACCGGCGTGCGCCATATCCCCGACTTGCTTATCCGCCACCGCCCGACGCCGAGCCAGGGCGACATGGGCCCCACTGCCCGGGCCAGGAACGTCGCCGGCGCTTTCCGCCTCAGTCCGCGCCATGCCGACCGGGTCAAGGGCTCGCGCATCGTGCTGGTCGACGACGTGCTGACCACCGGCGCCACGATCGGCGCCTGCGCCCGGGTGCTGAGGCGCGGCGGAGCCGCCCGGATCGACGTCTTGACGCTGGCCCGGGTCGTGCTGGCGGGCTGAATGCACAAAAAAGGCCGGACCGCACTCACGGCCCGGCCCTCTTTGGGCTTGATCACAGCTATGCGCTACGTCCCGTGCTCTTCGCCAGCAGCCGCACGACGTCTTCTTTCAGCAGATAGACCGAGACGGCGAGCAGCACGACATCCTTCATCAGGAAGGGGACGTTCCCCACCATCGCCGGAAAGCCGCCGGCCGAAGCCTCCCAGCCGTTCGGCATGAACGGGATGATGGTGACGGTGCCGACGAAGGTGGCGATCGATCCGAGGGCACCGAGCACACCGGCCCGCTTGTCCCAGAAACCGAGGAACAGCAGCGTGCCGAAGGTCCATTCGGCGGCGCCGAGCAACCAGCTGGCGCCGCGGATGCCGAAGGCAGGGTACAGCCAGAAGATCAGCGGGCCGTTGCTGATATAAGGGATCAGCACCTGGGCCTCGTATTCGAACCATTTCTGGTAACCGAAAAAGAGGAAGATCAGGACCATCGAGGCGCGCACGATGTGATAGTCGAGATCCTTGTGCAGCAGCCCGCTCCTGGCGAGGAGCGTGAGGATAAGATTCATGGAAACCTCCTGCTCGCGGCGTGGATGGATGTGCGCCGCGAGCGTGTCGTCGTGAGCTGAGGGATTGGCTGGCGACGCGGTCACGCTTCGCTCCAGTTCACCGGTGGAAAGTCGATGCCGGTGTCGTTGATGCTGTTGAAGACGTTGGTGAAGACGGTCAGCGCGATCGCCAGGCTGATCTCGGCCAATTGCCGGTCGGTGTACCCGGCGTTCTTGATCGCGGTGAAAGCTTCACCGGGGATCGTGCCGCTTGTTTGCACCAGGCTGCGTGCGAAGCTCGCCAGCACGTCACGCTTCGCGTCGCCGGTCGGGCGGCCCGCGCGGATGCTTTTCAGCGTCTCCGGCGAAAGACCGGCGAGCCTGCCGAGCATGGCATGCGCCGCGAGGCAATAGTCGCATTCGGCGGCGGCGCTGACGGCGAGCTTTACCGTCTCGATATCCTGGCGGCTGAGCGAGCCCGCCGCGAGAACCGCCTCGGCATCGAGAACGGCGCCCAGGAGCTGCGGCTGGAGCGCGCCGACAATGGCGTAAAGATCGGGAAGGCCGCCGGTCGTCTTGCGAATGCGGGAATAGAGCTCGGCAACCGCACCGGTTGCTGAGGCGACCGGTGGGATGGAAATACGCGACATAGGACACTCCGTATTGAACTGGACGGTTTTCCGCCCGAAGAGTGTCATTTAAGTGTGTCGTTATGATCTTATCAGTGCTTCAATTTCTCAATAATATGCTTATTCGTATCATGTATCCAAAGTCCGAGAGTTGTTGACATCGAGCTTCCCGGAGGGCCGCGCCGTGACGGTTGCGGCGAAAATCGTCAAGCACATGCTCACGAACGCGAGCCATGCATAAGGCCAAAGCAACGGCATGCCCATCATCACCAGCCCGTCGTTCCCGCCGGGAATAAAAGTGCTTCCCACTCCCATGATCGCACCGCCGACAAGACAGCGGCTCAAGGTCGATAGATGGGGCCCGACCGGCTTGAGGAGGCCGGCTGTATAGCCGCCGAGGATCGCGCCTCCCAGCAATATGGCAACCAGCAGGAGTTTTGCGCCGACCGCGTGGGCCGAGCCACGAGCGAGATCGCTCAATATGTCGCTGTATGACCACCTTCCAACGGTTACGGCCGTGGCGAGGAAGGCCAGCCCCATCACTGCGGTCGCGACCCGGGGCGGCCAGGCATGTTCCCCCGCCGATCCGTCGCCGCGGCGCAGCAGCCGGGCGTACGCCAGCAGCCTGATCAGCAGCAGGGCTGCAATCGGAGGGACCGACCATTCCGGTAATCGAAGAACCAGCGGCGCGCCCGTCAGCTCCAACGGATAGGACAGGTGGCGCGTGGCCACGGCGCCGATATAGAAACCCGGCGGCGTTGCAAGAAATGCCCATTGGCCGGAGCCGATGCGCGCGACCGTGCCCAGCAGGCAGGCCCGGTTCACGAACGCGCCGAGGCCGAACACTGCGCCGCCCAGGACCGTCAGAGCGCTGGCGGTGTAGCCGATGGGAACGGCTGGCAGCAGGCCGAGCGCCTTCAGCATGACCATGCCGCCGCCCACCCAGAAAGACACATCGATCAGTGCGAACAGCCGGTCGAAACGCCGAGCCCGAACGATCTGTTCGATTGCGACGACGGTGCAAGAT
>Ga0268266_10000129_pt1 | contig 148215 bp, 137 predicted proteins | sample KBSS13metaG_FD_190356 | JGI IMG/M metagenome (GOLD analysis project Ga0268266, IMG submission 190356) | Switchgrass rhizosphere microbial communities from Kellogg Biological Station, Michigan, USA - KBS S1-3 metaG (SPAdes) (version 2) | ecosystem: Host-associated > Plants > Roots >...
CGCTTGCCAGTAACTTGGCAGACTCGGGACATGTCTATTCTCCAAAAATCAAATTAGCTCGAGCTTCGTATGGGGTATCGGCGCCTCGTCAGGCTTTACAGCCCGGTCATCGCATAGTTCTATTGAACTCTCGATTGCCAGGCCCAAATGCCAAACCCGAGATTCTCAAAGGTGGCGTAGTATACGCTGACTCGGCGGTGTGCTCAAGTCCCGAACAGACAAAGATCCCGATGGATCGCGAGAAATAGCCTAAATCCAGCCATGTTCTGCAAAAGAAATGTACTCGCCGCGACCAATTATCAGATGGTCGAGCACACGAATGTCCATGAATTGACAGCATTTGATAATGCGTTCGGTCATCTCTTTGTCAGCTCTGCTTGGTTCTGCACAGCCAGAGGGGTGATTATGCGCGAGTATCACGCCGGCTGCATTCACTTTTATCGCTTCCCGCACAATTTCTCGCGGATGAACTTCAACGTGGCTCAGTGTTCCGGAAAAAAGACGGCTATGTTTTAGTACCCGGTTCCTGTTATCAAGAAAGATCACCATAAAGATCTCGCGCTCCAAATCTGATAGCTGGCTCTGGAGAAATACGCGTGTCATATCCGGGGTGAGTATGGGATCTTCCTCTTCCATACGGACGTCGTAAAAACGGCGGGCCAGTTCAGCAATCCCCCTCAGTTGGGCGAACTTCGCCACGCCAATTCCTTCGACGTGCCTGAATTCCGTCAGATCCGCCGTCAATAAGCCATACAGCGAACCAAAATGGTCGATGAGCTCCTTTGCCAGCGTAAATACCGTTTTGCCGGGCGTTCCGGTGCGTAAAAAGAGTGCCAGCAACTCGTCGTCCTTTAACAACGTGACGCCATAGCGCAGCATTTTTTCACGCGGTAGCAGCAGTTCAGTCTCTTCCATGCCTGTCTCCTTCGGTTTGCCATCATGCTGCCACAGCCACCCCCGGCGCTCGACGCCCACTTTTCATTCCTGCGTAACGCCTCGCAAACTGGCCGAAGGACAAAATCACCCCCTTTTTGGGATTGTGATAAAATGCCCGCTCTCTGGTGAAACCCAACAGGAAAGAATCATGATGAGCCTGGCCGGTAAAAAAATCGTTCTTGGCGTGAGCGGCGGTATTGCTGCCTATAAAGCGCCGGAGCTGGTGCGTCGTTTGCGCGAGCGCGGGGCGGATGTGCGGGTCGCGATAACGGAAGGCGGCAAAGCCTTTATCACGCCTCTGAGCCTGCAGGCCGTTTCAGGGTACCCCGTCTCTGACAGCCTCCTTGATCCGGCCGCCGAAGCCGCGATGGGCCATATTGAGCTGGGAAAATGGGCAGACCTGGTTATCCTTGCCCCCGCCACAGCAGATTTAATTGCCCGCGTAGCAGCCGGCATGGCAAACGATCTGGTCTCGACCATTTGCCTGGCCACGCCCGCACCTGTTGCCGTCGTCCCCGCGATGAACCAGCAGATGTACCGCAACGCCGCCACCCAGCATAATCTGACGACGCTGGCCTCACGCGGCCTGCTCATCTGGGGGCCGGACAGCGGTAGCCAGGCGTGTGGTGATGTGGGTCCTGGTCGTATGCTTGACCCGCTGACCATCGTTGAGCTGGCCGCCGGCCATTTTTCGCCTGTCAACGATCTGCAACATCTCAACATCATGATTACCGCGGGTCCAACGCGCGAGCCGCTGGACCCGGTGCGTTACATTACCAACCATAGCTCCGGTAAAATGGGCTTTGCCATTGCTGCCGCGGCGGCAAAACGCGGTGCAAAGGTCACGCTGGTGAGCGGCCCGGTCTCGTTACCGACACCGCCATTTGTGCAGCGTATTGATGTCACCACCGCCCTGGAGATGGACGCCGCCGTACAGGCGCATGCGCAGAACCAGCAGATTTTTATTGGCTGTGCGGCTGTTGCAGATTACCGTGCCGAAACCATTTCCGGGTCAAAAATTAAAAAGCAAGGCGATGAATTAACACTAAAAATGGTGAAAAATCCGGACATTGTTGCGGGTGTCGCCGCACTGAAAAGCCATCGTCCTTACGTTGTTGGGTTTGCCGCAGAAACAAATAATGTGGAAGAATATGCCCGGCAAAAACGTACCCGCAAAAACCTCGATTTGATTTGCGCGAACGACGTATCGCTGGCCACGCAAGGATTTAACAGCGACAGCAACGCACTGCACCTTTTCTGGCAGGATGGAGATAAAGTCTTACCGCTTGAGCGCAAGGAACTCCTGGGCCAACAATTACTGGACGAGATCGTTACCCGTTATGATGAAAAAAATCGACGTTAAGATTCTGGACCCGCGTGTTGGTAAGCAATTTGCGCTGCCAACCTATGCCACCTCCGGCTCTGCCGGTCTTGACCTGCGCGCCTGTCTCGATGACGCCGTAGAGCTGGCTCCGGGTGCAACCACCCTGATCCCAACCGGCCTGGCAATCCACATTGCTGACCCGTCGCTGGCAGCGGTGATCCTGCCGCGTTCTGGTCTGGGTCATAAGCATGGAGTGGTACTGGGTAACCTGGTCGGCCTGATCGACTCTGACTACCAGGGTCAACTGATGGTTTCCGTCTGGAACCGTGGTCAGGACAGCTTCACCATTGAACCGGGCGAGCGTATCGCACAGATGGTCTTTGTACCGGTGGTTCAGGCAGAATTTAACCTGGTGGAAGACTTTGACGCCACCGACCGTGGCGAAGGCGGCTTCGGCCATTCCGGGCGCAAATAACCGCCCGACCGACACGTATCTCACAGCGCCATAATGCAATAACAAACCGCAAACGTCAGTTTGCGGTCGCTGTGTGGATGCCAGCCTGGCAAGTGCTTATTTTCAGGGGTATTTTGTAACATGGCAGAAAAACAAACCGCGAAAAGGAACCGTCGCGAAGAAATACTTCAATCTCTGGCGCTGATGCTTGAATCCAGCGATGGTAGTCAACGCATCACCACCGCAAAACTGGCCGCCTCCGTGGGCGTGTCTGAAGCGGCGTTGTATCGTCATTTTCCGAGCAAAACCCGGATGTTTGACAGTCTGATCGAATTTATCGAAGACAGTCTGATCACTCGCATCAACCTGATTCTGAAAGACGAAAAAGACACGACTGCGCGTTTGCGTCTGATTGTGCAGCTCATTCTGGGCTTTGGTGAGCGCAATCCGGGCTTAACCCGTATCCTGACTGGCCATGCGCTGATGTTCGAGCAGGACCGATTGCAGGGCCGTATTAACCAGCTCTTCGAGCGTATTGAAGCACAACTGCGCCAGGTACTGCGCGAGAAAAAAATGCGTGAGGGTGAAGGTTACAGCACCGATGAAACGCTGCTGGCAAGTCAGATCCTGTCGTTTTGCGAAGGCATGCTCTCCCGCTTTGTTCGCAGCGAGTTTAAATACCGTCCAACGGACGATTTTGACGCCCGTTGGCCGTTAGTGGCGGCACAGCTGCAGTAATCTTCAGGCCCGGTAAGCAGAACGCCACCGGGCTTGATATTACACGCCGAAAGCTTCGCGATACCCACGTACCGCAGCCAGATGATCCGCCATCTCAGGCTTCTCTTCCAGATATGCAATCAGGTCTTTCAGGGTGATGATTGAGGTCACTTTACAGCCGTAATCGCGCTCAACTTCCTGAATAGCAGAGATTTCGCCACGCCCGCGTTCCTGACGATCCAAAGAGATCAGCACGCCAGCAAGCGTAGCGCCGTTGGCCTGAATAATCTCCATCGATTCGCGAATAGCGGTACCGGCGGTGATCACATCGTCCACCAGCATCACGCGACCCTGCAGCGCGCTGCCTACCAGATTACCGCCTTCACCGTGGGTTTTAGCCTCTTTACGGTTAAAGCAGTACGGTACGTCGCGGTCGTGGTGTTCCGCCAGCGCAACCGCAGTGGTAGTGGCAATCGGAATGCCTTTATAGGCCGGGCCAAACAGCAGGTCAAAATCAATGCCGGAGTCCACCAGCGCTTCGGCATAGAAACGGCCTAACAATGCCAGATCGCGCCCGGTATTAAACAGTCCGGCGTTGAAGAAATAGGGGCTCTTACGCCCGGATTTCAGCGTAAACTCGCCAAATTTCAGGACCTGCTTGTTAAGCGCAAACTCAATAAACTCACGCTGCCAGGATTTCATGGGCTTACTCCTCCGACTTTTGCTTTTGTACGAACAAAAAAAAGGCGACTCATCAGTCGCCTTTAAAATCAATTTTCTAACGCCGCCTTCTGCGTCGTTACGATAGATTCAATTCCCCCTCGGGCCAACGCCAGCAAGGTAAGAAGCTCTTCATGGGTGAACGGCTCACCTTCTGCCGTGCCCTGCACCTCAATGATGCGACCGTCTTCAGTCATCACCACGTTCATGTCAGTCTCGGCAGCGGAATCTTCGACGTATTCCAGATCGCAAAGCGCTTCACCGTTAACGATACCCACGGAAACAGCCGCGACCATCCCTTTCATCGGATTCGTTTTCAGCTTACCGGCTGCAACCAGCTTATTCAGGGCATCAGCCAGCGCCACACATGCACCGGTAATCGACGCCGTACGCGTACCACCGTCTGCCTGAATGACGTCGCAGTCCAGAGTAATGGTAAATTCACCCAGTGTTTTCAGATCAACAGCGGCGCGCAGCGCACGTGCGATCAGACGCTGGATTTCCATGGTTCGGCCGCCCTGCTTGCCTTTTGCCGCTTCGCGGGCGTTACGGGTATGGGTTGCACGCGGCAACATGCCATATTCCGCAGTGATCCAGCCCTGGCCCTGACCTTTCAGGAAGCGTGGAACGCCCTCTTCGATGGACGCGGTGCACAGCACTTTGGTGTCACCAAACTCAACCAGCACGGAGCCTTCTGCGTGTTTTGTATAGTTACGGGTCAGGGTGACGGGACGCACCTGATTGGCGCTACGACCTGCTGGACGCATGATGAAATCTCCGGCTTGAAACGAATGTGGCTGCGCATTATACGGATAAAGGACGCTTATTCCTATCCTGAGAAGCCCCCGAAAGCTATAATCCCCCCATCTCTCCTTTAAAAACGGGAATGTCTATGATCCGCAGTATGACCGCCTACGCCCGGCGTGAAATCAAGGGTAGCTGGGGTAGCGCTACATGGGAAATGCGCTCGGTAAACCAGCGCTACCTGGAAACGTATTTCCGTATGCCGGAGCAGTTCCGCAGCCTTGAACCTGTTGTACGCGAGCGTATCCGTGCTCGTCTGACGCGCGGTAAAGTGGAATGTAACCTGCGTTTTGAGCCTGATGCCAGCGCCCAGGGTGAGCTGATCCTCAACGAAAAACTGGCGAAACAGCTCGTCACTGCAGCGAACTGGGTCAAGATGCAAAGCGATGAAGGGGAAATTAACCCGGTCGATATTCTGCGCTGGCCTGGCGTCATGGCCGCCGGTGAGCAGGATCTGGACACGATTGCCGCTGAAATTCTCAGTGCCCTCGACAGCACGCTGGATGACTTTATCATTGCCCGCGAAACTGAAGGCCAGGCCCTCAAAGCGATGATTGAGCAGCGTCTGGAAGGCGTGACCACCGAAGTGGCTAAAGTCCGTACCCATATGCCTGCGGTCCTGCAATGGCAGCGTGAGCGCCTGGTGGCCAAACTGGAAGAAGCGGAAGTTCAGCTGGAAAATACCCGTCTGGAACAAGAACTGGTGCTGATGGCACAGCGCATTGACGTTGCCGAAGAGCTGGATCGTCTGGAAGCGCACGTTAAAGAGACTTACAACATCCTGAAGAAAAAAGAAGCCGTAGGGCGTCGTCTCGACTTTATGATGCAGGAGTTCAACCGCGAGTCGAACACCCTGGCCTCTAAGTCGATCAATGCTGAAGTGACCAACTCCGCCATTGAACTGAAAGTGCTGATTGAGCAGATGCGCGAGCAGATCCAGAATATCGAGTAACGCTTTATTCAAGCCGCTTTCTCATCATGGCCCCGTTCAGGGGCCATTTTTTTATCGGAACAGGCTATCGGCGGCAAACGCCTATAACATGAATAATTGTAATGTGAAAATTACCGTTTAACGCCATTACACCCAGCCAAACAACGTTCAGTCATTATCAAAAATAAGGCTAACGCCCTCACACAAGAAAAACTAAATCGTGACAGACCGCACAAAACGCTACCCTGTTGCCCTCAATATCGGGGGAACACATGCTGCTACATATCCTTTATCTCGTCGGGATCACTGCCGAAGCCATGACCGGTGCACTCGCTGCCGGACGCCGTCGTATGGATACGTTTGGGGTCATCATTATTGCTACCGCCACCGCGCTAGGAGGCGGATCGGTACGTGATATCCTGCTGGGGCATTACCCTCTCGGCTGGGTTAAGCACCCCGAGTACATCATCATTGTGGCTGTCGCCGCAGTGCTGACCACTATCCTTGCTCCTGTAATGCCCCATCTTCGACGTCTGTTTTTAGTGCTTGATGCTCTGGGCCTGGTCGTGTTCTCCATCATCGGGGCACAAATTGCGCTGGATATGGGCGAAAGCCCGGTGATTGCCACTATTGCCGCAGTCGTGACGGGCGTATTTGGCGGCGTACTGCGCGATATGTTCTGCAAACGCATACCCCTGGTCTTTCAAAAAGAGCTCTACGCCGGGATATCCTTTGCATCAGCCGTTCTGTATATCGCTTTACAGCATTATGTTTCCAGCCATGACGTCGTGGTCATCGCCACCTTGTTATTTGGCTTCACGGCTCGCTTGCTTGCGCTGCGCTTGAAACTGGGACTGCCCGTGTTTCATTACACTCAGGACACCCACTGACTGGCCGCTATCTATTCTCCCCGAGAAGATAGCGGCGTTTATTCGCGATAAGCGACAGCAAGCTCATGTCAGAATCCTTGCACTCCCTGCTTGCCGAGCCAGGCAACCAGGCCGGCAAGGCCAGGATCATGAATAAACGCAACGAGCTGCCGGGCTTTCTCCTTTCCTGTGCCGGGAAGTGCCTGCCAGTCTGCTGCGTTACGCTCACGCATTTTCTGCCACGTCAGGTCTCCCATAGCGTTTAGCGAGGCCTGCGTCAGCGGAACACCCAATGCCATGATCCAACGAATAAAGGGCCGCTCACGTACCAGATTAAAGCGATGCCAGAGCGCCAGCCCGCGTGCTTCGGAAAACCCCGGGGTAGACTCCAGTTGCGCCTGCGTTAATGTCAGCCATGAGAAGATATGTTCAAAATGATGCGCCTGATGCAGCGCCCGCCAGCCTGACTCACCGACTCCTTCAATATTCAGCACGTGCTTTGAACTAAGCCACGTCAGGCGGGCAAAGAACTGCTCCATACACGCCGGTGAGGCGTAAAAACAGCTCTGCGCATGATAATGCGAGGCCGGGGGTGTGGGCTTTTGTCTCTCTTCCCCCCGCCAGACCACCTTATCGAACCGCGGGATACCCTGCCCGGCCAGACTGATCTGTATCTGATCACCCGTCGCAATATCCAGCCTTTGCCAGCGTTCAACGGACCCAAGACTGACCCGTTGTACCTGCTTATCATCCAGCAGGACAGGGACCAGCGCCGCCACGACCGAGATTTTTCCCGTGCGCCCCACGGCAAAATGAATATCTCTTACTTCGGCGATCTGTGCGACCGGGGGGTATTTCCATGCGACGACCCAGCTGCCTTCTCCGGGCAACCAGTTTTCGCCGGGAGGAGCATCCGCGGACCGCACCACAATGCCGTCCGTGGCGAAGGGTAATGCCGTGTCGTGCCACGTCGAGCGCTGTTTCTCGACAGCATCAACAGTCTGTACAGGCAGGGTATAACGTGCCGTCAGGGAAAAGCCGGCTTTAGATAACTCAGACAGCGCACTCGACATCACTTTCGGCCCATCCGGCCAGGCCCAGATAAATATCCCTGTCTGGCTCAGAAGAGGACTGTACTTTTGACGCATCATCGCGCCCGCCACTTTTGCCCGTGCGTTCATTCCCCCCATCTGTCGCTGAAGATGGTTGTCGCGTAACCAAAAAAGCTCTCCCTGTAAGACGCTGTTGGCCAGCGCTCCGGTCACTTTTTTGGGCACTGCGGGAATTAAATACACTTGTGCAGTCCAGTCTTCACCTTTAAGCCCATCACCACGACTGATAGCCTGGGTTAACTTTCCGTCGCGATACACCAGCGTCACTGCCACCCCGTCGACTTTTGGCTGCATCCAGAGAGTGTCACGACCACGCATCCACTGGCGTAGCTCTTCTTTACTGGCCGCTTTATGCACTCCCGTATGGGCAACAGGATGTCTTACGCTCCCCGTTAGAATCGGTAAGGCCTCCTCAGCAGGTATATCGCCGAAGCAGCGCTGCCACTGCTTTAAACGGCCATTGAGCTGGTCATAGACGTCGTCATTCACCTCGCTCACGCCCTGCTTCCAGTAGGCATCATCCCAGCGTTTGACTTGCGCACTCAACGTCGCAATCTCTTTCTCTGCTTTTGCCTGAGACCACACGGGACACACCGCCGCACCGTAGCCGCACCACAACAGCATTAATCCGCTCATCCATCGCCACATCGCCACCCCTCCTTTACTTTGGTGGAGGTATAACCCGACACGGAAAACCGTGCTAATGGCCATCTTTCACTCTGCGAGGCGTTGTCAGACGTTTATTTTTATTGCTGCAAAACAGCTGTAAAACCTGAAAACGGCGCGCAAAATTCAATAATGCAGGGGAAAAAGTGTGACAAAGGCTACGTCACACAGCGGCGACGTGTATAATAAGCCCGTATGTAGGACTTCTTCGTTAACACATACAAAAGACTCTCATGGCTCAAGGCACGCTTTATATTGTTTCTGCCCCTAGTGGCGCGGGTAAATCCAGCCTTATTCAGGCACTGTTAAAAACCCAACCGCTGTACGACACACAGGTTTCTGTTTCTCACACCACGCGTAAACCGCGTCCGGGTGAAGTGCACGGTGAACACTATTTCTTTGTTGATCACGATGAATTCAGAGCGATGATTGGCAGAGACGCGTTTCTTGAACACGCAGAAGTTTTCGGTAACTACTACGGCACTTCGCGTGAAACCATTGAGCAGGTTCTGGCCACGGGCGTAAATGTGTTCCTGGATATCGACTGGCAGGGCGCACAGCAGATTCGCAAGAAAATGCCTGATTCACGCAGTATCTTTATTTTACCGCCATCGAAAGATGAGCTGGATCGCCGACTGCGTGGCCGCGGTCAGGACAGCGAGGAAGTGATCGCCCGGCGTATGGAGCAGGCAGTTGCAGAAATGAGCCATTACGCGGAATATGATTACCTTATTGTGAATGATGATTTTGATGCCGCGCTGAGCGATCTCAAAACCATTCTTCGCGCAGAACGCTTGCGTATGAGCCGCCAGAAGCAGCGACATGACGCATTAATCACCAAACTGTTGGCAGACTGAACCCACTTTCAGTATCATGCCCAGTCATTTCTTCACCTGTGGAGCATTTTAAGTATGGCACGCGTAACTGTTCAGGACGCTGTAGAGAAAATTGGTAACCGTTTTGACCTGGTGCTGGTCGCCGCGCGTCGCGCTCGTCAGATGCAGGTAGGCGGTAAAGATCCGCTGGTACCGGAAGAAAACGATAAAACTACCGTTATTGCACTTCGCGAAATCGAAGAAGGTCTGATCAACAATCAGATCCTCGACGTACGTGAGCGCCAGGAGCAGCAAGAGCAGGAAGCCGCAGAACTGCAGGCCGTAACCGCCATTGCTGAAGGTCGTCGTTAATTAAACCTGCGGGTCGCCCTTGTATCTGTTTGAAAGCCTGAATCAACTGATTCAAACTTACCTGCCTGAAGACCAGATTAAGCGTCTTCAGCAGGCGTATCTCGTTGCACGTGACGCTCACGAGGGCCAGGCACGTTCAAGCGGTGAACCCTATATCACGCACCCGGTAGCGGTGGCCTGTATTCTGGCCGAGATGAAACTCGACTACGAAACGCTGATGGCTGCCCTGCTGCATGATGTGATCGAAGACACCCCTGCCACCTACCAGGATATGGAACAGCTGTTTGGCAAAAGCGTTGCCGAGCTGGTGGAAGGGGTCTCTAAGCTTGATAAGCTGAAATTCCGCGACAAGAAAGAGGCGCAAGCCGAAAACTTTCGCAAGATGATTATGGCGATGGTGCAGGATATCCGCGTCATTCTTATCAAACTTGCTGACCGTACCCACAATATGCGCACGCTGGGCTCACTTCGCCCGGACAAACGTCGCCGCATTGCCCGTGAAACCCTCGAAATCTACAGTCCGCTGGCGCACCGTTTAGGTATCCACCACATTAAAACCGAGCTGGAAGAGCTGGGTTTTGAAGCGTTATACCCGAACCGCTATCGCGTGATTAAAGAGGTGGTGAAAGCCGCACGCGGCAACCGTAAAGAGATGATTCAAAAGATCCTCTCTGAAATTGAAGGACGTTTACAGGAAGCGGGAATTCCGTGCCGCGTTAGCGGTCGCGAAAAACATCTGTACTCCATCTACTGCAAAATGGTGCTCAAAGAGCAGCGTTTTCATTCGATCATGGACATCTACGCGTTCCGCGTGATCGTCCACGACTCTGATACCTGCTACCGCGTGCTGGGCCAGATGCACAGCCTGTACAAACCGCGTCCAGGGCGCATGAAAGATTACATCGCCATTCCAAAAGCGAACGGCTATCAATCTTTGCACACCTCAATGATCGGTCCACACGGCGTGCCTGTTGAAGTGCAGATCCGCACCGAAGACATGGACCAGATGGCGGAGATGGGTGTGGCTGCACACTGGGCTTATAAAGAGCACGGTGGCGAAAGCAGTACGACCGCACAAATCCGCGCCCAGCGCTGGATGCAAAGCCTGCTGGAGCTGCAGCAGAGTGCAGGTAGCTCGTTTGAATTTATCGAGAGCGTTAAATCCGATCTCTTCCCGGATGAGATTTACGTTTTCACCCCAGAAGGCCGCATTGTCGAACTGCCTGCAGGCGCTACGCCGGTCGACTTTGCTTACGCCGTGCATACCGATATCGGCCACGCCTGCGTGGGCGCGCGCGTCGACAGGCAGCCTTATCCGCTCTCTCAGCCGCTTTCCAGCGGCCAGACGGTAGAAATTATTACCGCACCGGGCGCACGTCCGAACGCGGCCTGGCTGAACTTTGTCGTGAGTTCCAAAGCACGCGCCAAAATCCGTCAGTTGCTGAAAAACCTCAAGCGCGATGATTCTGTCAGCCTGGGGCGTCGTCTGCTCAACCATGCGTTGGGTGGTAGCCGTAAGCTGGCTGAGATCCCGAAAGAGAACATTCAGCGTGAGCTGGAGCGCATGAAGCTCGCCTCGCTTGATGATCTGCTGGCAGAAATCGGCCTCGGCAACGCCATGAGCGTGGTCGTGGCGAAGAACCTGCAGCAGGGTGATACCACGGCGATCCCGACGACGACGCAAAGCCACGGTCATCTGCCGATCAAAGGCGCGGACGGCGTACTTATCACCTTCGCGAAATGTTGCCGTCCTATCCCGGGTGACCCGATTATTGCGCACGTCAGTCCGGGTAAAGGGCTGGTTATCCACCACGAATCCTGTCGTAACATCCGCGGCTATCAAAAAGAGGCGGAGAAGTTCATGGCAGTCGAGTGGGATAAAGAGACGGCACAGGAATTTATCACCGAAATTAAGGTGGATATGTTCAACCACCAGGGTGCCCTGGCGAACCTGACGGCAGCAATCAATACGGCCTCTTCCAACATTCAGAGCCTTAATACGGAAGAGAAAGATGGCCGCGTCTACAGCGCCTTTATTCGTCTGACCGCACGTGACCGCGTGCATCTGGCGAACATTATGCGCAAGATCCGCGTGATGCCGGACGTGATTAAAGTCACCCGTAACCGAAACTAGACTTATGAATTCAAAACGTTACGAGCGTATCTGCGAAATGCTCGCCAGGCGTCAGCCTGACCTGACGGTCTGCATGGAGCAGGTCCACAAACCTCATAACGTCTCTGCAATTGTCCGTACCGCAGACGCCGTAGGCGTGCATGAAGTGCACGCCGTCTGGCCGGGTGCTCGCATGCGAACCATGGCTTCAACTGCCGCAGGCAGTAACAGCTGGGTGTCCGTCAAAACCCACCAGACTATTGGCGAAGCCGTATCGCACCTGAAAGGTCGCGGTATGCAGGTCCTGGCCACTAACCTGTCCGCAAAAGCCGTCGATTTTCGTGAGATCGACTACACCCGCCCGACCTGTATTTTGATGGGTCAGGAGAAAACCGGGATCACCCAGGAAGCGCTGGATCTGGCGGATCAGGATATCATCATCCCCATGATCGGCATGGTGCAGTCTCTCAATGTCTCCGTGGCCTCTGCGCTCATTCTCTATGAAGCGCAGCGCCAGCGTCAGAACGCGGGCATGTACAAGCGCAGCAACAGTATGCTGCCGGAAGAGGAGCAGCAGCGCCTGCTGTTCGAAGGTGGTTACCCGGTGCTGGCTCGCGTCGCGAAACAGAAAAAACTGCCTTACCCCCACGTCAACGCGCAGGGCGAAATTGAAGCCGATGCCGAGTGGTGGGCCACCATGCAGTACGCAGGATAACCGATGAAAGGCCGTCTGCTGGATGCCATACCGCTCAATAGCCTGACGGGCGTAGGTGCGGCGCAAAGCAGTAAACTGGCAAAAATTGGCCTGCACACCGTGCAGGATCTCCTGCTCCATCTCCCCCTGCGTTATGAAGACCGCACCCAACTCTATAAGATTGGCGATCTGCTGCCTGCCATTTACGCCACCGTTGAAGGCGAAGTACTGAACTGCAATATCACCTTTGGCGGACGCCGGATGATGACCTGTCAGATCAGCGACGGCACCGGCATTCTCACCATGCGCTTTTTCAACTTCAATGCGGCCATGAAAAACAGCCTTGCGACCGGTCGCAGGGTGCTGGCCTATGGTGAAGCCAAACGCGGCAAATACGGCGCAGAGATGATCCACCCGGAGTATCGCGTTCAGGGAGATCTGAGCACGCCGGAGCTGCAGGAGACTCTGACCCCGGTTTATCCGACGACCGAAGGTATTAAGCAGGCAACGCTGCGTAAACTCACCGACCAGGCGCTGGAACTGCTGGATACCTGCGCCATTACCGAGCTACTGCCGCCTGAGCTGGCTCAGGGCATGATGAGTCTGCCCGAGGCGCTGCGCACCCTGCACCGCCCGCCGCCAACCCTGCAGCTTAGTGACCTGGAAAGCGGCAAACACCCCGCTCAACGGCGTCTTATCCTTGAGGAATTACTGGCTCATAACCTGAGCATGCTGGCGGTACGGGCGGGCGCGCAGCGTTTTCATGCCCAGCCCTTAAGCCCGCGAGATGAACTCAAAGATAAGCTGCTGGCCTCACTGCCGTTTAAACCCACCGGTGCACAGACACGCGTCACGGCCGAGATCGAACGCGATATGGCGCTTGATGTGCCCATGATGCGCCTGGTTCAGGGGGATGTGGGGTCCGGTAAAACGCTGGTTGCAGCCCTGGCAGCCCTGCGCGCAATTGCCCACGGCAGGCAGGTGGCGCTAATGGCCCCCACTGAACTGCTGGCTGAACAGCACGCTAATAACTTCCGCGCGTGGTTTGCCCCGCTTGGGATTGAAGTGGGCTGGCTTGCCGGGAAGCAAAAAGGTAAAGCGCGTCAGGCACAACAGGACGCCATTGCCAGCGGTCAGGTACAGATGATTGTCGGCACGCACGCGATTTTCCAGGAGCAGGTGCAGTTTAATGGTCTTGCCCTGGTGATTATCGACGAACAACACCGCTTCGGTGTACACCAGCGTCTGGCGCTGTGGGAGAAAGGGCTACAGCAGGGCTTCCATCCGCATCAGCTGATCATGACTGCCACACCTATCCCGCGCACCCTGGCAATGACCGCCTACGCCGATCTCGATACATCGACCATCGACGAACTGCCGCCGGGCCGTACACCGGTCACCACGGTCGCCATTCCGGACACACGCCGGAGCGATATCATCGACCGCGTGCGCAACGCCTGCACTCACGAAGGCCGTCAGGCCTACTGGGTCTGCACGTTAATTGAAGAGTCTGAACTGCTTGAAGCGCAGGCTGCGGAAGCGACGTGGGAAGAGCTGAAGCGGGCGCTGCCCGAGCTGAACGTGGGTCTGGTTCACGGGCGGATGAAGCCTACTGAGAAACAGGCGGTGATGCAGTCGTTCAAACAGGGTGAACTGCATTTGCTGGTTGCCACAACGGTGATTGAAGTGGGCGTAGACGTCCCCAATTCCAGCCTGATGATCATCGAAAACCCGGAACGTCTTGGCCTTGCGCAACTCCATCAGCTGCGCGGCCGCGTTGGCCGCGGTGCTGTCGCCTCTCACTGCGTGCTGCTCTACAAAGCACCGCTCTCGAAAACCGCACAGATGCGTTTGCAGGTGCTGCGCGATAGTAACGACGGTTTTGTGATTGCACAAAAAGACCTGGAGATCCGCGGCCCAGGCGAACTGCTGGGCACGCGTCAGACGGGTAACGCCGAATTTAAAGTGGCGGATTTACTGCGCGATCAGGCCATGATCCCCGAAGTTCAGCGCCTCGCACGCCATATTCATGAGCGCTACCCCGAACAGGCGGCAGCGTTAATTGAGCGCTGGATGCCGGAAACTGAACGCTATTCCAACGCCTGATCTCAGGCAAACATCGGCAGCATCAGGTAAAGCTTGATCACCAGCGCGTTGACGATATCAATGAAGAACGCCCCGACCATCGGGACCACCAGAAACGCCATATGCGAAGGCCCAAAACGTTCGGTGATCGCTTGCATGTTGGCGATAGCCGTCGGCGTTGCCCCCAGACCAAACCCACAATGCCCCGCCGCCAGCACTGCTGCATCGTAGTTTTTGCCCATCATGCGCCAGGTCACAAACATGGCGTAGAACGCCATAAACAGCGCCTGAACGGCCAGAATAGCCACCATCGGCAGCGCCAGCGAGGCCAGTTCCCAGAGCTTGAGGCTCATCAGGGCCATCGCCAGGAACAGCGACAGGCAGACGTTGCCAAGCACCGATACGGCACGTTCAAATACGCGGTAGAAGCCCATCAGCGCCAGACCGTTACTCAGCAGCACCCCAACAAACAGCACGCACACAAACGTCGGGAGCTCGAACGCCGAACCTGCCAGCCATTGCGCAACCACTTTGCCCACCGTCAGGCAGATGGCAATCATCGCGATAGTTTCAATCAACACCAGAGAAGTGATGGTGCGCCCGACGTCGGGTTTTTCAAAGGCAGTGGGCACCAGCTCATCGTCCGGTCTTCCGTCTGGCGTACCAGAGTGCTTCACCAGATACCGCGCCACCGGCCCGCCGATCAGGCCGCCCAGCACCAGACCGAAGGTGGCGCAGGCCATCGCCACTTCGGTGGCGTTTTCAAAGCCGTAGCGCTCAGTAAACAGCTTGCTCCACGCCGCCCCGGTACCGTGGCCACCAGAGAGGGTGATTGATCCGGCCAGCAGCCCCATCAGCGGATCCAGCCCCAGCAGCGTGGCCATCCCGATACCAATGGCGTTTTGCATCACTAGCAGCCCTACCACCACGATCAGAAATACGCCGAGCACTTTGCCACCCGTCCGCAGGCTCGCCAGGTTGGCATTCAGGCCAATGGTGGCAAAGAAGGCCAGCATCAGCGGATCTTTCAGGGACATATCAAAATCAATTTCCCAGCCCATGCTTTTCTTCAGCACCAGCAGGGCCAGCGCCACCAGCAGTCCGCCGGCAACAGGTTCAGGAATGGTGTATTTCTTCAGAAGGGAAACGCTGTGTACGAGCTTACGGCCAAGCAGTAAGACCAGCGTTGCGGCAACAAGGGTCGACAACGTATCGAGATGAATCATAAAAGGCTCCTGTTATGCGCGTGTTCCATACACACGCGGCGTTATCCTGGGCCGGCTTGCGCTCGTCATGAGCCGTCGGCGCAAAAAGTGTAATTTTTTTTCCCCATGGGTTGTAGAAAACCTGCTCACAGCGGCAGATTTTCTTGTCTTTTTTTGTTGGCAATCGTTTGCTTTTACCAGGTGGTCAGATAAAATGCCCGCTTTTCCACCGTGGGATTGCCGCCGATGTCCGTTAACACCCTTGAGTCTCCCGATGCGCAACCGATTGCGCAGAAGCAAAATAGCGAACTGATTTACCGCCTTGAAGACCGTCCGCCTCTTCCTCAGACGCTCTTTGCCGCCTGCCAACACCTGCTGGCTATGTTCGTTGCGGTGATCACCCCGGCGCTGCTGATCTGCCAGGCGCTTGGTTTACCGGCTCAGGATACACAGCACATCATCAGTATGTCCCTCTTTGCCTCCGGCGTGGCGTCCATTATTCAAATTAAAGCGTGGGGGCCGGTGGGGTCTGGATTGTTGTCGATCCAGGGCACCAGTTTTAACTTCGTTGCACCGCTGATCATGGGCGGTACAGCCCTCAAAACCGGCGGCGCGGATGTTCCAACCATGATGGCGGCGCTGTTTGGCACGCTGATGCTGGCCAGCTGCACCGAGATGGTGATCTCCCGGGTACTGCACCTGGCGCGTCGCGTGATCACACCGCTGGTATCCGGCGTGGTGGTGATGATCATTGGCCTGTCGCTGATTCAGGTTGGCCTGACCTCCATCGGTGGCGGTTATGCGGCAATGAGCGACCACACTTTTGGTGCACCGAAAAACCTGCTGCTGGCCGGCGTGGTGCTGGCAATCATTATTCTGCTTAACCGTCAGCGTAACCCGTATCTGCGTGTGGCATCGCTGGTGATCGCCATGGCGGCCGGTTATCTGCTGGCCTGGGCGCTGGGTATGCTGCCGGAGAACACCCCGCAGACCAACAGTGCGCTGATCACCATTCCAACGCCGCTGTACTACGGCCTGGGCATTGACTGGGGTCTGCTGCTGCCGCTGATGCTGGTCTTTATGATCACCTCACTGGAGACGATTGGCGATATCACCGCCACGTCTGATGTCTCCGAGCAACCGGTCTCCGGCCCGCTGTATATGAAACGCCTGAAAGGCGGCGTGCTGGCGAACGGCCTGAACTCGTTTGTCTCTGCGGTCTTCAACACCTTCCCGAACTCCTGCTTCGGCCAGAACAACGGCGTGATCCAGCTGACTGGTGTTGCCAGCCGCTACGTCGGTTTTGTGGTGGCACTGATGCTGATCGTCCTCGGCCTGTTCCCGGCGGTAAGCGGTTTTGTGCAACATATACCTGAACCGGTGCTGGGCGGCGCAACGCTGGTGATGTTCGGGACCATCGCGGCTTCCGGTGTACGTATCGTCTCTCGCGAACCGCTGAACCGCCGCGCCATCATGATCATTGCCCTGTCGCTGGCCGTGGGTCTGGGTGTTTCACAGCAACCGCTGATCCTGCAGTTTGCCCCGGACTGGGTGAAAAACCTGCTCTCTTCCGGCATTGCGGCAGGTGGTATCACTGCGATTGTTCTGAACCTCGTTTTCCCGCCTGAGAAAAATTGATCGCCCTCACGGCAGGCTGTCAACGCCTGCCGTGACATCTCTTTACACCATTCCCGCCTTGAGCATTGCGCATAAATCGTGCATAACTCCCTTATGTGCGTTTCGCGGGATGGAAGACCATGAAATTTATTGGAAAGGTACTCGTCTATCTTCTGGTGGCCCTGCTCATTGTGGTGATGGCGCTCTATATTCTGCTCCAGACCCGCTGGGGAGCATCTCAGGCCAGCAACTGGATAACGGTGAATACCGATTACGAACTCAATTTCGACCTGATGGATCACCGCTTTTCGTCACCTTCCCACATCATTCTGGAAAACGTCACGTTTGGCCGCGACGGTAAACCCGCCACGCTGGTGGCCAGGAAAGTCGATATTGGTCTGAGTAGCCGACAGGTCACCGATCCGCTGCACATGGACACCATTACCCTGTTCGATGGCACGCTTAATCTTTCTCCTCAGACGGCACCGCTCCCGTTCCAGGCGGACCGTTTGCAGTTGAACAACATGGCCTTTAACAGCCCCAATACGGAATGGGATCTCAGCGCACAGAAAGTAACGGGCGGCGTCAGCCCGTGGCAGCCAGAAGCAGGCAATGTGTTGGGTAAAAACGCACAGATCCAGGTAAGCGCAGGCTCGCTTACCCTGAACGGCGTACCGGCCACCAACGTGCTGATCCAGGGGCAGCTCAACGGCAAAGAGGTGGTGCTGAACACCATTGGTGCCGATATGGCGCGCGGTTCGCTCACCGGGTCCGCCCTGCGCAACGCTGACGGCAGCTGGATTATCGACACCATGCGTCTGAATGAGATCCGCCTGCAAAGCGATAAGTCACTGGTGGATTTCTTCGCGCCTCTGACCACCATTCCCTCGCTGCAGATTGGCCGTCTGGAAGTGACTGACGCACGCCTGCAGGGGCCGGACTGGGCGGTGACCGATCTCGATTTAAGCCTGCGCAACCTGACACTCAGCAAAGGCGACTGGCAAAGTCAGGAGGGGCGTTTGTCCATGAACGCCAGCGAGTTTATTTATGGCTCTCTGCATCTGTTCGACCCGATCATGAATGCGGAGTTCTCCCCGCAAGGCGTGGCGCTGCGCCAGTTTACCTCCCGTTGGGAGGGCGGCATGGTACGCGCTTCCGGCAACTGGCTGCGCGAGGGTAACGCGCTGGTGCTGGACGATGTCGCCATCGCCGGGCTGGAATACACCCTGCCGCAGAACTGGAAAACGCTGTGGATGGAGCCGTTACCGGAATGGCTGAACAGCCTGACGCTGAAAAAATTCGGCCTGAGCCGCAACCTGGTTATCGATATCGACCCGGCCTTCCCGTGGCAAATCACCTCTCTTGATGGCTATGGTGCGAACCTGCAGCTGGCGAAAGATCGCCAGTGGGGCGTATGGGGTGGCAGCGCAACGCTGAACGGCGCGGCGGCGACCTTTAACCGCGTGGACGTGCGTCGTCCGTCGCTGGCGCTGAACGCTAACGCCTCAACGGTAAACATTACCGACCTGAGCGCTTTCACCGAAAAAGGCATTCTGGAAGCCACGGCGACGGTATCACAGCTTCCGCCACGGCAGACCACAATCAGCCTGAACGGACGCGGCGTGCCGCTCAACGTGCTGCAGGCGTGGGGCTGGCCGGCGCTGCCCATTGGCGGTGATGGCAATATCCAGCTAACCGCCAGCGGCAGCGTGCAGGCCAACGCACCGCTGAAGCCGACGGTTAACGGGAAACTGAACGCGGTAAATATGGATAAACAGCAGGTGCAACAGACGATGACGGGGGGAGAGGTGTCGACACTATCCTCGCCCCTGCCCTCTCCCTGAAAGGAAGAAGAAGCAAACCCTTCCCTCCCCCCGTTGGGGAGAGGGTCAGGGTGAGGAAAATTAAAGGTGTACCACCACCTCATTACCCTCCGCTTTCACCACCACGCCCCACTCACTCCCGGCCTCTGAGCCGCCTTTTACGCCACTCAGTTTCTGCACGTTGCGCAAGCAGACCGACCAGGTTCGCGCGTCACCTGTGCCGGTAATGGTCACGGTGTCGCCACTGCGTGTGGCTTTCAGCGTAAATGCCACAGAACCGTCCGCCGCAGGCACTTCGCTCACCGCCATCGCGCCATCGCCCAGGTTAAACAGCTGGAAAGCTGTTCCCTCGTTCCAGGCGTAGTCCGGTTTCTGTTGATTGTTGCCCAACGCCAGCAGGGTGTTATCGCGCACATAGACCGGCAGGCTGCGGAAATCATGCTGCTGTTTATGCCAGCGGCTACCCTTGATTTCATCGTTATGCCAGAGATGGGTCCAGCGCCCTTCCGGCAGATAAAACTGCACGTCACCGGCCTCAGAAAACACCGGGGCTACCATCACCGACTCCCCCAACATGTACTGACGGTCGAGGTAATCGCATGCCGGATCGTCCGGGAACTCCAGCATCATCGCCCGCAGCATCGGTGTGCCATACTCGCGAGCCAGGGCAGCCTGGCGATAGAGATACGGCATCATCTGACATTTCAGCTGAGTGAAGTGACGCACCACGTCACAGGACTCATCATCGTACGCCCACGGTACGCGGTAAGATTTGCTGCCATGCAGGCGGCTGTGGCTGGATAACAGCCCAAACGCGCACCAGCGTTTGTAGACGTGTGCCGGCGCGGTGTTCTCAAATCCACCGATGTCATGGCTCCAGAAGCCAAAGCCGGACAGACCAATCGACAGCCCGCCGCGCAGGCTTTCCGCCATCGACTCGTAGTTGGCGTAACAGTCTCCACCCCAGTGCACCGGGAACTGTTGCGCACCTACCGACGCCGAGCGGGCAAACAGCACCGCCTCATCCGCGCCCACCGTTTCTTTCAGTACGTTCCACACCAGTTCGTTATAAAGGTATGCGTAGTGGTTGTGCATCTTCTGCGGATCGGAACCGTCAAACCACTGGACGTCCGTCGGGATGCGCTCGCCAAAGTCGGTCTTAAAGCAGTCGACGCCAATATCCACCAGGCCTTTCAGCTTGTCGGCATACCACCGACACGCGTCCGGGTTAGTGAAGTCATAAATCGCCAGGCCCGGCTGCCATTTGTCCCACTGCCACAGGGAGCCGTCCGGGCGCTTGAGCAGGTAGCCCTTCTCTTTCAGTTTGCGAAATACCGGCGACTTCTGGCCGATGTACGGGTTAATCCACACGCAAACCTTCAGCCCTTTCTCCTTCAGGCGGCGGATCATCCCTTCCGGATCCGGGAAGGTCACCGGGTCCCACTCAAAATCACACCACTGGAAGGCCTTCATCCAGAAGCAGTCGAAGTGGAAGACGTGCAGCGGCAGATCGCGCTCGGCCATGCCGTCGATAAAGCTGTTCACCGTGGCTTCATCGTAGTTGGTGGTGAACGACGTGGTCAGCCACAGGCCGAATGACCACGCGGGCGGCAGCGCCGGGCGTCCGGTGAATCGCGTATAACGGTTGAGCACCTCTTTTGGCGTCGGGCCGTCGATCACAAAGTACTCGAGATATTCACCTTCTACGCTGAACTGCACTTTGGAGACCTTCTCGGAGCCAATTTCAAACGACACGTTTTCCGGGTGGTTCACCAGTACCCCGTAGCCGCGGTTGGTCAGATAGAACGGGATATTTTTGTATGACTGCTCGGTACTGGTGCCGCCGTCGCGGTTCCAGGTCTCGACCGTCTGGCCGTTGCGCACCAGGGCGGTAAAGCGCTCGCCCAGACCGTATACCGTTTCACCTACGCCCAGATCCAGACGCTCAAAAACATAATTACGATCGGTACGGGTATCCTGCACGTAACCGTTGTTTTTCAGCTGACTGCCGGTAATGCGCTGGCCGTTGCGCAGGAAGTCCAGCGCCCAGCACTCGCCTTTGGTGACGCGCACGCTGAGGTGACCGCTTTTCAGCTCAGCAAATTCGGCATTGTTTTCAATCTCAACGTTCATCTCTTTGATGACATTCAGAGGATAGTGCGGACCGTTGTTCAGCACGCCCTGGAAGTGCTCGATACGCACGCCAACAATCCCTTCCTGCGGGGAGAAAAGACGGACAGTGAACATCAGGGTATCAAGCTGCCAGGTACGTTCTCGTACATCACGCGGCGCCACGTATACCACAAGGTCATTGCCCTGCTGCTCTACATCGAACACCTGAACCGGGCAGGTGACGTTCAGGCCCGGTTGAATGAGCCAGTTTCCATCACTGATTTTCATACTCTCGTCCTCTTAGTTCTGTAATTCTTTACTGACCGGCAGGTTGTCAAACTCCTGCTGATTGCGGCGCGCGCCGTGTGCCAGCTCGCTCATGATTTTGGTCAGGAAAGGCGTTTTCAGGGTGTAGTAGCGTTTGGCGATGATGGCGCTCAGCACGTAGCAGACCGCCGGGGCCAGGGTGAACAGGCCGATAATGATGTTGATGGTCGCGCTGTTCTGGGTTTTAGCTGCGGCGTCATAACCACCTCCTGCCAGCATCCAGCCGATCATCGCCCCGCCCAGCGCCAGGCCGAGTTTCAGCACAAACAGCGTGCCCGCGAAGCTGATGCCGGTAAGACGTTTGCCGTTGGTCCATTCGCCGTAGTCGACGGTATCGGACATCATGACCCACTGGATCGGCGTCACCAGCTGATGCAACACCCCAATCACAAAGATGAAGGTGAACATCACCACCGTGGCATGCATGGGAACGAAGAACATCGCCACGCTGACCACTGCCAGGGCGGCGTTGGTCCACCAGAAGATGCTGACCTTGCATTTCCAGTCGGTGAGCGGTTTCGCCAGCGCAGAGCCAATCAGGTTGCCGACACAGTAGGTGGTGAGGAACGCGACAAAGATTTCCGGCGAGCCCATGATCCAGGTGCAGTAGTACATCATCGCACCGCCACGCACGCAGACGGCGAGGATATTAAGAATGGTCAGCACACCAACAATACGCCACTGGTCGTTGTGCCAGATATCTCGCAGGTCTTCGCGCATGGAGGTGGTGCTCGGCGGCACCTGGATGCGCTCTTTGGTGGTGAAGAAGCAGAACGCCAGCATCAGGAACGCGACCACCGACAGCACGGCGATCCCGCCCTGGAAACCGAACGCTTTGTCATCGCCACCAATCAGGTTAACCAGCGGCATCATCAGTACCGTCGAGAGCATGCCGCCCGCGGTCGCCAGCACAAAGCGCCAGGACTGCAGGGAGATACGCTGCGTCGGGTCGTTGGTGATCACCCCGCCCAGCGCGCAATAAGGGATGTTAACCACGGTATAGAGCAGCGTCAGCAGCGTGTAGGTAATGGCGGCATAGATCATTTTGCCGTTGAGGCTGAGGTCCGGCGTGGTGTAGGCCAGCACGCAGACAATGCCGAACGGGATAGCACCGAACAGTATCCACGGCCGGAATTTACCCCAGCGGCTGCGGGTACGGTCGGCGATCAGGCCCATGCACGGGTCCGAAATCGCATCCAGCGCACGTGCCAGCAGGAACATCGTGCCGACAAACCCGGCAGGAATGCCGAAGATATCGGTATAGAAAAACATCATGTACAACATAACGTTATCGAAAATGATGTGGCTGGCGGCGTCACCCATGCCGTAGCCAATCTTCTCTTTTACTGACAATACGTCGCTCATTTTTTTATCCTTCACGCTGTAGGGGGCGCTGAGACCGGTTACAGATTTTTAAACCATTGTTTCAGGAGCGGGTATTGCGTTTTCTTGTTAGCTGGTTACGTTTCTTGTTTTTTGTGATCGCGGTAAATATTGGCGAGCACGAAATGCTAACCTGAGGATTTTCTTAGGAATTAACTGAAACAGGGGTGTTAAGGTCAAAAGAGAGGTGAAAAAAGTGTGCCGGGGTATGTGGTAAATGCCTGAAAGTAGCTATAATGCGCCCCGCCTCCATGTAGCAATGCAGGCGCGGAAGATCGTCATCTCCGGTGAGGTGGCTGGACTTCAAATCCAGTTGGGGACGCCAGCGTTCCCGGGCAGGTTCGACTCCTGTGATCTTCCGCCAAAATTCTTTTAATAGATTATTCTCATATTTGTTCCACTATTATACCCAAATAATACTTTAATCTATTCACTAAAATTTTTTATGTGACTCTTCTGCTTTTCAGTAATTTTTAAGTCATCCTTTTTCGTTTTATCACCCACAAATATTCGGGCATTAAACTTTACCCATGTGTTTCAACTAATTAATTACCTTGATATTTATTTGTTCGGTTATATTATGGATATCATAATAGCCTAACTTTAATCGTAAGGTATAATTCCTGAACGGCAAAACGCGTTTCATTTCATATCTAACGAGTAGGATATCTGCGCTAAGTTAGCATTCACTCACCCAACCGCATATGCAGCAACGGAAATTCATTCCCCTGTCCGTCCCGTTCTGAGCGCCCCACCTGCACAAACCCCATATGCTCATAAAACGCAACGCCCTGCGGGTTTTGCTCGTTTACATCCACTTCATTCGCACCAAAATGCGCAATGGCATAGTTCAGCAGCAATTTCCCCACACCTTTTCCCCGGCTCGCATCATCCACAAACAGCATTTCAATGCGGTTTTCATCCACGCCTAAAAAGCCATGAATAACACCCGCTTCATCGCGGGCAATCATAACCTTGAGATTGGGCAGATAGGCATTGAGCAATAACGGGCGCAGCGCCGCAATATCACTTTCCTGTAAAAAGTGATGGGTGGCACGAACGGAAGACTCCCAGACTGTGACGAGACGTTCGAAGTGTGAGGGGTGTGCAGATTCGATTTTCATGAGGGGGATCATTATAGAGCGCAGCGATTAAATCAAGTATCCAGAAGCATGGAGGCAATAAAATGAAGACCTTAAATGAAGTAATAAACTCTCGAACCTGTGAAAGTCGAGAGCGTATCAAGGAAATGGCCCGGAAGTTGGTGCAGGAAACTGGTCAGCAGATAGAGCATGAAAAGCAAGAATCCCCAACAGACATTGAGAATAAAGAAACCAGCTAATCCTTCATGGTAGTTGTTCGGGTAAACCGAACAACTGAGGAACGGTAAATATTGTAGCGCCCTGTCCCCCCTCACCCTAGCCCTCTCCCTCAGGGAGAGGGAACTGACCGTGCGGTTTGTCATCCCCCACCTTAATCTCCATCACCGCATATACCCCGTCTTTCGGGACCACCACGGTGACATTTTCCACCGGCACGCCTGCCGCGATATGTATATCCTGCAGCTGCCGGAGCGTCCGCGGGTAAATATCCTCCCAGCCGATACAGCGCAAAATAAAATCGATTTGTGGGCTGCTGGCCAGCATATTCGAGACAATCACCGCTCCGCCGGGCTTTATCAGCCGCAGCGCACGCTGGAGAAAAATCACCGCATCGGCATCGTTGAAATAGTCGAAAATTCCCAGCGCATCCACCAGTTCGGCCTGATGCTCGCCCAGCTCATGCAATAAATCTTCGTTACGCACCAGCGTATGGAGCAAGTTGCGCCTGAGCAGGGTCAGCTGTTCACCCACGATAATACCTTCCTGCGCCGCCATGGTTTCGGCCCAACTGAGCGCCACAGGGTCTTTATCCACCAGCGTCAGATACACCTGCTGGCCGTCGAGCTTCGCCTCGCGCAGCGCCTCCAGCACGGGAATTGCAGCCCCGCTCGCCAGGCTCACCCAATTGTTATCGTTCCCGTTGCGGATGTATTTATCCACCATCGCAGCCAGTACTTTTGCACGGGAGCGCACACCAATGGCATCGTTCGCATGGATAAACCACTGGCGGCTGTCGCTGTCCATTCGGGTTCCGTCTGGCAGGCGCTCCTCCAGCGGGTTTTGCACCACAAAAAGCGCCAGCGCAGAGGGAACCAGCCGGGTACGCCACGCGGTGAGCGCCGGACGATTGCGGTAGGCTTGCCCGGAATAACGGTTCTGTGGGACAAGCACGGCCTGTCCCCCCTCTTCGTATTCAATCAACGGAGGACGAAGCGCCGGGTCGGCTTTCAACGCCCGATTAATCGAATTGATCTCACGGGCAGTGTCGTCCTTCATCGGCCACTGGTCGCTAATATCCGGAAATGACGCACTGAAAATGGTCATATTTTCCGGTGCGTCGCCGCGAAAAGGCTGCCAGTTCATGTCGTCGTCTCCCGTTGAGCTTTTAACGGAAGTCTATCCAGGCGAGCCAGTAAAACCCTACGAAGAAAGCACGATCTTCACTGCTTAACCCACACCAGCTGATCAACCTTGAAGCCCAGACTGCGTGCGGTATTCAGGTAGTCCTGTTTCACGGCATCCGGAATCGTCGGCGTACGAGACAGGATCCACAGATAGTCGCGGTTCGGCCCGCTCACCAGCGCATACTGGTACTTATCGTCCAGCTTGATCACGTTATAGCCGCCGTAGAAGGGGCCGAAGAACGACACCTTCAGCGCTGCCGTCGTCGGTTCGCCGGTAAAGTACGCTTTGCCTTCACTCTCATTCCACTTGTTTTTGACCGGGTCGAAACCCCGGTTAAGCACGCTGATGCCACCGTCGCTGCGCTCGCCGTAGGTGGCGGTCACCTGCTCCAGCCCGCGTTCAAAGCGGTTTTCCAGGCGGGCAACTTCATACCACTTGCCGAGATAGCGGCTGGCTTCAAAATTTGAAATGGGCTTTACGCCTTTCGGTGGCGTAGGGGATTTGCAGGCCACCAGAGTCAGGGCAATGGCGACACCCGTCACAACAGGCCATAGTTTCATGAGAATTCCTTTCATTTGCACGGTTGGAAGTAAAGTGTAGTGCACCGTTACGGCGCTTCATCCCGTGAGGGAAAATTCGTAGTATATTGAGAGTATTCCTCCACTCTGGACACGGACATGGCTTACTCCATCGGCGAATTCGCCAGACTCAGCGGGATCACCGCCACGACGCTGCGGGCATGGCAGCGTCGCTATGGTTTACTCAAGCCACAGCGCACGGAGGGCGGCCATCGCCAGTACAGTGATGAGGACGTCCAGCAGGCACTGAAAATCCTCGACTGGGTGAAAAAAGGCGTGCCCATCGGCCAGGTCAAACCGCTACTGGAACGCCCCGTCCCGCGCCGGACCAACAACTGGCAAACGTTGCTTGAGACCATGCTGCAACGCCTGCAGGACGGGAAAATTGAGTCCCTGCGCCAGATGATTTACGACGCCGGCCGCGAATACCCCAGGCCAGAGCTGGTTGCAAATGTGCTGCGTCCGTTGCGCAGCCAGATGTCAGCCAACATCCCTGCCGCCATGACCCTGCGCGAGATCCTCGACGGCATTATCATCGCCTATGCCTCGTTCTGCCTTGAAGGCGACAAAAAAGCGCCGGGTGATAACATCCTGCTTAGTGGCTGGTACCTGAATGACCCGTGTGAAATCTGGCTCGAGGCCCTGACGCGTACCGGACAAGGACACCGTATCGATATTTTGCCTACCCCCTCCACGTCACTGGCGCCTGAAATTTTCCCCGAGCGCAAATGGCTTCTGGTGACCAGCGGTAAACTGACCGCCGCACGGAAAAAGCAGGTGGCGCAGTGGCAGCAGCAGGTATCCCTTGAAGTGATTATCCTCTGATTATTTTCTCCTGCGGTAAACTTCACGAAAAGTTGAATATTTTTCCGTCCCGCAAATGCTAACGTTTTCCTGTGACTGACAACCCCACAGGAAAACACAATGAAAAAAACAACCCCTCTGCTGATGCTGGCCGCCATGGCCTTTACCCCTGTCGCCTTTAGCGCCCCTGCCGGCACCCTGAGCGTACATATTCTTGACCAGCAAACCGGGATGCCGCCATCTGACGTTACCGTCACGCTGGAGAAGCAGCAGCAGAACACATGGACCCAGATTGCCAGCGGCAAAACCGACCACGACGGACGTATCAAATCACTCTATCCGCAGGATCAGGACATGCAGCCAGGCGTGTATAAAGTGACCTTTAAAACCGCTGATTACTTCCACGGCAAAAAGCTGGACACCTTCTTCCCGGAGATCCCAGTGCTATTTACCGTGACCCGAACCAACGAGAAACTTCACATCCCGCTTCTGCTGAGCCAGTACGGCTACTCGACCTACAAGGGCAGTTAAGATGCATTGATTTTAAAGGATAATAAAAAATAACTCCGCCAATACTTGGACAAATTACTCATGTTGTGTAAGTTTTAGATATACGAACTGGAGACACACACCATGACAATGAAACCTGTAATCGGTATTAGCGGATGTTTGACCGGTTCCGCCGTTCGCTTCGACGGCGGACATAAGCGTATGGGCTTTGTCATGGACGAACTGGCCCAGTGGGTGAATTTCAGGCCCGTCTGCCCTGAGATGGCCATCGGCTTGCCGACGCCACGCCCTGCACTGCGTCTTATCGTGACGGACAGCGGTGAAACCCAGATGCGTTTTAGCCACGCCCCGCACAAAGACGTTACGCAAAAGATGGCTGACTTTACGGCAGATTATCTGCCTAAAATCGGCGATCTGGCGGGCTTTATCGTCTGTGCAAAATCCCCCAGCTGCGGCATGGAACGCGTGCGGCTGTATGATGAAAACGGCAACCGGGGCCGCAAGGAGGGTGTCGGGCTGTTCACTGCCACCCTCCTTGAAACCCTGCCGTGGTTACCCGTGGAAGAAGATGGCCGCCTGCACGATCCGGTGTTGCGGGAAAACTTTGTTGAGCGTGTTTTCGCGCTTCATGAACTGAACACACTGCGCGCCCAGGGTCTGACGCGCCGTGCGCTATTGGACTTCCACAGCCGCTACAAACTTCAGCTGCTGGCGCACCATCAGGCGGGTTATCGTGAAATCGGCCCGTTCGTTGCCACGCTGCACGAGTGGGAAGATCTGGACGCCTTCTTTGTGGCGTACCGCGAAAAGCTGATGACCATCCTGAAGAAACCGGCCTCGCGGAAAAATCACACCAACGTGCTGATGCATATTCAGGGGTATTTCCGTAACCAGCTCAACAGCCGTCAGCGCGGCGAACTTCGCGACGTGATCCTGCACTACCGTAACGGGCAATTGCCCATCCTCGCGCCGATCACGCTGCTGAAGCACTACCTGGCCGAATACCCTGACCGGTATCTGATGACGCAAAACTACTTTGATCCCTATCCTGATGATTTGGGTCTGCGTCTGGCAGTCAAGTGATTATAAAAATGCGAAGGCCCCATTGACCCTCAGAGGCCCAAAGCAGTACCCCGTTTAGACGACACCCTCACTGTCGTCTCTTTTTTTGCATTTAACCTTAAAGACTGTAATTATATACAGGCCTACAGTGCAAAAAAGGAGCCTGCCTGTGATCAAAAGCCTTCACATCCAAAACTACCGCTCGATTCGCGACATGTCGCTGGAGCTGGAAGCGCTCAATATCGTCTTCGGCCCGAACGGTACCGGGAAATCGAATATCTACAAGGCGATACACCTGATGCACAGCGCGGCGCAGGGGCAGTTCTCCCAGGCGCTGGCAAATGAAGGCGGTATTCTGAAGGTGTTCTGGGCAGGTAAGACCCGTAGCGACCAGCTCCGGCGGATGAATCTTGCGGTGGAAACGGACACTTACGAGTACGAGCTGCAGGTGGGCTTTGTCGAGCAACTGCCCTATCCCTCCCAGTTTCAGCTCGATCCGGTCATTAAAGAAGAGTCCATCTGGCTTACCGGTCAGCGCCGTCGCCCTTCATCACAGCTGATGAAGCGCAGGAATCAGGCGGTATTTCTCAACAACGTGCACCACGAAAAAGTGACTCACAGCGGCACGCTGTATGAAAACGAATCGGTGTTCGGGCAGCTCGGCGAACCGCATCTCTACCCGGAAGTGTCGCAGATGCGCGAGTCCCTGCGTAACTGGCGCTTTTATCATGAATTTTCCGTCTCGTCCGGCTCGGCGATGCGTGCCCCGCAGGTCGGTTTCCGCTCCCCGGTACTGGCCAGCGACGGCGCCAACCTGGCGGCCGCATTTCAGACCATTGTCGAGATTGGTGATGAAATGTTGCTGATGCGCATTCTCGACCAGGCCTTCCCCGGCTGCGAGTTTTACAGCGACAACACCGGCGGCCGCTTTCGCATGATGATGCAGCGCGAGGGGCTGAGCAGGCCGCTGGAACCCGCAGAGTTTTCCGACGGGACGCTGCGCTTTCTGTGCCTGGCGGTAGCGCTGTTAAGCCCGCGCCCACCGGCCTTTATCGCGTTGAACGAACCGGAAAACAGCCTGCACCCGCAGATGCTGCCCGCGCTGGCGAGCTTAATCGCCGAGGCCAGCCGCTACTCACAAATTTGGCTCACCAGCCACTCGCCGGAACTGGCGAAGTTGATTGAGAAGCAGCGGTCGTTTTCATTGTATGAGCTGTCGATGGCGGAGGGAGAGACGAGGGTGGAGAGGCTGGGGTGACTGCACCTTACTCTGTTCGATGACCAACTTTAGGGGTACAGATCAGGTAGCCGAGGCTTTGGTAATGGTGCTTACATTGAACAAAACGATGAAGGCGAGTATGCCAGAAAGCGTACATATCATCTGCAAATACGATCGGCTACGGGGATACTTGCACGAAACATAATTCATTCAACAAAGCCGCTCTAATCTACTGTTCAGATATAATATGTATTGAAATTTTCACTATCATCAGCGTATTACATATTGAAACCATTGGTTTTATTTTTAAATTCAAGAGGTTATCATTGAGACATCCAGGTACTGGATAAAATATAGAGGTGTAGTTCATGAATAAAAATCAACATATCGAAATAAGTAAATTTTTGAGTTATATATTGCGCCACAAACCTGAAGCAATTGAATTACAATTAGACACAGAGGGATGGGTTAACTTGCCATTTTGCTATATATATCTGCCCCTTCAGGACTAAATGTTTCATTAGCTCTAATTTTTGATTGGGCAAAGTTAGCATTTGCGACGGAGCCTCTCTCAGATATAGTTCCTTTCCCAACGGTATCAGTAACAGGTTTCACCGTCTGCCCTGGCTTAGGTGAAATACTTACACCATCTGCCAGCGATCCATATATTGCAGCCGCCATTCCATCTGCAGTTGTTTTTTGAAGATACGCTGACAGCCACCCGCACTTGCCGTTACAGTTGTCGATAATATCAGCGTACCACTTTGCCGAATCTTCATAGGCTCGACCCGCCAGATTGTCCTGGACACGTAGCGCGGTAAAAGCTTTTTCATCCAGTTCAATCAAGGTGCGCATCTGCACCACACAAGCGGTGTCTCCTGCATCCCAACATGTCTTCAGCTTAAGAATATTTTCCGCTGACTCCTTAGCCATATCCTTACGAGCCCCCTGCTCACAAGAGGATTCACCGTTGCAGTTATTGAAACGTTCAGTGTAGAGTTGAGGACTTCCTTACTCAAAAAGTTATTCTCAACAACAACTCTTTCCGACGCAGGTTGCCGCTATGAACCCGGTTTTCCCATGCACTTTCAGTTAGTTAAAATCTATTTTCCCTGTTGTACTTCCTTCCCGCCAACTTTTTGCCCCGATGCGACTTTTTCGCCAGAACACGCTACCGTCCGGCTAAGAACACCTAGTGCATTGTTACGTCTTATAAAATGATCCCGACTACAACTTCGGGATCTAAAACTATAGATATTTTACTGGGATATGAGATAACTGTTCTTCAGCAGACCAGTTTCCAGGCTCAGATTTTTTATGGTGCCATTTAGCACCACCATCTAGCCATTTTGCCCGATATTTCTTAACCCCTTGCAACGTTGAATCTTCGTAACCGAACTCGACCCCACAACAATCACATATATCGTATGTTGGTGATTCTCCATCATCGCCCCAAGGGGCATCTAATTGCTCAGCACCACATACCCGGCAAATATATAGTTCATTATTTTTGTGCATTGAAATAGTCCAAATTTGTTGGATAACCATGATCTGCGGGATCTGGCCTGAACATTGTTTTAGGTACACCATCAGCATTTTTGACTGCAAATGTGTTTGACGATGGATTGTAGTAAATCGTATCACCGTTTTTACGTGTTGTGGCAAGTGTGCCTATTGGCGGATTTGTTACAAAATTATGTGCTGCATCTACATATTGTTTAGAGTTCTGATACTCTGGGAACTCAGATTTATGTTTATCCCAATGTGAATAAGCATTGGAAACTGGTTCATTCTTCTTAGTTTCTGTCCAAATTTGAGTATCTTTGGATTTACCGCCTTTAGCTATCCCACCACCGCCTTTCAGTGGATCGCCATCAGCCCCTTCAATCCCGATTTTCAGCATCGGATTGATATCAAAGATGCCGGGCTTATCCTTGCTGAGCGAGTTATTCTCAACAACAACTCTCTCTGACGCGGATTTAGCAGCCTGTGCAAAGTTTTTCCAGCACACTCAGCAGGTTAGAAGTACTTTCCCACTGTATTTTGATGGAAAGGCACCAGTGCCCTGATACGCGGTTTTGCTCCCCGTTTTCCATTTTCCCGGTGCTATTAAAGAGCATACTCCCAAAGGACTACGTACTATTCCTGCCAACCCAGTCTGCACCTGAACGGTAACTGGCTGGAAGAGGCTGGATTCAGTACCAACACGCCGACCACGGTCAGCATGGAGCAGGGTTGGTGAACGAGCCGGTCAGGGGTTGACGGGTAAAGAGAAGATCCCGGCGCTGGGGCCGGGACCTCTGCATAGCTACCACCATTTAGGATAGTCGTTAAAAGCACGTAATATCGATTGCTTGGCAGCATCATCAAGCTTTTCACTTCCTTTTGAAAGGGAGATACCACCCTTGATATCTTCCTTCATACATGACCAATTCAGCACACCAGCGACTGGATTTAAAATTAACTCAAAACTGTCGTTCATATCCTTGAGGATGGCAAGTTCGCCACAGTTCATACAACTAACAAACTGGTCAAAGCACTGACATTCTATCCAGAAGTGGGCATTAACTTCAGCCTTATAACCAAACTTCTCAACTGAAATTGAGACGCTAAACTTTAAGAAAGGAACATGCTCATCCAGCTCAATAACGTCCAGCTTAATATTTACAGGATTAGTAATTTCTATATCCATTTAATGAGATCCTAAATAACGTGCATGAATTATTGTCGGCAATTCTCCATCAACACGAGGCGGCTTAATTTCTAACTGCAGGCCCAGCGACTGCTGCGCCGCCGCGGCGTTATCCATCAGATCCAGATCGGAGCCGATACCGTTCAGGTAGCGGTTATCGGTCTGGTCGAGTACTACGTTGGAAACATAGCGGGTATCGAACGCCGCATCGCCGAGGAAGCCGTAATAAATTAATGACGAAGCCGAAAAGTCTTACGCCACTCTGCCGGACTCACGCCAAAACGCGCCTTAAATTGCTGGCGCCAGGTCACCGCAGAGTTAAACCCTACCAGCTCTGCCACGCTTTCAATGGGCATATTCCCGGCTTCTAACAATATCTGGCTGCGCCGCAGGCGCTCGGTGGTCAGCCAGTCGGCCACGCTCATCCCGGTGGCTTTTACAAAATGGCGGGTAAGCGTGCGGCGGCTCATCGATACCACCTCTGCCAGCGAGTCCAGATTATGCGGTTCGGCAATGTGCTGCTGGAGATAGTCAATCAGGGAGTTGATTCGTCCGTCACGGGTATCTTTCGGTACCGGCTGGGCAATAAACTGTGCCTGCCCCCCCTCGCGGTGTGGCGGCACGATCATACGGCGGGCAATCTGGTTAGCGACCACGCTGCCAAAGCGCTGGCGGATGATGTACAGGCAGCAGTCAAGCGCGGCAGCGGTACCCGCAGAGGTGATGATATTGCCATCATCGACGTAGAGCGCATTGATATCCAGCTTTACGTCCGGGAAAAGCGTCTGAAACTGATGTTCAAACTCCCAGTGCGTGGCCGCGCGTTTACCGTCGAGAATGCCCGCATAACCCAGCACAAACGACCCCAGACAAAGCCCGACGATCTCCGCCCCGTTGTCTCTGGCCTGGACCAGGCTGTCGAGAAGCGTCTGGGGCGGGCGTTGCTGGACATGCTGCCAGTAAGGCACCACGACGATATCTGCCTGGCCGATGGCGGAGAAATCGTGAGTCGCGTTAAGCGCAAACCCGTCTTTGGATGTCAGTAATCCCGGTTTTTCGGCGCAGATCAACACACTAAAGCGCTTTTCGCCGGATATCGTATCACCAAACAAAATGCAGGGAACGGAGTAGTGGAACGGGCTGAACCCGTCTACCGCAACAATCGCGACGTTGATTAGCGCCATGTATCCCTCCTTTCCCCTGGTGATGCTCAGAATATAACGGTTTCACCATCCTCGGGAATGCTCACCGCATCACCAATCAGGTTCGCGTCAACGTACTCACGCAGCGCATGGCGGGTCAACAGGCAGTGGTTGATGGCCTCCATATGGGTCGCCACAATTTTCGCCTGCGGCAGCAGGAAGTGGACGTTGAGCACATCTTCCTGGCCCATGATAATCGGCCCAAACCCGATGACGTGAGCATAGCCCGCGTTAAGCACCACCACATCCGGCTGATGCTTTTGCAGATCGGCTGCCACTTCATCACGCCAGATGGTATCCCCGACAATGTAGAGCGTCTTCTCATCAGGATGACGTAAAACCACGCCACAGGCTTCACCCAGCCGTTCCGCCAGCTCCGGCACGGCGTAAGCACGATCGGTACCGTGCTGGCCGCCGCGGGTTTTCGCGATCCGGATATCGCCAAACGCCGTCTCCTCGGTCATTACCGTCAGGTGGGTAAATCCCTGGCTGCGCAGCAGCGCGGCGTCGCTGTCGTTCTGCACAAAGACAGGTTTATCTTTGCCGATCAGTTCGACAGCGGCGCGATCCCAGTGATCGTCATGGGTATGGGTGACGATCACCGCATCCGCCTCAAGCAACGTGTTGACGTCAACGGGTAGCTCAACCATCGGGTTGCGGATCTCCGCGTGCGCCGTGCCGGGGAAGCCCGGATAAGCGCCCTTCGGGGCCAGCATTGGGTCGATTAAAAAGCGTTTCCCGGCGTAGGTAATCAGCTGAGTGGCATTACGAATCTGGGTGATGTTCATGGGTATTCTCCTCATAGTGTGAAGAGGAGAATAGCCCGATGCCGCGCGTAACAATGTGGGCCACAGGGCGATGATCGATGAAATCGGGTCAACGTTATCGCATCCGCAACGCATCCACCACCAGCGAAAAGGCCGGCGACGGCTGCTTTCGGCTCGGGTAGTAGAGATAATACCCCGGGAAGGGCAGACACCAGGGTTCCAGCACGCGGATTAACCGGCCTTCAGCAATATGATCGCCAAACTCGTCTTCGGGCAGGAAAGCAATCCCGAATCCCGCCAGGGCAGCTTCGACAATATGCCAGGAAGTATTAAAGGTCAGCTGGCCATTCACGCGCACGTTCAGATCGCCACCGTCCTGATCAAAATCCCAGACGTAAATCCCGCCGGATTTTATCATCCTCTGGTTAATGCACTGGTGCTGCGTCAGCTCATGCGGCGTTTGCGGAACAGGATGACGGGCGAAGTAGTCCGGCGAGGCGACCGCGGCCATACGCAACTGCGGGCCTATCGGCAACGCAATCATGTCTTTATCGATGGTATCTCCCATACGAACACCCGCATCGAAGCGGTCGGCAACGATATCGCGAAAACCGTGATTGGCGTCGAACTCGATGTGAATGTCGGGGTATTGCCGCAAAAGTGGCGTCAACTTAGGTAACAGAGTACGCGATAACACATCGGGTCCACAGGTGATCCTCACCGTGCCGGCGGGCTTGTCGCGAAGCTCCGTCAACATGTCCAGCTCCGCTTCGATTTCATCGAAACGGTTGCCAATCGCGTTAAGCAAGCGTTCACCGGCTGCGGTGGGGGAAACGCTGCGGGTGGTGCGAGTTAGCAGGCGGATCTGCATCCGGTTCTCCAGCCCGGTTATGGCCTGGCTTAACGCGGGCTGGGTCACGCCCAACTGTGCCGCGGCACGGGTAAAACTGCCCTCACGCGCCACGGTGACAAAAGCAAAAAGATCGTTCAGGTTACGCTTCATCACACCCTCATTTATAAGCCACACTTATAAGCTCATTAAGCATTGATTAGCTAGTCAGAATACACCCGCCGTGTAAAATTTTCACTGTGACCTGACGTCAACCACATTCCAACCTTTCATCTGCATGCGTTATTCCCGTGAATAGCGCCCGGCCCCGGCTTGTCCGAATCTGGCCGAACGAATAACAAGGTAAACACGATGTCCGCTATGGTGAACGAAACATCAGCGCGTCAGTCCCGTGCCTGCTGGAGCGGCGTGCTGGCAATGACCCTCTGCGCTTTTACGCTGGTCGCCTCAGAATTTATGCCGGTAAGTCTGCTGACGCCCGTTTCGCGGGATCTAGCCGTCAGTGAAGGCCTGGCGGGCCTCGGGATCGCGATATCCGGCGCGCTGGCCGTATTGACCAGCCTGTTTCTCTCTTCTCTTGCGGGAGGCATTAACCGCAAATCGCTGCTGCTGGGCCTGACGGCGTTGATGGCCGTCTCCGGTCTGATTATCGCCGTGGCTGAGAGCTATCCCCTTTATATGCTGGGACGCGCACTGCTTGGCGTGGCCATTGGCGGCTTCTGGTCGCTCTCCGCGGCGACCGCAATTCGCCTTGTGCCACCGCATCAGGTTCAACGTGCGCTCGCCATTTTTAACGGTGGCAACGCCCTGGCGACCGTCGTTGCGGCTCCGCTCGGCAGCTGGCTGGGGGCGACAATCGGCTGGCGCGGTGCCTTTTACTGCCTGGTGCCCGTCAGCCTGCTCGCGTTTATCTGGCAGTGGTTCAGCCTGCCTTCCATGTCCGTGGAAAAGCGCACCGCGTCGTCCACCAGCGCCTTCGGCCTGCTGAAGACCCCACTGGTGGCAAAAGGAATGGTCGCGTGCGGCGTCTTTTTCATGGGGCAGTTCGCGCTGTTTACCTACGTGCGTCCGTTCCTGGAAACCGTGACTTTCGCCAGCGCGACGCAGTTATCGTTAATCCTGCTGGTCATTGGCGTGGCGGGTTTTATCGGCACCCTGTTGATCGGCACGTTTCTGCGCCGCGGATTTTACACCACGCTGGTCGCCATTCCCGTGGTGATGGCGCTGATTGCCGTGGCACTGATGGCCTTCGGCCATCACCTTGCCGCCGTCACCGCCCTGCTCGGCCTCTGGGGACTGGTCGCGACGGCCGCCCCCGTTGGCTGGTGGACCTGGGTTGCCAGAACGCTTCCTGAAAATGCCGAGGCGGGGGGCGGACTGATGGTGGCGATGGTGCAGCTCTCCATTGCGCTCGGCTCCACGCTCGGTGGCCTGGCCTTTGACCACAGCGGCTGGCAAAGCACCTTTGCACTCAGCGGTGTACTGCTTATCGCCGCTGCCATGTTCACGTTTTACACCTCACACAACGACACACTTCACAGGAGTTAATCATGAGAAGATTCACCATGGCGCTCGGGCTGTTAGTCAGCGCCTTCGCCGCCAGCGCTGCCGATATGTCCCGGGGCGCAGATAATTTCTATAAAAGCGATAAGGTTACGCAGCAGAAGGTGACCTTTAAAAACCAGTATCAGATGAACGTCGTCGGCAATCTGTATAGGCCAAAAGAGGCGGATAAAAACGCCAGACTGCCGGCGATCGTGGTCGGCCATCCGATGGGCGCGGTGAAAGAGCAAAGCGCCAGTCTCTATGCGCAAAAGCTCGCGGAACAGGGCTTTGTCACCCTGGCGATTGATCTCTCATTCTGGGGGGAAAGCGAAGGTAAACCGGGGCATCTGATCTCACCAGAAATCTATTCCGATGATTTCAGCGCGGCCGTGGATTATCTGAGCACCCAGGCCTTTGTCGATCCGCAGCGCATCGGGGTGCTGGGCATTTGCGGCAGCGGCAGCTTCGTTATTAGCGCGGCGAAAATTGACCCGCGCATGAAAGCGATCGCCACCGTCAGCATGTATGACATGGGCTCCGCCTTCCGCAACGGCCTCAACCATTCCGTGACGGTTGAACAGCGTAAAGCGATGATTGCCTCTGCCGCTGAGCAGCGTCTGAAAGAGTATCAGGGTGCAGAGACAGCCTACATTCCCGGGACGGTAAATAAGCTGGATGATTCTACGCCGGCTATCCAGCGTGAGTTCTTCGATTTCTATCGCACCGAACGCGGCGGGTACACGCCACAGGGCGAGAAAGAGGCGCTGACGACGAAACCGATGATGAGCAGCATCGGTAAGTTTATGAACTTCTATCCGTTCAACGATATCGAAACCATTTCACCGCGTCCGATGCTGTTTATCACGGGTGATAAAGCGCATTCGAAAGAGTTTAGCGAAGACGCCTATAAACGCGCCGGTGAACCGAAAGAGCTGTATATCGTGCCGAATGCAGGCCACGTTGACCTGTATGACCGCACGGATCTGATCCCGTTTGCAAAACTGGCCTCGTTCTTTAAAGCCAACCTGAAATAACCCGGTAAGGCGTATAACACCCTGTTATACGCCTTTGTCCTGACTACCAGCCCGGCACCGCGCCACCGTTAAAGAGGGTCTCTGCGGCCTTCGCCACTTCCGGCGACTGATACGACTGGATAAATTCCTTCACGTTTTCCGCGTCTTTGTTGTCTTCCCGCGTCACCACGATGTTCACATACGGCGAGTTTTTATCTTCAATAAACACGCTGTCATGCACCGGCGACAGCCCGGTTTGCTGGAGATAGGTGGTGCTGATAATGGCGACATCCACTTTCGGATCATCCAGCACGCGCGGCAGTTGCGCCCCTTCCAGCTCCATAATGTTCAAATGCTTCGGATTGGCGGTGATATCCAGCGCCGTCGGCAGCAGGCCAACGTCCGGCTTCAGGGTAATCAGCTTCTCTTTTTGCAACAGCAGCAGTGCGCGGCCAAGGTTGGTCGGATCGTTTGGAATGGCGATGGTCGCGCCGTCCTTCAGCTCAGACACGGATTTTATCTTGCGGGAGTAGCCGGCCATCGGGAAAACAAAGGTGTTCGCTACAGCAACCAGCTTGTAGTGATGCGCCTTGTTATCTTCTGCCAGGAACGGGCGATGCTGGAAGACATTGGCATCAAGATCGCCCTGACTGGTGGCATCATTGGGCAACAGCGAGCCGCTGAACCCCACCAGTTCCACATCCAGACCGTATTTCTCTTTCGCCACTTTTTTAGCGACTTCCGCCACGTCCTGCTCCGCGCCGTTAATCACGCCGACTTTTATGTGTTTGGCATCGCTGCCGCCTTGATCGCAACCTGCCAGCAGCAGGCCCGCGAGAACCAGAGCACCCAATCGAAGTTTCACGAGACATATCCTTTTGATAAACGTTTCAGTGACTATATCGACAACGGTACGGCTGGCTAAAAAACGAAAAAGCATCAATAAGACGGATAAGTTATATGTGCGGGGGCGCTATTGATCCGACCTGAGCATGCCCGCACGGCGTAACGGCGTTTCACGTAAAAACCACGACAGTACAAACGCCAGCACCATAATGCTTGCCGCCAGCAGGAACACCGCGTGAATGGCTGAGCCAAACGCATCAAGGTAATCGAGCCGCAGGGCCTCTGGCAGCCGGTGAATGGCCGCTGGATTGAGCTCATGCGGTAACTCCGCCCCTTGCGGTAAACGGTCCATCAGACCCGATTGCAAAACGTGGGTGAAGACCGCGCCAAACAGCGCGACGCCGATGGCCCCGCCAATGGAACGAAACAGCGTGACCCCGGAAGTCGCTACCCCGTATTGATCGGCAGAGACGCTGTTCTGCACGGCCAGCACCAGTACCTGCATGACCAGCCCCAGACCCATCCCCAGCACGCCGGTAAAAATGTACAGCTGCCAGGTCGGCGAGTGGATCGAGATACGCGTCAGCAGCACCATGCCCACCACGCCAAGCAGCGTACCGGCGATCGGGAACAGACGGTATTTTCCGGTACGGCTGATAATCCGCCCGCTGATGATCGAGGTTAGCAGCAGTCCGCCCATCAGCGGGATCAGCTGCAGACCGGCCTGAGTCGGCGTGGCGTCTTTCACAACCTGCAGATAGAGCGGCAGGAAGGTGACCGAGCCAAAGAGCGACATCCCGATAATAAAGCCAATCAGGCTGCAGAGCAGAAAACTGCGATCGCGGAACAGCGAGAGCGGAATGATCGGCTCCCAGGCCAGACGCTCCTCATAGATAAACCCGGCGATACCCGTCAGGCCAAAGGCCAGAATGCACCACAGCTGCGGGTCGTTCCACTGGCGTATCGTCCCGCCTTCAGTGGTAAACAGGATGATACACAGCAGCGCCATGCTGAGATAAATCGCCCCCAGATAATCAATCTCGTGCTTGTTGCGCCGTGCGCTGCCGTGGAACACCGCGCCTATCACCAGCAGGGCAAAGAGACCGAGCGGCAGGTTGATATAAAAAATCCAGCGCCAGGAGGCATGCTGCACGATAAACCCGCCGATAAGCGGCCCGATCACCGTCGCCAGACCGAACACGCCGCCAAACAGCCCCTGATAGCGGCCACGCTCCGCAGGCGGAATAACGTCCGCCACGGCGGCCATACTGATGACCATCAGACCGCCGCCGCCCAGCCCCTGCAGGCCGCGCATCAGCACCAGCTGGGTCATGTTTTGCGCCAGACCGCAGAGCACCGACCCTGCCAGAAACAGCACAATAGCGATTTGAAGGACGATTTTACGCCCAAACAGATCGCCGAATTTTCCGTACAGCGGCACCACAATGGTCGAGCTGAGGATATAGGCCGTCACCACCCAGGAGAGCTTATCCAGGCCACCCAGTTCCCCAACGATGGTGGGCAATGCCGTGGAAACAATCGTCTGGTCCAGCGCCGAAAGCAGCATCACCAGCAGCAGCGCGCTGAACAACAGCTTTATCGACGGCGCGTTTTGCGCAGGTTGAGTCATTACGTCGGACTCCATAAGAGATCGCTTGAAATTAATTAACTGGATAATTAATATTTAAGTAAGTGATGAATAAGATCAAGAGATCCTGCGACTATGCCAGCACATAAGGACAATTCTGAACCGCGCCGCCCCGGTCGACCACGCGGCGGAAAGCGGGCAACCGCCAGCCGCGAACAGCTGCTGGATATTGCGTTGAGCCTCTTTTCTCGCCAGGGGATCGCTCAAACCTCGCTGAACGCCATCGCCAAAGAAGCGGGCGTAACGCCAGCGATGCTGCATTACTACTTCAATTCACGAGAACAATTGCTCGACGCGATGATTGAGGAGCGCTTCCTGCCCTTACGTAATCGGATCGGCGCAATTTTCGCCGAAAACCCCGACTCGCCGGTCAACGCATTAACGCAAATGGTGAAGGTACTGGCCGAGCTGGCGGAGCAGCACCGCTGGTTTGCCCCGCTGTGGATGCAGGAGGTCATCGGGGAGATGCCTGTACTGCGCACGCATCTGCACGCGCGGTTCGGTGACGACAAATACCAGGCAACACTCGCCACCCTTAAACGCTGGCAGCAGGAAGGGCAACTGAACCGGGCACTCGCGCCAGAACTGCTGTTCACCACGCTGCTAAGCCTGGTGCTGGTGCCGTTCTCAAGAATGCGCAACGACGAGAGGCTACACGCCCTCTCGCCAGAGATCATTGTGCGTCACGCGCTGGCCGTGATGGGCAACGGCATCGTTGGTTAAAGGGATTTGGTCAGATAATGCCTTTGCATACCCGGGTACGGGTAATCCGGCAACGACATCTGCAGCTGATAGCCCTGCTTTTCATAGAATGGACGTGCCTGGAAGCTGACCGTATCCACCAGCGCATGGGTGCAGCCTTTGCGTCGGGCTTCGTCTTCTGCCGTTTTGATAAGCTGGCTGCCGACGCCCGATCCCCGCACGGTGTCGCTGACCCACAGAAAATCGATGTTTAGCCAGTCGCCTTTGCGCACGCCAATTAACCCGCCCAGCATCACGCCCTTATCGTCTCGCACATAAACGCCAATGTCGCCGCTAAAGTTTGAGAGATCTAAAAATTGTCCGTTGTAGGCGCGAAGCCCTGTTAATAATTCTTCTTTTTCATCGTGTGTGACGTTATCCGTCGTGCTCAGATGCATATTTTTCTCCTTATTTTCCGTGCAATCTTAATATTGCACAGCCTTTCCTTCATCAAAACTCCTTTTTTTCTCCATTCTTTAAACATTGAAATATTCATTCAATAAGTACTTAAAAAAAGTCTTTCCAATACGCACCTGAAACGTATAATGAGAACGATCATTCTCACTTTTATAGGGTAACCGACGATGAGCACAAAACTGGAAGAACGCCAAAAGCAGCGTCAGGACGACATCATCGCTGCCGCGCGTCAGTGCTTTCGCGCCAGCGGTTTTCATGCGGCCAGCATGTCGCAGATCGCCAGTGAGGCAAAGCTCAGCGTCGGGCAAATCTACCGTTATTTCAGTAACAAAGATGCGATTATTGAAGAGATGATTCGCCGTATCATCGACTCACGCATCGAAGAGATTCAGGGTAAAACGCTGGTCGAGGGGATGCCTCAGGCGCTCGCCTGGCGACAGACCCTGAATGAAGATGACGATGCACTGATGCTTGAGATGTCGGCTGAAGCCACGCGTAATCCCCAGGTGGCGGCCATGCTGGTCGAAGCGGAAAAGCGGATGTTTACTAATGCCTGCGCACACCTGAAAAAACAGTTTCCCCACCTGAGTGATGATCATATTCGCTGCTGCGTGGAGATTACCGCGGTAATGATTGAGGGGTCTATTTACCGTCGACTGACACCCTTAAACGTACCCTCTGAACAATTAGAGCCTCTTTATCAAAATATTTTAAATATGCTTTTCTCTGCGAAGTAATCGCATGTGAATAATTAGCGGGAAGACGTTATTCCCTTATTAACATTTCCGGCTCTGCCGGAGATGCGGTATCGCTGTGCCTTTAAATAGCCCCCTTCCTTGTTAAGCCATTAACAGGGCAGGCATCGTTCACCCTGGAAAAAATTATGAAAGCCATAACAACCTCCATCGCAGCATTATTCCTCCTGACGGGGTGCGATAATGCACAAACATCTGCTCCTCAACATCCCCTCCCGCAAGTGGGGATTGTTACGCTCCTGAGCCAACCCGTTTCCGTGGTCAGTGAACTGACCGGACGCACCACGGCCGCCATGAGCGCGGAAGTGCGTCCTCAGGTGGGCGGCATTATTCAGAAACGGCTCTTTACCGAAGGCGATACCGTGCAAGCCGGACAGGCGCTGTATCAAATTGACCCTTCCAGCTACCGCGCCGCCTACGATGAGGCCGCCGCGGCCCTGAAACAGGCGCAGGCGCTGGTGCAGGCCGATTGCCAAAAAGCTCAACGCTATACACAACTGGTGAAAGACGACGGCGTATCGCGTCAGGATGCCGAAGATGCAAAGTCCACCTGCGCGCAGGACAAGGCCAGCGTGGAGTCGAAAAAAGCAGCCCAGGAAAGCGCGCGCATTAACCTCAACTGGACCACGGTGACCGCCCCGATTGCCGGACGTATTGGCATCTCTTCGGTCACCCCCGGCGCGCTGGTCACTGCCCAGCAAGAGACCGCACTCGCCACCATTCGCGGCCTGGACAATATGTACGTCGATTTAACTCGCTCCAGCGCCGATCTTCTGCGATTACGCAAACAAACGCTTGCCAGCAACAGCGAGACATTGAGCGTGTCGTTGATCCTTGAAGATGGCAGCACCTATCAGGAAAAAGGCCGTCTGGCCCTGACTGAAGTGGCAGTGGACGAATCCACCGGTTCGGTCACACTGCGCGCCGTCTTCCCCAACCCGCAGCATCAGCTTCTGCCCGGGATGTTTGTTCGCGCCAGAGTGGATGAAGGGGTAATGAGCGAGGCCATCCTCGCCCCGCAGCAGGGAATTACCCGTGATGCCAAAGGCAACGCCACCGCGCTGGTGGTGGGGGCCGGCAATAAGGTGGAACAACGCCAGCTGGAAACGGGTGACACCTACGGCGACAAATGGCTGGTGCTGAGTGGACTGAAGGCTGGCGATAAGCTGATTGTGGAAGGCACCGATAAAGTGACCGCCGGTCAGCAAGTTAACGCCGAAGAGATGAAAACCGCGGGAGGAAACGCCTGATGTTTTCCCGCTTCTTCGTGCGTCGCCCGGTTTTTGCCTGGGTGATTGCTATTCTGATTATGCTCGCCGGGGTGCTGGCAATCCGTACCCTGCCCGTCGCGCAGTATCCCGACGTCGCCCCGCCGTCGATAAAAATCTCTGCCACCTACACTGGCGCGTCGGCACAGACTCTGGAAAACAGCGTCACCCAGGTCATTGAGCAACAGCTGACCGGGCTGGATAACCTGCTCTATTTTACCTCCACCAGCAGTTCGGACGGCTCGGTAAGCATCACCGTCACGTTCGAACAGGGAACTGACCCGGATACCGCGCAGGTTCAGGTGCAGAACAAAGTTCAGCAGGCCGAGTCGCGCTTGCCGACCGAGGTACAGCAGGCCGGCATTACGGTGCAAAAATCGCAGAGTAACTTCCTGCTGATCATGGGCGTGTACGATAAAACCGACCATGCCAGCAGTTCGGATATCGCCGACTGGCTGGTGAGTAATATGCAGGATCCGCTGGCACGCGTAGAAGGCGTCGGCAGCCTGCAGGTGTTTGGTGCGGAATACGCCATGCGCATCTGGCTTGACCCGGCAAAGCTGGCGTCGTACTCGCTGATGCCATCCGACGTTCAGAGCGCTATTGAAGCGCAGAACGTGCAGGTTTCCGCCGGTAAAATCGGTGCTTTACCCGCGTCCGGTACCCAGCAGTTGACCGCCACCGTGCGTGCCCAGTCGCGCCTGCAGACGGTCGATCAGTTTAAAAATATCATCGTTAAGAGCCAGTCCAGCGGCGCAGTGGTACGTATCGGCGACGTGGCGCGCGTGGAGATGGGCAGCGAGGATTACACGGCTACCGCCAGGCTGAATGGCCACCCGGCAGCCGGTATGGCGGTGATGCTCTCGCCGGGCGCAAATGCGCTCAATACCGCCACCGCGGTGAAAGATAAAATTGCCGAATTCAAACGGGCTATGCCGGAAGGCTATGACGTGGCCTATCCGAAAGACAGCACCGAGTTCATTAAGATCTCGGTGGAAGATGTGATTCAGACGCTGTTTGAGGCCATTATCCTCGTGGTGGTGGTGATGTATCTGTTTCTGCAGAACATTCGCGCCACGCTCATCCCCGCGCTGGCGGTACCGGTAGTTCTGTTGGGCACCTTTGGCGTGCTGGCGCTGTTCGGTTATTCCATCAATACCCTGACGCTGTTTGCGATGGTGCTGGCGATAGGTCTGCTGGTCGATGACGCCATCGTGGTAGTGGAAAACGTCGAGCGCATTATGCGCGATGAAGGTCTGCCCGCCCGCGAAGCCACCGAAAAATCGATGGGCGAAATTTCCGGTGCGCTGGTCGCCATTGCGCTGGTGCTTTCCGCCGTGTTTCTGCCGATGGCCTTCTTCGGCGGCTCAACCGGCGTCATCTACCGCCAGTTTTCGGTCACCATTATCTCAGCGATGATCCTCTCGGTGGTGGTGGCGCTGACCCTGACACCCGCGCTCTGCGGCTCGGTACTGCGCCATACGCCTCCTCACAAAAAAGGGTTCTTCGGCGCGTTTAACCGCTTCTACAGTAAGACCGAGCATGGCTACCAGAATAAAGTCCTGCGCGCGCTGCGCCGCTCCGCGGGCATGCTGGTGGTCTACACCCTGCTCTGTGGCGCGATGGCCGTGGCAATGCTGAAGCTGCCCGGCAGCTTCCTGCCCACGGAGGACCAGGGTGAAATCATGGTGCAGTACACCCTGCCTGCCGGTGCGACAGCGGTACGTACCGCGGAGATCAGTCGTCAGGTTCGCGAGTGGTTCCTCACTAAAGAGAAAGCCAACACCGATGTGATTTTTACGGTCGAGGGCTTTAGCTTTAGCGGCAGCGGCCAGAATGCCGGGATGGCGTTTGTCTCCCTAAAAAACTGGTCCGAGCGTAAAGGCGATGAGAACACCGCTCAGGCGATTGCCCTGCGCGCCACTCAGGAACTCGGCTCCCTTCGCGATGCCACCGTCTTTGCCATGACGCCCCCGGCCGTAGACGGCCTCGGCCAGAGCAACGGTTTTACCTTCGAGCTCATGGCCAGCGGCAGCACCGATCGCGACACGTTGCTGAAAATGCGTAATCAGCTCATTGGCCAGGCGAATCAGGACACCTCCCTGCATGCCGTTCGCGCCAATGATTTGCCGCAGATGCCGCAGCTGCAGGTGGATATCGACAACAACAAAGCCGTATCGCTGGGGCTTTCCCTGAGCGACGTCACCGATACCCTCTCCAGCGCCTGGGGTGGAACCTACGTGAATGACTTTATCGATCGGGGCCGCGTGAAAAAGGTCTACATCCAGGGAGACAGCGATTACCGCGCCGTGCCTTCCGACCTCAACAAATGGTACGTACGCGGCAGCGACAGCACCATGACACCGTTCTCCGCTTTCGCCACTACGCGCTGGGAATATGGCCCGGAGAGTCTGGTGCGCTACAACGGCTCGGCGGCCTATGAAATTCAGGGCGAGAACGCCAGTGGTGCCAGCTCCGGTACGGCGATGACCCGGATGGAACAGCTGGCGAACAACCTGCCGGCCGGCACAACCTGGGCGTGGAGCGGGTTGTCGTTACAGGAGAAACTGGCGAGCGGTCAGGCAATGAGCTTGTATGCCCTCTCCATCCTGGTGGTATTCCTGTGCCTGGCCGCGCTGTATGAGAGTTGGTCGGTGCCGATTTCAGTCATTCTGGTGATCCCGCTTGGGGTGCTGGGTGCGGCGCTGGCCGCCTCGCTGCGCGGGCTGAGCAACGACGTCTATTTCCAGGTGGCGCTGCTGACCACCATCGGCCTGTCGTCGAAAAACGCCATTTTGATCGTTGAGTTTGCGGAGGCGAAAGTCGCGGAAGGTTACTCCCTGACGCGTGCCGCGCTGCGTGCGGCTCAGACGCGACTGCGTCCGATCATCATGACGTCGCTGGCGTTTATCGCCGGGGTAACACCGCTGGCCGTCGCCACCGGTGCAGGCGCCAACAGCCGCGTGGCGATTGGGACCGGCATCATCGGCGGGACGCTCGCGGCAACGCTGCTGGCCATCTTCTTTGTTCCATTATTCTTCGTACTGGTGAAACGTCTCTTCTCCGGTAAGCACGCAAACCGGAGGTCATAATGTTTCGTGTATCTGTTTTAGTGCTGGCACTGCTGAGCGCAGGCTGTGTTTCGTTAGACCCTACCTATCAGCGTCCTGACGCGCCCGTCCCGGCCACGTTGCCGGGCACCCACGGCGAAGCCACCGCCGTGGTCAGCCAGTGGCAGCAGGTGATGAACGATCACCGCCTGAACAGGGTGGTAACAATGGCACTCACCAGCAACCGCGATGTGCAAAAAGCGATTGCTGATATCGACGCCGCCCGCGCCCAGTATGGTGAGACGCGCTCGTCTCTGTTCCCGTCGGTGGATGCCAGCCTGAGCCATACCCGCAGCCGCACGCTGGCCAGCGGCGTGAGCACCAGCGATGAGGCTAACGGTGCCGTCTCCAGCTTCGAGCTGGATCTGTTTGGTCGTAACCAGAGCCTCTCGCGCGCCGCGCGTGAAACCTGGCTTGCCAGCGAGTTCACGGCGCAGAACACGCGCCTGACAATGGTCAGCGAGCTGACCACCGCCTGGATTACTCTGGCGGCAGATAACAGCAATCTGGCGCTGGCAAAATCCACTCAGGAGAGCGCAGCGAACTCGCTCAAGATTGTGCAGCGTCAGCAGGACGTCGGGGTCGCCGCCGCAACGGATGTCAGCGAAGCAATGGCGGTTTATCAGCAGGCCCGCGCCAGCGTCACCAGCTATCAGACGCTGGTGATGCAGGACAAAAACGCCCTGAATTTGCTGGCGGGCGAGACGGTACCGGAAAACCTGCTACCCGGTACGCTGGAGAGCCTGAGCGATAACGCCATCACCCTGATCCCGGCGGGCGTTAGCTCCGCCACGCTGCTGCGTCGCCCGGATATTCAGGAGGCTGAACATAACCTGTTGAGCGCGAATGCCAACATCGGTGCTTCGCGCGCCAACTTCTTCCCGACGATTTCGCTTACCGCCAGCGCCGGGGTCGGCAGCGATTCGCTCTCGTCATTGTTCAGCCACGGCATGAAGGTCTGGTCGTTCGCGCCGTCCATCTCCCTGCCGCTGTTCAGCGGCGGCAATAACATGGCGCAACTGCGCTATGCCGAAGCGGAGAAAAAAGGGCTGATTGCCACCTATGAGAAAGCCATCCAGAGCGCGTTCAAAGATGTAGCCGATGCGCTGGCGCGCCGAGAAACCCTGAGTGAAGAGCTTGATGCGCAACGTGAATACGTGGCGGCAGAGCAAAAAACGCTGGATGTGGCAACGCGCAGCTATCAGGTGGGGGCGGGTGATTACCTGACCGTTCTCACCGCGCAGCGCGCCCTGTGGTCGGCACGGGCATCATTGATTGCCCTGCAGCAGACCGACTTTGAAAACCGTATTACGCTGTGGCAGTCGCTGGGGGGAGGGATTCAATAACCGCCGGTCCAGGTGCAGGATTCTCATACGCAGGAAGACAAAAATTCATACTTTCGGCTGGCGTCGCTACACTGAATGTAACGATATATTTCATGGGAAGCCTGTGACGTCTAAAGGGGATTTTGATGAAAGCTGCACACCTGGTTTGCCTGCTCGTTTGTCTGCTCTTCGCCGCGTTTGTCCATGCCCAGGAAAAAGACGATCCCGTGAAAGAGGCCCAGATAAAGCAGCAGATCCTTAAAGATGTGAAGAAGGCCTGCACGCCCCAGAACAAGCAGAGCGATAAAGCCTGGCAGGCGATGATTTTGTCGTCTGAGGCCAATCAACTGCTGATCAAAAACGCCATCACGGCCGTGAAGCGCGACAATCTGGATGCTTACTGGGACGCGGTCAGTCAGGTAGATTGTATGGAAGATTATTAAGCGTGAAGCTGGGCTTCACGCTTTTTTTTAGCGCTTTCGTACATCAGGAATAATCAAATCCCCGCGCAGAACATAGGACCCCAGCATCTGCGTTTTCTCCGTCAGCCAGCCCACAATACGTGCCGCCATAGCATCCATTGAGTATTCAATGGCCGGGATCACCGGGATACCCGGCAGATGCAGCGATCCGGCAAGGCTAAAGACCATAATGTCGTCCGGTACGGATTTATTAAACGCCTGCAGCTGCGGGATCACCCGCTGAGCTTCCTGTTCGTCCGCCACCAGCAGCGCGTTAAAATTCAGCGTGCTCGCATTGTTAAGCAACTCCTGCAGCGCAACGGATGAGGAGGTGGCATCCATAAAGACGAGGTTGCGATTAAAGGGCAGGAAATTTTTCTCCAGCGCGTGTTTATAGCCCAGCAACACCTGGTCGGCGAAACCGCTGCCTTGCGGATGGATCAGGGCTATCTGGCGTCGCCCCTGGCTGGTCAGATAGTTACAGGCGGTTTCGGCGGCAAAGGCGTGATCGAACTGGATGCTGTTGGAATTATCGGACTCCATGCAGTCAACGAGAATGACATTGTCCATCTCGACGTCCAGCGGGAAACGCGCGCCAATCACCAGGATGTCATCACATAACCCACAGGAAAGTTCTTCCAGGGCGTGCATCACTTCCGCTTTGGTATGCGCGAAGCGCAACAGCAGATGTTTTTGATGCTGGCTGAGGTGCTTTTCCAGCGCGTAAAGATAACCGGTGGTCTGGTTAATATTCTCCTGCGCGCAAATCACCCCAATACACCCCGTCGACTGGCTCAGCAGCGACTGCGCAATTACATTGGGCCGGTAGTTCAGTTCATCAACCGCTTTTAAAACGGCCTGGCGGCTGGCTTCCTTTACGCCACGCGACCCACTCAACACTCGCGATACCGTGGCTTTAGACACCCCGGCAAGACGTGATACATCATTGATTGTCGACATCTCTTTCCCCTGGCAGGCTTACTTCGCACCTGCAAATTCCATCACCGCTACGGCTCATATTATAGCCAGAATGGAGTATATCCTTTTCCGTTTTTCATGGAAACCGATTTTCCATTTCAACTCAAAATGATGTCAAAACGCGCAAATTATGTGACTTGCATCTGGTTAATTAGCGTCATAAGTAGTGGATCTTGATGGTTGTCACACTTCTGTCTTTTATAAATGGAAACCGGTTTCCGTATAATGTCCAATCATCCTCGCAATAACTTTTTACATTTAGAGGATGGTTGTCGATGTTCAAGATTATGCTGTGTTGCTCTGCCGGGATGTCCACCAGCCTGCTGGTCAGCAAAATGGTCGATGTCGCGAAAGAGCGCGGGTTGCCGGTAAAAATAGACGCGTATGGCGTTTCCGAATTTGATACGCAGTTTCCGCAGTACCAGGTTGTCCTTCTCGGACCCCAGGTGAAGTACATGTTACAGACACTCTCAGACAAGGCGGCTACAAAGGGCATCCCGGTCCAACCCATCGACATGATGGATTACGGTATGCAACGTGGCGATAAAGTACTGGACTATGCTCTGTCGCTCATCGAAGCGGCACACTAAAAGGTGTTCACATGAGTTCGTTATATCAATCAATGGTCGCGGTTATTGAGCAGTCAATTACCCCGCTGGCCGCGAAGCTCGGCCAGCAAAAGTATGTGATTGCCATCCGCGACGGCTTTACCGCCGCGCTGCCGTTTATGATCATCGGCTCGTTTATGCTGGTGTTCATCTTCCCGCCCTTCTCCGCGGATACGACAAACAGCTTTGCCCGCGGCTGGCTGGATTTCTCCCAGACTTACCGTGAACAGCTGATGCTGCCGTTCAACCTCAGCATGGGCGTGATGACGTTCTTCATTTCGGTGGGGATTGGTGCAAGCCTGGGGCGTCAGTTTAACCTCGATCCGGTGATGTCCGGTCTGCTGGCCTTTATGGCCTTCCTGCTGGTGGCGGCTCCGTATGCCGACGGCAAGATCTCGACCCAGTACCTCTCCGGCCAGGGGATTTTCACCGCGCTGATTACCGCCATCTACTCCACCCGCGTGTATGCGTGGCTGAAGCAGAACAACGTGACCATCCGTCTGCCGAAAGAAGTGCCGACCGGTGTGGCGCGTTCGTTTGAGATCCTGATCCCGGTCATGGTGGTGATCGGTACCCTGCACCCGCTGAACCTGTTTATCGAAGCACAAACCGGGATGATTATCCCGCAGGCGATTATGCACCTGCTGGAACCGCTGGTCTCTGCGTCTGACTCCCTGCCTGCCATTCTGCTCTCCGTGCTGCTGTGCCAGATCTTCTGGTTTGCCGGTATCCACGGCTCGCTGATTGTCACCGGCATCATGAACCCGTTCTGGATGGCCAACCTGTCCGCAAACCAGGCGGCACTGGCGGCTGGCGCGGCGCTGCCACACGTTTACCTGCAGGGTTTCTGGGACCACTACCTGCTGATTGGCGGCGTCGGCTCCACGCTTCCGCTGGCCTTCCTGCTGCTGCGCAGCCGCGTCACACACCTGCGCACCATCGGCAAAATGGGCGTTGTGCCCAGCTTCTTTAACATCAACGAACCGATTCTGTTCGGCGCGCCAATCATCATGAACCCGATGCTGTTTATCCCGTTCGTGTTTGTTCCGCTGGTGAACGCCTGCCTGGCGTACGGCGCCACCAAAATGGGCTGGCTGGCACAGGTGGTGTCGTTAACCCCGTGGACGACCCCGGCCCCTATTGGCGCATCGTGGGCGGCAAACTGGGCGTTGAGCCCGGTGGTGATGTGTCTGGTGTGTATGGTGATGTCAGCGCTGATGTACCTGCCGTTCCTGCGTGCTTACGAGCGTACGTTGATGAAAAACGAAGAGCAGAAAGCCCAGGCAACCGTCGGTGCCGCTGAAACAGCAAGTCATTAAGTCAAAGAGGAAAGGTCATGAAATACGCATTTCCCGATAATTTCTGGTGGGGCAGCGCAAGCTCCGCCCTCCAGACCGAAGGGACACGAGAGGGTGAAACCACCTGGGATTACTGGTTTGCCCGCGAGCCGAACCGTTTTCATAATGGCGTGGGACCGCAGCACACCTCCACGTTTTATCAACACTGGAAAACGGACATTCAGCTGTTAAAGCAGCTGAACCACAACAGCTTTCGCACCTCGATTAGCTGGGCGCGCCTGATCCCCGACGGTATCGGTGAAGTGAACCCGGAAGCGGTCGATTTTTATCATCAGGTCATTGATGAGCTGATTGAACAGGGTATTACCCCGTTTATCACCCTGTTCCACTTCGACATGCCGATGGCGATGCAGGAGATTGGCGGCTGGGAAAACCGCAACGTGGTGGACGCTTACGCCCGTTATGCGCAGATTTGCTTCGATCTGTTTGGCGATCGCGTGCTGCACTGGTTTACCTTCAACGAGCCGATTGTGCCGGTGGAAGGCGGCTATCTGTACGATTTCCACTATCCCAACGTGGTGGATTTCCGTCGTGCGGCCACCGTGGCGTATCACACCGTGCTGGCGCATGCGCAGGCGGTACGCGCTTACCGTGCCGGGCACTACGCCGGGGAGATCGGTATCGTACTGAACCTGACGCCGTCCTATCCGCGCTCGCAAAACCCGGCTGACGTCAAAGCGGCACACATTGCGGACCTGATGTTTAACCGCAGCTTCCTTGACCCCGTCCTGCGCGGCGAATACCCGGCGGATCTGGTGGCGTTGCTGAAATCTTACGATCAGCTCCCCGCCTGCAAACCGGAAGACAGTTTCCTGATTGCGGAAGGAAAAATCGACCTGCTCGGCATTAACTATTATCAGCCGCGTCGCGTGAAATGCCGTGACAGTGCGGTGAACCCACAGGCCCCGTTTATGCCGGAGTGGTTCTTTGATAATTACGAAATGCCTGGCCGCAAGATGAATCCATACCGTGGCTGGGAAATTTATGAGCCGGGTATTTACGATATTCTGATTAACCTGCGCGACAATTACGGTAACCCACGCTGTTTTATTTCTGAGAACGGTATGGGTGTCGAAAATGAACAGCGCTTTATTGAGAATGGTCAGATAAACGATCAATACCGCATCGATTTTATTTCCGAACATTTGGCCTGGCTGCATAAAGGTATTAGCGAAGGGTGCCAGTGTCTTGGCTACCATATGTGGACCTTTATTGATAACTGGTCGTGGTGTAATGCGTATAAGAATCGCTACGGATTTATCCAGCTCGATTTAACTACCCAGCAGCGCACCATCAAGAAAAGCGGCGAGTGGTTTGCCGCCACCGCATTAAATAACAGTTTTGACAGAGAGTCAGTGTAATGATCGCATTAGAAGAAGCCGTAATGGAAATTATCGTCAACGCCGGTCAGTCGCGTAGCCTGTGCTTTGAAGCCCTGCACGCGGCGCGTCAGGGCAACCTTGACGAAGCCAAAAGCCTGCTGCGTGAAGCCGATGGCTACGCGCGCCAGGCGCACAAAATGCAGACCAAACTGATCGAACAGGATGCGGGCGAAGCCCGCCAGCCGATGACCTTAATAATGGTTCACGCGCAGGATCATTTAATGAATTCCCTGCTGGCACGTGAATTATCCGAAGAAATAATCCATTTATATCAGAGATAATGTATGGCGAAAAAACGTTAATGTAATCACTCTGTACCTAAAATAGAAATCCACTTGTTCTGATGATAGCGACAAACTCTGTCAGATCGGAGCGGGATGGTTATTGTCTGAATAAAATTAAACTATATTGAGATAACCATGAATTATATTAAAAAACTTCCATTAACCATGGCGGTTGTCGCCGCGCTTTGCCCAATTTCTGTACTCGCACAAGAATTTACGCAAGAGCAAATCGACGCCATCGTGGCGAAAGCGGTAGACAAAGCGCTGGCCGAACGGCAGGCCAAAATGGACGCCGCCGTCGCGAAAAAAGCGGACGTGGTCACCGAACCGCAAAGCGCGGCGCAATCACCGGACCTCGCGATTCCGTTTGGGGTTAAATTTACCGGCTATGCCCGCTACGGCGCGCACTTCCAGGCAGCCGATCAGAAATACGTGGCGGTAGACGGTTCCTATAACGGTGCATCCGCGATTGGTCGTCTGGGTAACGAAGGCAACGGCGGTGAATTCCAGCTCTCCAAAGCCTTCAAGGGCGACAACGGTGCCATCTGGGACATCAACGTGATGATCGACCACTGGGGCGACGAGGTTAACCTGAAAAAAGCCTATGCCGGTGTGACCAACATTATGGCCTCCAACCCGAACGCCTACTTCTGGGCCGGCCGTGACTTCCACCAGCGTCCACAGCAGGGTATCAACGATTACTTCTGGATGAACCACGACGGCCAGGGTGCCGGGGTGAAGAACTTCGACATCGGCGGCGTGCAGTTTGACGTTGCCGCGGTGGCCGCGGTGGAATCCTGTAGTCCGGAAGTGATGGAAGATGAGGCGAACCCGTCGCGCATTACCTGTACCGGCGGTTCCGGCACGGGCGACAAGGGTAACTACGCTGCGACCTCAAAAATCCACGGCATGAAAGTCGGTCCGCTGGATCTGGAGCTGTACGCGAACTACGGTTTTGACTCCAAAGCCATTGAGAGTGAAGAGCGTCTGAAGGCCTGGCAGGGCGGCGTGGTGCTGAGCCACACCAACGACAGCGGCGTGAATAAGGTGATTGCCCGTTATTCTGATAACGCGGATAACAGCGTATTCAACAAAACCGAGGATCTGACCACGGTCTACGCCAGCTTCGAAGGGCTGTACAAATTCACCCAGGCCACGCAGGTGGAGTACATCCTCGCCTTCCACGACTACGACAACAGCCGCGATAAAACCGACAACCGTAAGAACTACAACGCCATCGTGCGCCCGATGCACTGGTGGAACGACGTTCACTCCACCTGGCTGGAAGCGGGCTGGCAGCACGTGGATTACGACAATGGCGGTGATAACAAAGGCTGGAAGCTGACCCTGTCGCAGAACATGTCTATCGCCATGGGGCCAGAGTTCCGCCCAATGCTGCGCTTCTACGTGACCGGCGGCAAAGTGGATAACGAACGCACCGCCCGTGTGAACGGTACAAAAGATGAGACGCTGGATGATTTCAACGTCGGCGCGATGTGGGAAGCGTGGTTCTAAGCAAGGTAAAAGCAAAACGGCAACGCACGTTGCCGTTTTTCGTGTTTGCACCCTCTCCCTGTGGGAGAGGGCCGGGGTGAGGGCATCAGGCCACACCGCACCCGGCAAGACCCATGTTATGCTACACAAAAACCAACATAACAGGGGAGAACATGGGTTCCACACGTAAAGGAATGCTCAACGTTCTGATCGCCGCCGTTTTATGGGGCAGCTCAGGGGTTTGCGCGCAGTACATCATGGAGAAAAGCCAGATCTCGTCCCCTTACCTGACGATGATTCGCCTGCTGTTTACCGGCGTCATCTTGCTGACCCTCTCCTTCGTTCATGGCGACAAGATTTTCTCAGTCATCAAACATCGTAAAGACGCCCTCAGCCTGCTGTTTTTCTCGCTGGTTGGTGCGCTCACCGTCCAGCTCACCTTCCTGCTGACGATTGAAAAATCCAACGCGGCGACGGCCACCGTGCTGCAGTTTCTCTCGCCAACGATCATCGTCGCGTGGTTCGCGCTGGCGAGGAAAAAACGTCCCGGCGTGTTTGTTTTATCCGCCATTTTGACGTCACTTGTCGGCACCTTCCTGCTGGTCACCCACGGCGATCCAACCTCGCTCTCCATCTCCCCTGCCGCCCTGTTCTTCGGTATCGCCTCGGCCTTTGCCGCCGCGTTTTATACGACCTATCCATCGACGCTTATCGCCCGCTACGGCACGCTGCCGATTGTTGGCTGGAGTATGTTAATCGCGGGGGTCGTGCTGACACCGTTCTACGCCGGACGCGGGACCACCTTTGTGATTGATGGCAGCCTGCTGCTGGCGTTTTTCTATCTGGTGGTGATTGGCACGGCGCTGACGTTCAGCCTGTATCTGAAAGGCGCGCAGATGATTGGCGGGCCGAAGGCGAGCATTCTGAGCTGTGCCGAGCCGCTGAGCAGCGCCCTGCTGTCGGTGATTTTGCTTGGGGTGGCGTTTACGCTGCCGGACTGGCTGGGCACGCTGCTGATTGTGTCGTCGGTGGTGCTGATTTCGATGGATTCGAGAAGACGGGTTCAGACATCTGCGTAGCCTGATATCCCCTCTTCCCTGTGGGAAGAGGGGATTTACTTATTTTGCTTTCACCTTACTCGCCACCAGCAGCGCCGTCAGCAGCATCAGGGTTCCTGAAATCACCAGCGGTGACGTCAGCCCCAGATGGTCCAGCGCAACGCCGCCGATCGCCGCACCGCAGGTGTTCGCCAGCTGGATCACCGCGACCTGAATCGACCCGGCTTTTTCCGCCTGATCGGCGAGCGAGCGGGTGATCCACGTCGACCAGCCCACCGGCACCAGCGCAAAAGCAAAGCCCCAGATAATCGCAATCGCCGACGCAACCCACTTATCGCTGCCCCACAGCACCAATACCGCAGCGCTAATTGCCAGCACCAGCGGCGCGCCCGCCAGCGCCACTTTCAGGGAACGCTTCAGGAACGCGGACGACAGCGAGGTGCCGACAAAGCTGGCGATACCGAAGCTCAGGAGCACCAGCGTCAGGCCATCCACATCAAACCCGGCCATGTTCATGAATACCGGGCGGATATAGGTGAAGAAGGCAAACTGTCCGGCAAATGCCATAAAGATGGCGGTCATCCCCGCCAGCACGCCCGGGCGCTTCAGCAGGCTGAACATATTCTGTTTATGGTGTGCCGCTTCCCCCGGTAAGGACGGCAGCGCTTTCCAGACCCAGAGAATGCAAAGCACCCCCATCACCGCGGCAGCGTTAAAGACGTTACGCCAGCCGATGATCCCGCCAAGGAAACTGCCCAACGGCGCAGCAATGACCAGCGCAATCGAAACAGCACCAAAGATCACGGAGAGGGCTTTCGGCACGGTGCGCGCGGGAACCAGACGCATGGTGAGCGAGGCCGACATCGCCCAGAAGCCGCCTAATCCCAGCCCCAGACAGGCGCGACCCAGCAGCAGCAGGGTGAAGTTATTGGCAAAAGAGACCAGCAGGCAGGAGAGCGTCAGCAGCACGCTGAACAGAATGACCACTTTACGGCGGTCGATGGTGCCGATCACCTGGGTAATAAACAGGCTCGCGAACATAGCCACAAAGGCGGTCACGGTGACGGACTGCCCTGCCACCCCTTCGGAAATGCCCAGATCCTGCGCCATCGGCGTCAGCAGGCTCACCGGCAGAAACTCAACGGTAATCAGGCAGGCAACGCAAAATGCCACGGAGAAAACCGCCGACCAGTTGGGGCGAGTGACCTCCTGGGTCTGCGGTCTGGGCGTGGGCTGAATGTGTTCTGTCATGGCGTCACCTGAAGATAAAAACGTGCGGAAAAGTCGCGCAGTTTATCATCAAAAGTGTGATGGATTTAACGATTTGACAACTTTTGTCGTTTTTAATGAGCCTGAAGAGAGCGCGTCGTCGACTGATACCTTTTCTGCATAACGAAAATGAAAATTCAGTCTCCACATTTGAGGTGAAACAATCATAGCGTCTGAAAAGGAGAAACTATGAAAACACGTAATTTATCTCAAAATTTTACCGTCAGTGCCGTCGGCTACGGTGCCATGGGTCTGAGTGAATTTTATGGCCAGACTGATGACAACGCCTCGCTGCGGGTATTGCATAGCCTCATCGATCTGAACGTGACGTTTATTGATACCGCAAATTTATATGGCCGTGGTCATAATGAAAGACTAATCGGTCATTTTCTTGCCGGGCTGGATAAAAGCACTCGCGAGCAGTTCAAAATAGCCACGAAATGCGGCATCGATCGCTCTCCCGACGAGTCTTATGCCCGCACCATCAACAATACGCCTGACTATATCATCCGCTGCTGTAATGAGTCCCTCAAGCGGCTTGGCGTGGAGCGAATCGACCTCTTTTATCTACACAGACTGAGTAACACCACCCCGGTCGAAGAGAGTATGGATTGTCTGCGCACCCTTGTGAAAGAGGGCAAGATCAACCACATAGGCCTTTGCGAAGTGTCGGCGTCAACGCTGCAACGGGCCCATGCGGTACATCCGGTCACCGCGCTGCAAACGGAATATTCTCTGTGGACACGCGATATCGAGGAAAGCATTCTGCCGGTCGTGAAAGCGTTAGGCATTGGTCTGGTGCCCTACTCGCCTCTTGGCAGAGGCTTCCTGACGGGAAAATACCTGAACAATAGCGAATTTGCAGAGGGTGATTTCCGTAAAAATAACGAGCGCTTTATGCAGTCCAGCCTCGATCATAATCGCCAGCTGCTCGATGTCATCCACCCGCTGGCGGCGAAATACGGCTCTACCGCGGGTCAGATTGCCCTTGCCTGGCTGTTAGCGCAATACGATCGGCTGGTTCCCATCCCGGGCACTAAGCACACCGGCTATCTGGCCGAGAACGCGCGCGCTGCCAACATTGAGCTTGAGAAGAGCGATATTGAATCATTGAACAACCTGCATCGCCGTATAGCGATTAAAGGCGATCGCTATTCTGCCGAGGGTATGAAGGGCGTGAACGCCTGATACCTCATCATGAAAATAAAAAAACCGGGTTTTCCCGGTTTTTTTATATCGGATACGCCGTGCCGTTAGCGATAAACGCTCAACGCGACGCCTTCCCCACCGCCTACGCACAGCGCGGCGACGCCACACTTGCCGTCATTACGGACCAGGGCATGAACCAGCGTCACCAAAATCCGGCAAAGCGCGATTGCCCCGCCGTAAGAACCTGACCCATAATGACCTGAGAGATATTACTGGCCTCTACGCCAGATTCTTTCAGGAGCGCCTGAATGACCCGGCTTCCCAGGTCAGCGGCGGAATGCTCAGCAAGCGCGCCCAGAAATGCGCCCGTCGCCGTGCGGCGAGCTGCAATAATGACAACCTCGCTCATGCATGACTCCCTTTCAGTCCCGGCAACGTATGACCCGTCGCAGCGATTGCCGCGCGGTAGGCGGTAAGACCGTTCATACAGGCGGGAACGCCGGCATACACCGCCATCTGTATCACAATTTCAAGCAGCTCTTCCGGCGTCACGCCGGTGTTGAGCGCGCCTCTCATGTGCAGTTCCAGCTGCGGCATAGCATTACCCAGCGTCACAAGCGAGGCGACAGTCAGCATTTCGCGCGTTTTGAGTTCCAGTCCCGGACGTCCCACCACATCCCCGAACGCATAGTCGGTTATCAGGGCGGGCAGGCCCGGGTCCAGTTCGCTCAGGCGGCGGGTGACTTTATCCGCGAGCCCTGCTTCAAGACGGTCCATGATCTCTCTGCCATAGCGCGTGCGGTCATTAATTTGACTCATAAGATTTCTCCATACGGGATTGTTTTGCGGTCAAGGTTGCAGGAATAACCGCGACAAGCAGAACGGACAGGCCGATAGCCGTGCCGGCGACGATATACAGGAGCGGCATTGAAAATGATGAAACCATCCAGGCACCGACCGACGCGCCGATACCAATGGCGGTATTGAAAAACGAAACGTAGATTGCGGAGGCCGGGAAGGCTTTATCTTCAGCCATACGTAAAACCCACGTCTGGAAGCCGACAAATATTCCTGACACGGCAACGCCCCAGATCATCATGCTGGTGAATATCAGCGCAGCAGAGAGCGAGGAACCTGACAGGCCCAGGAACAGCAGCACTGCACAGATCAGCAGTACAGACAGCGAAACCGTCAGCTTGAGATACTTATCAATCATCACGCCGGTCAGGAAATTACCGGCCAGACCCGCGATGCCGTAAACAAAAAGCACGGCGGGAATAAAGGCGGTGGACAGTAAACTCTGCGTGTGAAGCCAGGGTTCAATGTACGTAAAGGCGGCAAAGTGCGCCGTAACAGCCAGCAGGGTTGCTGAGTAAATTTTCCACAGGGTAGACGATTTCAGCACGCCCTTAAGCGCATCCAGGCCAAGCGCGCTTTTGCTGGCGATCTGGGGAACAAGCACGCTAATACCCACAAAGGCAATTACGCTCAGCGCGGCCATCAGCCAAAATGCCTGCCGCCAGCCGAAGTGGATACCAATGTAGTTGGAAACCGGTACGCCAAAAACGCTTGCTGCGGAAACGCCACCAAATACGATTGACGTCGCCGCACCAATATATCTGGCAGGAACCATGGCAACCGCCGTTGCGCCGATCATCGCCCAGAATGCACCGTGAGCAAGCGCGCCCAGCACGCGGGCACTAAGCAGCATTCCGTAGGTGTTTACCGTCGCGGCCATGACGTTAGAGATCAGAAGCACCACGGTGAGCACAAGTAAAAGCCGCTTCTTAGCCACATTGCCTAAAAAGACGGAGGCAAACAGCGCACTCAACGCCCCCACCCAGGCATAAAGCGACACGGTCATGCCCACCGCGGATTCCGAAGACCGTAATCCCTCTGCGATTGGCGTTAATAATCCGACCGGCGCCAGTTCGGTAGTGACAATAGTAAACGTTGAAATAGCCAGAATGAATAACGCAAGCCATGACCTTAACGTCATATTTTGCGGAGAGAGTTCTGAAGTCATACTACTTACCTCAATAATGGTTTAAATAATGTGCCAATTTTTTTCTGCTGCATATCGGATAAGCGCGGAATGCTCTCCCACACAGACGGGATGCCCAATGGCTTCGAGCATTGGAATATCCGAAAGATCGTCACCGTAGGCATAACAATCCGCTGGATTAATCTCCTTATCCCGGCAAAACGTCATCAGGGCGTCTTTTTTACCCGCTCCAATTGTTTGGGGCAGGCCGATTGCCCCCGTCAACTCGCCTGCGTTATTTATTATCAACGGAGCACAGAGTATGTCCGTTACTCCAAGATATTTCGCAATGGGTGACAGAATCGGAAGCATAGAGCCCGATATAAATACGATGTACATGTTCTGTCTCTGATGGCTTTTAAGTGCTGAAACGGCACTCTCAATAAAAAATTCGTTTTCTGGCTTACGCCTGAACCATTCATCGCCCATTTCTTCCAGATAACGACAAGACACACCTTTAAACTGGCGATAATACTCTCTGTTCAGCGTCTCCCTTGGCACACCGTTTTTTACGTCGACGCGAAAACGAGACATATAGCGTTGAAGACGATCGTTTTGATTATTTTCCCTGCACCAGAAGTCATAGAAATCAAACATGCTTTTAATATTTATTAGCGTCTCATCAACGTCAAAAAATGCGGCGTGGTTTCATCGCGCCACTGACGATACTGCTGATAGTTATACGCGGGCACCTCAACGTGACGAAACTGAATATAATTAGATTCGGGTAAACTCTTTTTATTATCGATTGGGGATTCAACAAACTTAAGCAGTTCGCGACGAATATCGGTAGAAAGAACAGCAGAGAAACGATGGAACATGGATTCCATTTCACTCTCAGCACACGCAATTTCTTTAATGTCATTGAAAGCGCGCAGTTCCAGCAGTTCATTAACACCGTTTTCTTCACAGGAAAACTAGCGAACGTTTTCATTGCTTTTTAAGGAGGTAAAATCTTTCTCTGTAAAAGTATTTTTTAACGGGAAGCGTGATACCAGTACATATTTAGACGACATAATTACTCCGAATATTGATTGAGTGAGGATTCGGGTAGAAATTTATCAATATAGGAAACAATTGGAATTGTTAAATTTGTAATATATTTTTGGTATTACTGTTAAAACGGGTTTTACTGCCCGCATTTAGCGTGTAATATCGAAATGGAAAAAAGACGAAATACCTTTTCGCATTCAGGACCCACGTATGGCCACAGCAGAACATTTAATCAGCAATAACCTGCCCAGTATCAAACAATTACAATGCTTTCTCGCTGTCGCACATGAACTGAACTTCCGTAAGGCTGCCGAACGCCTACGCATGACTCAACCGCCATTGACGCGTCAGATAAAATGCCTTGAAGCGGTTCTGAAACGTCAGTTGTTCAGCCGCAACACGCATGACGTTAGCCTCACAGAAGCAGGCCGTGCGCTGGTTGTTCAGGCTGAAAAAATACTCAAAGACATCAGTAACCTAAAAGAAGATCCTCTCTCTTCTGAAACGAGCCTGCGTATTGGACTCACGCGGACCCTTAATTTTGAATATATTGAACCCGTGAATTCCCAGCTTCAAAAAATGAACGCGGGAGATGATATCGAAACGCCGGACCTGACGTCAGCCCAACTGCTGCAAAGCTTGTCTAAAAACATGCTGGATCTGGTGCTGACCGGTGAAAAAGGAACGGGTCATGAAGACATTGTTCAATACCGCTGGGTCTGCCAGGAACCGTTGCTCATCGCAATGCCCTCTTTACATCCTGCCAGCCTGAAAGAGAAAGTCGCGCTGGAGGATATTAGCGATCTTCCCATTTTCTGGTTTTCCAGAAGTGCCAACCCGTCATTTTACGACAAATGCGAAAGCTACTTTGATACGCTGAAAACGCCTCTGAAGCGGATAAAAGAGCCGGATGATACCCTTGTGATGCTAAGCCGTATCGCAAGAGGGAAAGGATTTGCGCTGCTGCCTCAGTCGAAATGCACCTTTAATCAGGAAGGACTTTGCTACCGTGAACTCACGGACGCCGAGGCAAAAAGGTTAAACATAGATATCTATGCCGCCACTCGCCTCAATGAAAATAGAGAGGAGATTCTTAACGCACAGAATGTGTTATGCGGGAAAACGGCTTAATGCAGGTAAAACACGCCCTCTTCCGGCAGGAAAAGCTGGTTATAGCGCAGCTGGAAGGCGTTTAGCTCCTGCGGATCGGGCTCCATTTCACGCATAAAACCCAGCGTCAGACGGACCTGCGCGTCCGTGATCGGCGCGGCAAGGCGGGCTTTACGCAGCATACGGTGCCAGGCAAGCAAATTCTCTTCACTGCCATCGACAATGCAGACCTGCCAGATCAGCAGCACCTGGGCCGCGTTTTGCAGATGCGCTTCGTCCGGGCGTTCAAGGTAGCGGATAAACTCATTGCCGGGCGTTTTTCCGAACTGATCGATCATCGATTCCACAGGAACCGGGGTGATCCCCAGCCGCTCGCTCAGGCGTTTAATTGCGCGACGTGAATCTGAGGTCAGGACCCGAAATCCCACCACAAACACCACGGCAAGCGTTGCCAGCATTATCCAGACCATGCGTTCTCCTCTACGTCAGCCGCTCATCATAGCGGGAAACGCGCGGCGTCGACAGCGGGCAAGGCCATAATAGTGCAGTGAAAAAAGGTGGAAAATCGTTATGAGGGCAGCGCCAGGTATGCTGGCGTGTAGTGCCCCGAAGACAGCCCGCGCAGAACGGGCTGCGGGGCTGTTGCTTTAGACCGGTCAGCGTACCTGCAGCCCTTTCAGCAGCGCGTCATGGAAGCGCTGAGGGTCCTGCATCTGTGGCGCATGGCCCATGTCGTTAAACTCAACCAGCGTCGCATGCGGAATACGTTTTTCCGTCTCCTTACCCAGTACTGCATAATTGCCCAGCGTCTTGCGGATCGCCGGCGGGGCGAGGTCTTTCCCGATGGCGGTGTTGTCTTTGGTGCCGATCATCAATAATACCGGCATCTTCAGTTCACCAAATTCGTAGATCACCGGCTGGGTATAAATCATGTCGTAGAGCAGGGCTGAGTTCCAGGCGACACGCGTTTTGCCCGGCCCATTGTTCAGCCCGGCCAGCATCGTCACCCAACGCTCATACTCCGGCTTCCACTCCCCGGCATAGTAGGTATTTTTCTCGTACTGACGAATACCATCGGCGCTGGTTTTAAGTTCACGCTGATACCACTGATCGACCGTAATATGCGGTACGCCGCGGGCTTTCCAGTCTTCTAAACCAATCGGGTTAACCATCACCAGCTGTTCCACTTCCTGCGGCCACATGAGCGCGTAGCGGGTCGCCAGCATGCCGCCGGTCGAGTGCCCAATAACCGTCACGCGATCGACGCCGAGCTGCTTAAGCAACGCGTGGGTGTTATCCGCCAGCTGCTGGAAGGTGTACTGGTAATGCTCGGGTTTGGTGGATTTACAAAAACCAATCTGGTCTGGTGCCACCACGCGGTATCCGCTGGCGGAAAGTGCGCGGATAGTCCCCTCCCACGTTCCGGCGCAGAAGTTTTTACCGTGCATCAGCACCACGGTGCGGCCGTTGGGTTTTTCTGGCTTAACGTCCAGATAGGCCATATCAAGCGGCTGATGTTGCGAGGTAAAGGTGAAATGCTTAACCGGCCAGGCGTAATCAAACCCCTCCAGCTTCTCGCCGTACGTCGGCGCATCCGCCGCCAGGGCGGGGGAGGCAAGCGCCACCAATAGCGCAAGACAGGATAGTCGTCGGTTTACCATGCAAGCTCTCCATAACAAAACGGACAAAAGCCGCGGGGTGCGGCAGCAAAATTAAAATGTAGAGCATTGCAGGGAGCGGGTCTGTAAAGGGGGGTAAAGGTGGAATGTAAAAAAAAGCCCGGCGGTCAACCGGGCAAAGAAGTTACCTGCACACTCAGGCTACTTTTAATTTCTGCATCCGATTTTCACGGCGGATCTTACGTTCTTCCAGCACCGCGACCATCGCCATCAGGACGATACAACCGATGGCGGCGGCATCCAGCGCGGCAAAGGTCCCGGCCCAGCCGGTGAGGCCGAAAATCGGCGTACCGTCGGCGATCATACCCAGACCCAGCTTGGCGAAGCTGTCACCGATCAGGTAGGCGAAGGTGCCTTTAATTCCATCGGCAGCGCCGATCGCTTTTTTCGGTACGAAGCCGACTGCTGCCACGCCGATCAGCAGCTGTGGACCAAACACCAGGAAGCCGAGCGCGAACAGGGACGCCAGGTAAACGTACTGGTTGCTGGCGTGCTGGTAGACGCCGAGCGTGGCGATAATCAGCGCCAGCGCGACGCAGGCTACCAGCGCACGGCGACCATTGGCGAGGTCCGAGAGCCAGCCCCACAGCAGCGTGCCGACCAGCGCGCCCACTTCGAACAGGGTGAAGCCCTGAATCGCAACTTCTTTGGAGAGCTTCAGCTCCTGGAAGGCATACACGGTGGACCACTGGTCGATACCGATACGCACCACGTACAGGAAGATGTTGGAGAAACAGAGCAGCCAGATCACTTTGTTTTTCAGCACGTACTCAACAAAGATCTGCCATTTGGACATCTCGTTTTCTTCGGTCTCTTTGTCCTCTTCGCTGATCTCCTCGCCGAACAGCTCTTCGGCTTTGCCGAGGCCGTACGATTCCGGGGAGTCGCTGCCGTAGCGCAGGCCGATAAAGCCGACAATCAGGGCGATAATCGACGGGAAGATAAACATGCCGATCACGTGGCCGTCGAACAGGTAGTTTGCGCCGAACAGCGCCACGCCTGCCGCACCCGCCCCACCGAGGTTGTGGGAGATGTTCCACATGCCAAGGTACGAACCACGCTTGCGGCGAGGGGTCCATTTGGTGATGGTGGAGTAACTGCACGACCCGCCGGTACTCTGGAAGAAACCGCTCAGGGCGTAGAAGGCGATCATCATGAACAGGCTGACGGAGCCCGCGCCCATGCTGGCGCTGAAGCCGAGCATACAGATGGCGGAGAGGATCAGCATAAACGGCAGGAACTGCTTGGTGTTTTTGCCGTCCGCGTAGTAGGAAACGACGGTTTTACCCACGCCGTAAGTGATGGAGAAGCCCAGGCCAATCATGCCCAGCTGCGTCATGCTCAGCCCGTAGGTTGAGATCATGTCGTTCTGCGCGATGTTAAAGTTTTTGCGGATCAGGTACATGGTCAGGTAGCCGATAAAGACCACCAGGTAAGACTGCATGAACGGTTTGAACCACATTTTACGCCGCACATCGAGCGGCAGATCCAGGGTCGGCTTGCGCACCTGATTTAAGAAGGCCAGCATGATTGGTTTACTCCTGAGCTGATTTTTGCAGCATTGTAAAAACCAGCCGGGAGCGACGCCTGAGACAGCATCCAGGTGAAACCAGGAAAATTTCTTAGTTTTGCGCCATTCGGGATGAAAAGGTGAAGCTCATCACGCTTCGTGTGCCTCGCGCGGCGCCTGCGCATGCAGGAACGGCAGCAGCAGCAGGGCCGAAATTCCTGCCGCGATGGCGATCACGGCAAAGAAACCGCTCCAGTGCCAGACGTCGATCACCCGCGCCAGCGGCCAGCCGGAGAGCGAAGCGCCAAGGTAAGCAAACAGCCCGACAAAGCCCGTCGCGGCCCCCGCGGCGTCTTTGTGTGAACACTCCGCCGCCGCCATGCCGATCAGCATCTGCGGGCCAAAGACGAAAAAGCCGGTGGTGAAGAAACACGCCGCCTGCATCACGTAGCTGGCAAACGGCATCAGCCATAGCGAACCAACGGAAAGTAAAATCCCGGCGGCGAAGATCAGGTTCATCGGCCCGCGGTTACCGTTGAAGAGCTTATCCGAGCCCCATCCCACCACCAGCGCGCCGATAAAGCCGCCCAGCTCGAACATCGTCACCGCCGAGTTGGCGGTGACCAGATCGACGCCCAGGGTTTCGGACATATACAGATTGCCCCAGTCGTTGATCGCCGCACGCACCACGTAGACCAGCACGTAGCAGAGGGAGAGTAACCAGATATAGGGATTTAACAGCACATATTTGGTGAGGATCTCTTTACGCGTCAGCCCTGCACCTTCCTGCTGTTGAGCGACTTCCATCTCGTCGTGCCGCCAGTCGCCTACCGCGGGCAGGCCCACGGTTTGTGGCCTGTCACGCAGTCGCCAGCAGAGAAACAGCCCGGCAACGATCGCCAGCCCGCCGGCAATCATCATTCCCGTGCGCCAGCCGTAGTGCAGCGCCGCCGCCCCGACCACCATCGGAATAAGCGCCCCCCCGACGTTATGCGCCGTGTTCCAGATAGCCCACCAGCCGCCACGCTCGTTGCGCGAGTACCAGGCGGTGAGCAGACGGGCACACACCGGCGCGCCCCATCCCTGGAAAAAGGCGTTCAACGCCCACAGCAGCGCAAAGGCCCAGAGCGAGGTGGAGAAGCCAAACAGAATGTTCACCACCCCGGTGGCAATGAGTCCTGAGCCCATAAAATAACGGGCATTCGAGCGGTCGCTGACGATACCGGAGAAGAACTTCGACAGGCCGTAGGTGATGTAAAACAGCGTCGCCAGCAGGCCAATATCGGTGCGTGTCATCACCCCGCTGGCGAGGATTTCCGGCGCGGCGGCATTGAAACTTTTGCGGGTAAAGTAAAAAAGCGCATACCCCAGCCAGATGGTGATCAGGATATGGCGACGCCAGTAACGATAGCGGGCGTCAATTTCACGTTTATCGTTTAGCGGGGCGGCATTCGCCGGGGTTTTAAACATGCTGACTCCTCAGCGGTAAACTGACGCTGACGCGCGTGCCGTGGGTGCAGGAGATGGTCAGGGTGCCGCCCAACGCCTTGACGCGCTCACGCATGCCCGCCAGGCCAAAACCCAGCTGGCCGGAGCCCGGCGGCAGACCGCAGCCATCATCTTCAATCACCAGCATCAGGCGTTCATCCTGTTGCCATCCCTGCAGCGTTACCGCGCTGGCGCTGGCGTGCTTAACAATATTATTCAGCCCTTCCTGACAGACGCGGAACAGCGTGACGCGCTGGCCCTCGCTCAGCAAAGATTCATTGATGCGCCAGTCAAGATGGCTGACGATCCCGCGGCTTTCCAGCTCCATCTCGCGCATCAGAGACCGTACCGCCTGCTCAAGCGTAAGATCGTCCAGCTGGCGCGGTCGCAGCCTGCCAAGCAGTCGCCGCACCGAGTCATACACGCCAAGAGAGAGCTGTTCGATATGTGCCCCGCCCTGCTTTACGCCGGCGTTTTCGGCCGCCAGACGCTGAACGATGCCTGCCTGAGTGCGAATGGCGGTAATGGTCTGGCCGATGTCATCGTGCAACTCGCGGGCCACCTCCTGCCGGACGCTCTCTTCCGTTTCCAGCAGGCGTTCTGCCAGACGGCGATTACGCGCCAGCTCGGTTTGTAATGAGTGGTTAAGTTCACGCAGGCGCTGAATCCCGGCCCCCAGCAGCAGCCCGGTCAGGCTCTGGGCCAGCAGGGAGAGCAGTAAATCGACGGGGTGATCGTGCCAGGTCTGGCTGGCAATCAGCGCGATAGCGTTCATCAGGGTGGCAATCAGCGCGCCCTGCCAGCCGTAGTGCCACGCGAGGGCAATAATCGGCAACGCCAGGCAAAACGGGGTAAAGCGCGACAGCTCATCGGGCAGGCCAAGCTGCAGCCACAGGCTGATCGCAAACAGCAGCAGATACCAGATAAGATGCCGGGCGCGCCAGTTTACCGGCTGAGAGACCAGCGCCGGTCCGAGCGGCTGCCAGACGGTACTGGTGAGGTAGTGCCAGATAACCAGACAGGTGGGAGCCAGCGTCAGACCGCCGGTCAGCGTCAGCAGAAGGGCGTTAAGCATCTCCTCCTCGCCGGTCCAGGGCAGGGACTGCAACAGCGCGGCGGCAATCAGCGCCGCCCCCTGACGCAGCAGCGTGCGCCAGTCGCGCTGGTGACGGTAACGGGAGATCAGCGCCACCGGGATCAGCGTGAGTACGCTGCCCGTCACCAGTAAAGGCAAGTGCGCCAGCGCCACCTCCTGCGCCAGCCAGACCAGCATCAGCCATTCGGCGCCCAGCAGTACCGGCCAGAAACCGCGCGGACATTGCAGCATCAGCCCCAGACGCAGGCCAAACGGGAAAAGCAGCACCGCCAGCTCCGGGCGTTCAACCAGATGCAGGCTGATGCTCCACAGGCAGAACCAGGCGGCGGAGAAAATGGAAAAACTGGCAGCAACGGCGATCAGCCGTGAAAACAGCGGGTTCATTGCCAGCTGTCGAACATGCGGCGCGCCAGCTCAACGTCATTACTGACGCCGAGTTTTTCCATCAGATTAGCGCGGTGAACGTGAACGGTTTTTGGCGACAGCCCCAGGTCCACGGCAATCTCTTTCACCGACATCCCCTGTGCCAGTTTTTCTGCCACCTGACGTTCGCGTCGGGTGAGTGGGTCTTGTCGCCCTGCCGCCAGCTTGATGGCGATATCCGGCGTCAGGTAGCACCCGCCGGTGGAGACCGTGCGCACGGCAGCGATCAGTTCGTCCGGGCTGCAGCGCTTGGAAAGAAATCCGCGTGCGCCTGCGTTCAGTGCCTGCTCCACCAGCGCCGGGCTGTCATGGACCGAGAGCATCACGATCGCCATCCCTTTCGGCAACTGGCTCAGCAGCTCGAGTCCTGAGAGATCCGGCATCGAGATATCGCAGATACAGACCTGGACACCGCGCCCGGGCAAACCTGCCAGCGCCTCGCGACCGGAGCCGAACTCCGCCACCACCTGAAAATCAGGCTCAAGGTTCAGCAGCTGGGCAAATCCGGAGCGGACGATGAGGTGGTCGTCAATAAGGGCGATGGTGGTCATGGCGCGTTCCTGGCGGGTTAAAAAACGCGCTTACCTTAACGATTAGCGCGTGGGGGTTCAAGCTTTGCGCTATTTACTCGAAGAACACCGCAATTTTGTTAAACATGGTGGGATCGGACTGGTTGCGCACCACTTTCTCGACATCTTCCAGCTTGTCGATCTGCGCAATCATCTGCTCCAGACGCTGATCGTCATTCACCAGTAGCCAGATGCGGCTGTGCTCGCTGCCCTGAATGGGCAGACAGAGGATACCTTCCACGTTAAACGCGCGGCGGGCAAAAAGCCCACAGACGTGCGTCATCACGCCAGGGTGGTTGCGGACGGTGAGTTCCAGAATGACGTTATCATGTTGTTTCTGCATGGCTTATTCCCCCACCATCTCAGTATTTGCCGCACCTGGCGGCACCATCGGGTACACTTTTTGTTCAGGATCGATACGCACGTGGATCAGCGCCGGGCCAGGACGAGAAATCGCCGCCTGCAGCGCCGCATGAGGGTCCGCTTCGGCGTTCAAATCGCAGGTATGCAGACCAAAACCGGCGGCAATCTGCATAAAGTTAATCGTTCCTGGATAGGTCGCGGCAAACACGCCCTGCGTATAGAACAGACTCTGCTGCTGGTGCACCAGCCCCAGCGCCTGGTTGTTCATCAGGATGATTTTCACGTCTAACTGGTTTTCGGCTGCCGTCGCCATTTCCTGAATGTTCATCATCAGGCTACCGTCACCGGAGAAGCAGATCACCTTGCGATCGGGATTGGCCAGCGCCGCGCCCACTGCCGCCGGCAGGCCAAAGCCCATGGTCCCCAGCCCACCCGAGGTCAGCCACTGACGCGGACGGTTCAGCGGGTAGGCCTGGGCGGTCCACATCTGGTGCTGGCCCACGTCGGTGGTGATAATCGCGCTGTCATCAACGCAGGCGGCCACGGCGTTAATCAGCCCGTAATGGCTCAGCGGGTCCCCCTCGGTTGGGATAGCGCCCGGGAACTCTTTTTGCAGATCGGCAACCAGCTGACGCCAGTCGGCGCGATCGGAAGCGTCCGTTTGCGGAATCAACTGCGCCAGCACCTCGGCAACATCACCCTGAATCGCCACATGCGGCTGCTTGATTTTACCCAGCTCGGCACGGTCGATATCCACATGGATGATTTTGGCGTTCGGGCAGAACTGCTCGGTCTTGCCAATCGCCCGGTCATCAAAACGTGCACCCAGAACAATCAGCAAATCCGCTTCTTGCAGAATATAGTTCGTGCTGCGCGCGCCGTGCATCCCCAGCATACCCAGCGACAGCGGGTGCGCTTTTGGCAACATACCCAGCGCCATCAGGGTCATGGTGGTGGGGAGGCTGGCTTTCTCTGCGAGCTGGCGTACCGCGTCGGAGGCATTAATCGCCCCGCCACCCAGATAAAGCACCGGGCGTCTGGCGGCGTTAATCATCGCCGCTGCAGCCTGCACGCTCTCTGCGCTGAACTGCGGCGCTGGCGCACGTTCACCCGGCTCCGGCAGCACGTCAATCTCGATCTCTGCGGTCTGAACATCCTTAGGAATGTCTATCCACACCGGGCCGGGACGGCCGGATTGCGCAATACGAAACGCATCGCTGATAACCTGAGGAAGCTCGGCGATATCGCGAACTAAATAGTTATGTTTAGTGATGGGGATAGAGATGCCGTAGGTATCCACTTCCTGAAACGCATCGGTACCGATCATGGAGGACGGCACCTGGCCGGTGATGCAGATCAGTGGAATTGAGTCCAGGCGCGCGTCGGCGATAGCGGTGACCAGGTTAGTCGCACCCGGGCCACTGCAGGCCATACAGACCGCGGGTTTGCCCTGCGTACGCGCCATGCCCTGAGCGATGAAACCCGCGCCCTGCTCGTGACGCGCCAGAACGTGACGAATCTGCGTGCTTTGGCTTAACGCATCATACAGCGGCAGCACGGTGCCGCCCGGGATCCCCGCAACCGTGGTGATGCCCTGTCGTTCCAGCAAATGAACGATTAACTGCGCGCCCGTGAAACGCGTTTTGGTGGATGTTGTGCCCGAACTTGCCATGCTCCAGTCCTTTTCTTCTGAGCCGACTTTCCGGGGAGGGTCCTTAAACGAAAAACCCCGCCCGGTTTGCGCCGGCGGGGTTTTGGATTCGTGTGTTGATCCAGTCCCTACGGCGCATTGCCGACGACCACCACCACACGCACGACGACCACTGCGGCTGGTTGCGCAGTTGCTAGTAGGGTCGAGGTGAACATGGATGCTGTCATTGGGGACCTGTGTTTGGAATCTATTGATAGAATTTATACAAACACAGCTTTTCGGGCATGACAATGGAAATATTTTCATCTGCGCAAAAATGCGTCGAAGATCACGTTTCGTTTGTTGCGTGCAGAAAACAAAAAACCTCGCCTGAGCGAGGTTTTTTTTCAGAGGTTTTGCGGTTGGTCGCAGCAGAACACACTGTGTTACGTCAACGCAAAAAGTATACGCGATCGAAGACGAACGCGCAATTCAGGCACGGATTTTGACGTTTTTGAGTATGGACCGCCTTCTGAATTTTGTCCAAAAAATACTGTTCATGCATACAGTATTTATCTATACTGAGGGTGTTCGCAGTGAGCGAGGGGGCCGCAGTTCTACCGGCGCAACGAAGTCCTGGCTGAAACGGGTGGTGCCGTCAGTGCCTTAACCCCCTGAAGTGAGCACACTGTGTTACGTCAATCCAGGTGCTGGTCACAGGCGGCGGAAAGGTACGCCAGCATCGTGCTCCTTTTAACCAAAAGGAGACGCGTATGAGCGTAGTGGATATGGTGATACTTATCCTCAAACTCATTGTTGCTGTACTGCAACTACTTGATGCTGTCCTGAAATACCTTCGGTGATTCAGGTTCAAGTCGCACCTGAGAGGGGCGGGCAACCGCCCCTCTTTAATAACGAGGGAATGCTATGTCGCGTCTGTTAATTGAGCCTGTCACGCCAGAAGAACCTGGCTATATCGCCTTAAAGGCCGAAAGTATCGCATCGAATTTCAACATGCTGCGCCGGCTGGAAGAGAACTGGCAGCGCGGTGAAAACCGTTTTAACGCACCGGGCGAAAAGCTGCTGGGCGCCTTTTTGAACGGCAAGCTGGTGGGCGTATGCGGTCTTAACCGCGATCCCTTCAGCCAGCAACCGCGCGCCGGCCGCATTCGTCATCTCTACGTCAGCGAGAAGTGCCGCGGGCTGGGCATTGGTAAGCAGCTTCTGACCGTGGTAATGGCCGATGCCAGCATCTGGTTTGATTTTCTCAACACCCACGCGCCGGACGCTGCATACGGGTTTTATCATCAGGCGGGCTTTACGCTGGTCTCGGATGAACCACGGGTCACACACCGTCTATTTTGCGCGGTGTGACCGGCTGGCAGCATCAGGTTGTGAATGTTACAGTTGAGTGACAATTCACCGCCAGATACGCCATGACCATTACCGTCTTCTGCATTTTACTGTTCGCCGCGCTGCTGCATGCCAGCTGGAACGCTATTGTTAAAGCCGGTACAGACAAGCTCTATTCAGCAATCAGCGTTAGCGGTTCCGCCGCGTTTATCGCCCTGGTATTACTGCCCTTCTCCCCACAGCCGTCTGCTGCCAGCTGGCCATTTTTAGGGGTCTCCTGCGCGCTGCAGGTGGTGTACACGGTGCTGGTTGCAAAGACCTACCAGGTCTCCGATATGAGCCAGACCTATCCGCTGATGCGCGGTACGGCACCGCTGCTGGTGGCATTGATAAGCGTGCTGGTGCTGGGAGATAGCCTGTCATGGCTCGCGTGGTCCGGCATCGCCGTGATCTGCCTGTCGATTCTGGCTATGGCCATGAACGGCCGCATGACGTCGCGTAAGGGGGTCTGGCTTGCACTGCTGAACGCCTGCTTTATCGCCGGGTATACGCTGGTCGACGGCACCGGCGTGCGGTTATCAGACACCGCGCTGGGCTATACGCTGTGGACCTTCTTTATGAATGGCTTCTGCCTGCTCTTCTGGGCGATGATGGCACGCCGACGGGAAGCTTCCAGATACCTGCGTACGCACTGGAAAAAAGGGCTGCTCGGGGGTATCGGCACCATGGGCTCTTACGGGCTGGCGCTCTGGGCGATGACCCAGGCTCCGCTGGCCGTGGTCGCCGCCCTGCGTGAAACATCCATCCTCTTCGGGGCGCTGATCGCATTTATGCTGTTAAAAGAGAAGGTTGCGGGCCTGCGTATCGCGGCCGCAGTGGGAATTGCGGGCGGGGCGATCCTGCTGCGCCTGGCATAAATCACTGGCAACATTAGTTGCCGATCTTGTTTACAAATCCTGCCTTTACCCCTTCTGACATTCATCACAGGAATGCTTAATTTGTCATCTCTCTGTGGTAGATTCCTCGCGCATTTATGGGAATGCGTAGTCACTTATTCTTCATTTCTCTCTTTTGGCAAAAGTATTCAGCGACATGAAAAAACACAGGAACGTTAACTTATTGTTGATGCTGGTGTTACTGGTGGCCGTCGGTCAGATGGCGCAAACCATCTACATTCCGGCGATCGCCGATATGGCAAAGGAACTTAACGTCCGCGAGGGCGCAGTACAGAGCGTAATGGCAGCTTATCTGCTGACCTATGGCGTTTCGCAGCTGTTCTATGGACCGCTGTCTGACCGCGTCGGGCGTCGCCCGGTGATTCTGGTGGGTATGACCATTTTCATGGTGGCGACGGTGATTGCCATTACCACCCATAGCCTGACCATATTGATTGCCGCCAGCGCCCTGCAGGGTGTCGGCACCGGCGTCGGAGGGGTGATGGCGCGAACCCTGCCACGCGATCTCTATCAGGGCACCCAGCTCCGCCATGCCAACAGTTTGTTAAATATGGGGATTCTGGTGAGCCCGCTGCTGGCGCCGCTGATTGGTGGCCTGCTCGATACGATGTGGTCCTGGCGTGCCTGCTACGCTTTCCTGCTGGTGCTGTGCGTGATTGTGACCTTCAGCATGGCGCGGTGGATGCCGGAAACCCGGCCAACGGACGCGCCACGCACCCGCCTTATCACCAGCTATAAAACGCTGTTCGGCAACGGCGCGTTTACCTGTTATCTGCTGATGCTGGTTGGTGGCCTGGCGGGTATTGCCGTGTTTGAAGCCTGCTCCGGCGTGCTGCTGGGTGCCGGGCTTGGCCTGAGCAGCATGGTGGTCAGTATCCTGTTTATTCTGCCCATCCCGGCCGCGTTCTTTGGTGCCTGGTTTGCCGGCCGTCAGAACAAGCGTTTCTCAACGCTGATGTGGCAGTCGGTGATCAGCTGCCTGCTGGCAGGTCTGATGATGTGGATCCCGGGGCTGTTTGGCGTGATGACCGTCTGGACGCTGCTGATCCCGGCGGCGCTGTTCTTCTTCGGCGCGGGGATGCTGTTCCCGCTCGCCACCAGCGGCGCAATGGAGCCGTTCCCGTTCCTCGCAGGCACGGCGGGCGCACTGGTGGGGGGACTGCAGAACATCGGTTCCGGCGCGCTGGCCTGGCTCTCGGCGATGATGCCGCAAACTGGCCAGGCTAGTCTGGGGTTGCTGATGACGCTGATGGGGCTGCTGATTTTACTGTGCTGGCTGCCGCTGGCGTCGCGTGTTCCCCATCACGAGCAGCCGGTTTAACCGCATGATGGCCCGGCTTCTCGCCGGGCTTTTCACAAACAGGCGCGATCATGGCCTGCAGCAGCGGCTCTGGTGCAGGACGCCAGGCGCCCTCTTCCCCGTCGTAAAACTGAATATCCGCGTTGATAGCGTAGGGAACTTTGGCCTTTTGCAGTTCGCAGGCCATAAACGAGGCAAACGCCATTTGCGATGCGGTTGGGGTGAAGTGATTTGATTCACCCACGCCCCAGCCGCCCACCCAGCTGACGTGACCGGTTTTTTGCTGCCAGTGCAGCGCGGTCGCAATGCGATTATGGATAGCCGCTTTCTCCACCACCGTCCCGGACGTCCACGGATATTTACCGTTACTCTTTAGCGGACCCCACGGGAAAATGTGCCACTCCGCCAGCAGATAATTTTGGCTGTGCGCCGGGAGTTTCAGGCTGGGGAGATCCTCTGGCGCAGCCCGCAGACGTGGCGCGATGAAGATCATGCGATTAGCATCAATTGCATGAATGTCTTTGACAGTTTTCTCGTAAACCCGGTTAAGCGACGCGGCGTTATGGTTGAGCTTGTCCGCCGGTTCATAAATCAGGTCAAAACCCAGCAGGGGATAGCTTTGGCCGAAGTAGTGCGCCACGGCAATCCACCAGTTAATCACCTCTTTTTCCGTCTCGGCTTTCGGGTCGTTTTTATATTCATCGGCCTGATAAGCGATAATCGGGATCACCCCGTATTGCTCGCAGGCTTCCACCAGCTTACGCAGATGAATCAGCCGCGCTTCCGTCGGTTCATCGGCCACGCGGATACGCACATGGCTGATACCCTTCGCACGAAAATCGCGAACCACCAGCGGATCGAACTCCCGAATGCCGCGCTCGGTGCGCGCCCAGTCTACGTCCATCCCCACGCCCAGCTTTTGCGCATAAAGCGCAGCCGTCAGCGGTGGCTCAGCGGCAATCACCCAGCCGGAAGAGAACAGTAACGCAGTGGCAATCAAAGGCTTTAACACGGTGTACCTTGCGAGAAATCAAAAGCATTACCTGTATTTAGCACGCTTTTTCACATTTGGTGTAGCGCCAAAGCGTAATAATTCTTCAGCCAGCCAGTTCTCTCAGCCAGCTAATAAAGGCATCAATTTTCGGCCACTGTCGTCCTGGCAGGGTCGACATGTAGTAATGCTGATGGCATTTAAGCGTTTTCTCCCCAAACGGTGCAATCAACTCACCGCGTTCGAGCCGCTTTTGTACCAGCCGTTTTCGCCCCATCGCGACCCCGACATGGTTCATTGCCGCGACAATCGCTAAATCAGAACGATCGAAGCCAATGCCCGATGATGATGGCATGTTCACTGCAAAATGTGCCGCCCAGCTGAGCCATTCGTCGGTACCGGAATCGTTACTCCAGGCCTGGCGATCGTGCAGGAGCGTACAGTGGCTGAGGTGGGCGGGATTTTTCAGCAGGTCATGTTCCCGGGCATACGCCGGCGAGCAGACGGGTAAAATCGCCTCGTCCATCAGGAAGTGATGCGTCAAATTGGCTGGCGGCGTATCGTCGAAATAGAGCGCCAGATCGATACCGGTTCGCTGCATATTGACGTTTTCATTGCCGGTCAGGATGGTCAGCGAGATCGCGGGATAACGCCGGGTGAAATCCCCGAGCATAGGCACCAGCCAGCACTGGGCAATCGACGGGCGAGAGTAAACCGTCAACGTGCCGGACAGCGCCTGATTCTTGATATCCAGGATCTCCTGGTTCAACGTATCCAGCGACGATTTCAGCGTCCAGTAGACGCGTTTCCCCTCCTGCGTCAGCTCCACTTTACGGTGGGAGCGGACAAACAGCGCTATCCCTAATTCCTCTTCCAGCAGGTTGATACGGTGGCTCACCGCACTGGGGCTGAGCGACAGCTCCTCCGCCGCCAGCGCGAAGGACTCGTGGCGGGCGGCCACTTCAAACGTATACATTTTTGACAGCTGCCAGCCGTTTAACAGCCGGTTTCGGCCTTCATTTGCGTCATTCATCGCACTTCTCACACAGACTTTTGCTGCTCAGGATACCGCTCAAAGTTGAATTTATGTGAACCAAACACGCATTAAGTGCGCTTTTTTGAGTCCAGTCACGCGTTTGATCCAATCTGGCTCACCTGAAAGGCAATTTATATCGTTTGTCAGCACCCGCTGATTTTTCGTCCAATACCCGTAAATAACATAAGGGTGAGGTGAGATATGGGTGCTCAGGTCTGGGTTGTGGCGACGCTGCTCATCAGCATCGCGTTAATCGTATTAACTATCGTAAAACTGAAGTTTCACCCGTTCCTGGCGCTGCTGCTGGCGAGCTTTTTTGTCGGTGCCATGATGGGAATGCGCCCGCTGGACATGGTGAATGCCATTGAAAGCGGTATTGGCGGCACGCTCGGCTTCCTGGCGGCGGTGATCGGGCTTGGCACCATCCTCGGCAAGATGATGGAGGTGTCCGGTGCGGCAGAACGCATTGGGATAGCGCTTCAGCGTTGCCGATGGCTGTCAGCCGATGTCATCATGGTACTGGTGGGGCTTATCTGCGGCATTACGCTGTTTGTTGAAGTCGGCGTCGTCCTGCTGATCCCGCTGGCCTTCTCCATCGCCAAAAAGACCCATACCTCGCTGCTGAAGCTGGCCATTCCCCTCTGTACCGCGCTGATGGCGGTGCACTGCGTGGTTCCGCCGCACCCGGCGGCACTGTTTGTCACGAATAAGCTGGGGGCGGACGTGGGGACGGTTATCGTCTACGGTCTGATGGTTGGCCTGCTGGCCTCGCTGGTTGGCGGCCCGCTGTTCCTGAAATTGCTGGGCGATCGCCTGCCCTTCAAAGCCGTCCCGGCTGAATTTTCTGACCTCAATGTTCGTGAAGAACATACGCTGCCCTCGCTGGGAGCCACGCTGTTTACCGTGCTGCTGCCCATCGGCCTGATGCTGGTGAAGACCCTCGCCGAGCTGAATATGGCAAGAGAAGGCACGCTATATACGCTGCTGGAATTTATCGGTAACCCGATCACCGCCATGTTCATCGCCGTGTTCGTCGCCTATTACCTGCTGGGGCTGCGCCAGCATATGGGGATGGGTACGATGCTGACCCACACCGAGCATGGCTTTGGCGCCATCGCCAACATTCTGTTGATTATCGGCGCGGGCGGCGCGTTTAACGCCATCCTCAAAACCAGCGGCCTGGCCGATACCCTGGCGCACATTCTGTCGAACCTGAATATGCACCCGATCCTGCTCGCGTGGCTGGTGGCGCTGGTTCTGCACGCGGCGGTGGGGTCGGCCACGGTGGCGATGATGGGCGCAACCGCCATCGTCGCACCCATGCTGCCGCTCTATCCCAACGTCAGTCCGGAGATCATCACCATTGCCATCGGTTCCGGTGCCATTGGCTGCACGATCGTGACCGATTCCCTCTTCTGGCTGGTGAAGCAGTACTGCGGTGCCAGCCTGAACGAGACCCTGAAGTACTATACGACGGCGACGTTTATCGCCTCGGTACTTGCACTTGGCAGCACATTCCTGCTTTCTTTCATTATCTGAGCGCGAAGAGACGTACTATGGAAAACGCAACTATCAGCACCTTAACCGCACAGTTCCCTCTGATTGAGGATCTGATTGCCCTGAAAGAGACCACCTGGCTAAACCCACGCACCACCTCGCTTGCTGAAGGGTTGCCGTATGTCGGGCTGAGCAAAGCCGATGTGGACGACGCGCATGCACGCCTTAACCGCTTTGCGCCGTATCTGGCAAAAGCGTTCCCCGAAACGGCGGCCACGCAGGGGATTATCGAGTCCGAACTGGTGGCTATCCCGGCGATGCAGAAAAGGCTGGAGAACGAATCGGGGGTGGCCATTCCCGGCACGCTGCTGCTGAAAAAAGACAGTCATCTGCCTATCTCTGGCTCCATCAAAGCGCGCGGGGGCATCTATGAAGTGCTGACTCACGCCGAGAAACTGGCGCTGGAAGCAGGGTTGCTAAGCGTCGAAGACGATTACAGCATCCTGCTGGAACCGCGTTTTAAAGCGTTCTTCAGCCAGTACAGTATCGCGGTGGGATCCACCGGCAACCTTGGGATGTCCATTGGCATCATGAGCGCACGCATCGGCTTTCAGGTTACGGTGCACATGTCTGCCGATGCCCGTGAGTGGAAAAAAGCCAAACTGCGTAGTCACGGTGTGATCGTCGTGGAATATGAGCAGGATTACGGCGTGGCGGTGGAGCAAGGACGTAAGGCCGCGGAGAGCGATCCGAACTGTTTCTTTATCGACGATGAGAACTCCCGCACGCTGTTCCTCGGCTATGCGGTGGCGGGCGAGCGGCTAAAAGCGCAGTTTGCCGCGCAGGGCCGCGTGGTGGATGCGGAACATCCGCTGTACGTCTATTTGCCCTGTGGCGTCGGTGGCGGTCCTGGCGGCGTGGCGTTTGGCCTGAAGCTGGCCTTTGGCGACAACGTACACTGTTTCTTCGCCGAGCCGACGCACTCCCCGTGCATGCTGCTGGGGGTCTACACCGGGCTGCATGATGCCATCGCCGTGCAGGATCTGGGTATCGACAACGTGACGGCCGCCGACGGGCTAGCGGTTGGACGCGCGTCTGGCTTTGTGGGCCGGGCGATGGAGCGGCTGCTTGACGGGTTCTATACCCTTTCCGATCAAAGCATGTACGACATGCTCGGCTGGCTGGCGCAGGAAGAAGGCATTCGCCTTGAGCCGTCGGCGCTGGCGGGCATGGCCGGGCCGCTGCGTGTTCCTGTCGCATCCGCGAACGCGACCCATCTGGTCTGGGCAACCGGCGGCGGAATGGTGCCGGAAGACGAGATGGCGAAGTACCTGGCTAAAGGGAAAAAATAAACTGCAGATGGGTGACCGCAAACAGCAGTGACAACGACAGCACCGCGAGGGCGATCAGGAACTTATCGCGCACCGCCTTCGGCTGTACAAAATCGTCCTGCGTCACATCCATTACGTTGCGACTGCGGGTATAGCGCCACAAAACGATCGCCACAAGCGCCAGCACGACCAGTGAGATCCAGAATGGCACGCCTGTGCGATGCCAGTTGTGCTTGATGGCGAGGGCAATCAGCGCGCCATACCCCAGTAACGTACGCAGCCAGGCCAGCGACGTCCGCTCCGGCTGCAGGCCGGGGTCGGCTTCGCGTCGCGCTTTGCGGTTATCCACCATACAACACCAGCACCATCACCACGCCCGCTACCGCCAGCAAAATCATGCTGATGATGAGTAACCCACGCGTATAGGGAAGATCCTGCTTGAGCCGCATCGCCTTTTCGTTACGCAGCCAGCGCAGGTAGCCGTATATGGCCAGCACGCCGGCAAACAGGCACAGCAGCAACGCCAGCACTTCGCGGATCAGCGGCGTGGCAAAATCAGGCGCGAGCTGGTCAAGCCCCACACCCGCGGCGAGAAAGCCCAACGCGGTGCGGATCCATGCGAGGAACGTACGCTCATTAGCCAGCGAGAAGCGGTAGTCAGGGGCTTCACCGAGGCGGGAAATTTTCATGAAGATTCCTTGTCTGCTACAGGCAGGTTCCAGCATAGCGTAAATCGACAAGGACAAGGAGACCGGCATCGGGCGATGCCGGTCAGGACGATTAATGCAGCGCTGGCCAGTACGCTTTGTTGGCCTCGATCAGGTCATCCAGAATCGCTTTCGCAACGGAGGCGCTCGGCACCGTTTTCGACAGCGTAATCGCCTGCCACAATTTCTGGTACGAGCGCTGCTCCCAGGCATCCACTACCAGTTTTTCCACCGCTACCTGTTGGCTCATCAACCCTTTCTGGAAGTGTGGAATATCGCCCACCGTTAACGGCTCCGGCCCGTTATGACCAACCAGGCACGGAATTTCTACCATCGCGTCGGCATCAAAGTTATGAATGGCACCGTTGTTGGGCACAATCAGCAGCATGCGCTCCTGAGTGTTGAAGGCAATCGCAGTCGCCAGATCGACGATGTACGACGCATGTTCGTCGATTTCCAGCTCCCCGGCGGACGATATACCGGCTTCGATAATCGCCCGGCAGGCGCTGAACACATGCTTCTCACGATGATCCATCACCTCGTTAGCGCGCGTGCGTTCCGGATTGGAGTGCGCGACCACGTAGTCCGGGAACAGGTAATATTTCAGATAGGTGTTTGGCATGGTGTCCGGATCCAGCGCCTGCACATCTTTTGCCTTCGCGAACGTGTCGTTCCAGCTGGCTTCGGTATGGGCATTGTCAGAGGGCGGCACATAGCCATTTTTCGCGACATATTCGCGCAGTTTCGGCATTAAATCATTGCCGTTTGCATCTTCAATGGATGTCCACCATCCGAAGTGGTTCAGCCCGTAGTAACGCACGCGCATCTCTTTACGGTCTTTAAGGCCGACTATCTGCGCCATACGCCCTTCAATGCCGATGGGCATATCGCAGATGTTGAGGATTTTGGCGTTGGGTCGCAGGCGACGGGTCGCTTCAGCCACGATGGCCGCCGGGTTCGAGTAGTTCAGCATCCACGCATTCGGGGAGTATTGCGTCATGTAATCGACCAGCTCCAGCACGCCGCCAATAGAGCGCATGCCGTAGGCGATCCCGCCGGGTCCGCAGGTCTCCTGACCCAGCACACCGTGACGCAGGGGGATTTTCTCGTCTTTTTCACGCATCGGGTATTTCCCCACGCGGATATGTGCCATCACAAAATCGACGTCGGTAAAGGCCGCTTCAGGATCGGTGGTGTAGCTAAACTCAATCTCCGGAGCCTGCTCTTTAAGGATGATCTTGCACGCCTCGGCGATGGTCTCCTGACGTGCGCCGTCGTTGTCATAGAATTTCAGCGCGCGCAGCGGAAAACGGTCGCGGTTGGCTAACAGCATCAGGACGATACCCGGCGTGAAGGTACTGCCGCCGCCTGCAATGACAACTGAGAATTTTTTCATGATATAGCCTCTGTCAGGGTAGTTTGTTCGTTTGTTGAAGGGGTTTTCATCAGCGATTCAAGCTGGTCTCGCACCTGAGGGACGTGCAGTCCAACAATCACCTGAATGCCGTTGCCGCGTCGCACCACACCGTGTGCGCCCAGGGCCTTAAAGACGTCGTCGCTTTGGGTTTGCGCCATGTCGACCAGCGCGATACGTAAGCGGGTGGCGCAGTTATTAATGCTTTCGATATTGGCCGCGCCGCCCAGCGCCTGCAGGAATCCGGCGGCTTGCCCAACCTGCTGGCTGGCGGCAGCCGGTGCGGTGGTTTGCCCGCGTGCCGCTTTATAATCCGCCTTGCTGTAAAGTTTGACTTCGCTCTCTTCACGGCCCGGGGTTTTAAGGTTCAGCCGTTCAATCAGCGTTTTGAAGACCACGAAATAGAGGCCGGTGAAGCAAAGACCGATACCCATCTGGGTGAATACCGTCGAGGCGTGGTTGTGGAACATGGGGATCCAGTTTTGCGGCAGAAACTGGTCCAGCAGTCCGCCGCCCATGTTGCCCACGACGCCGAAGATGTACATCACCGTCGCCATCGTGGCAGCCAGAACGGCGTGGACGGCAAACAGCAGCGGCGAAATGAACAGGAAGGTGAATTCCAGCGGCTCGGTAATGCCCACCAGCACGGCGGTCAGCGTGGCCGGGATCAGCAGGCCTGCTACTTTGACGCGGTTTTCCGGTGACGCGGTGTACCAGAGCGCCAGCGCAATCCCGACAGAGCCAAACACTTTGGCGTTGCCATGAAGCGCAAAACCGCCTTCCGGGAACAGGGTTTTCAGCGGCAGCGTGCTTTGGCTAAATTCCTGAAGATGCTGCGCCCAATAAACCTGGATGCCGCCCTCGACCGCTGCCGGGCCAAAGATAAACGGACCGTAGACAAAGTGGTGTAATCCGGTAGGGATCAGAATGCGTTCCAGGAAGGTATAAACCCACACCCCCAGCGCCCCGGCAGAACGTAAAAAGGCCTGCAGGGACTCAATGCCGAGCTGCACTTTCGGCCAGCCCAGAAGCGTCAGCCAGGCGCAGGGGATCATCACAAAGAACGCGAGGATAACGACAAACGAGGTGCCCTGAAAAATCCCCAGGAAAACAGGCAGCTGCTTGTCGAAATAGCGGTTGTGGATAGCGGTGACAATCCCCGAAATCACAATGGCCCCAATGATGCTGGTATCGAGCGTTTTGATACCGGCAATCATGGCCAGTCCGCTGCCGGCAGTGGGCTCAGCGGCGAAGTCGACGCCAAAGAAATGACCCCATGTCATCCCCATCGCATTGATAAAGTAGTTCCAGGTCAGAAAACTGATCAGCACCGCCAGACAGGCGCGGCCCTGCGCCTGCTTCGCCAGACCAATCGGTAAACCCACGGCAAAAATCAGCGGCATATTGCGAAACACCGCCCAGCCGCCCTCTTCAATGATGTGAACAATTTGCGCGAACAGATTATCGGGCGCGGTTAAGGCCTCGCCCACAAACAGCGGGTTGCGAAGCATGATGGCGATCCCGACCACGATCCCGGCAAAGGGAAATAACAACACCGGGGTAAACATGGCGCCGCCAAAACGTTGTATTTGACTGAGCATTTTTAAATCCTCACGTAACAACCTGTAGGGGGTAGAGGCCTTTATGATTTTTTGCTGGGCCTGAAGTGAGCATAAGAATTTACCCATGGGCGAACATGACGTGCCGCTGCGATTCGTGATCGCATTCATGGTTTTATTTTGACCAATCAGGTCTACTTTTCGTTGTTAATATGGACATGTCAGGACGCAAGCCACGCGTTAATACGGGCAGAGAGGTCTACTGGTGATCTACAAATCTATCGCTGACAGGTTGCGGCTGCGGCTGAATTCGTCGGACTACAATATCGGGAGTCCGCTGCCGGGTGAGAAAGCGCTGGCACAGGAGTTTGGCGTGGCGCGGATGACTATTCGAAAGGCGCTGGATCTGCTGGTGAACTGGGGGCTGGTTGAACGCCGACACGGTAGCGGGACATTCGTGGCGCGTAAAGATGTCCACCACGAAACCACCAATCTGACCGGGCTGGTGGAGGTGCTGCGCCAGCAGGGAAAAGAGGTGCAGAGCAAGGTGCTACAGTTCGAAGTGATGCCCGCCCCGCCCGCTATCGCCAGCCAGCTCCGCATTCAGGTGGATGAGCGCATCTACTTCTCGCGCCGGGTGCGTTATGTCGACGGAAAACCCCTGATGCTGGAGGACAGCTTTATGCCCGTGAAGCTGTTCCGCACGCTTTCACTGGCACATCTGGAGGGGTCGAAGTTTGATTACATCGAGAAAGAGTGCGGGATAACCATCAGCGGCAACTACGAGAGCCTGACGCCGGTGCTGGCAGATAAACAGCTCGCCGGTTACCTGAACCTGCCGGAACAGACGCCGCTGCTGCGGATAACGTCTCTTTCCTACAGCGACAGCGGCGAATTTCTCAATTATTCCGTGATGTTCCGTAATACCCGTGATTACCAGGTGGACTACCATCTGCGGCGCATCCACCCGGACGATCTGCTAACTCACCCCCCAGAACAGCACCGCCAGTAGCTGCGGGGTAATAATGCGCAGGAACATCACCAGCGGGTAGACCGTGGCGTATGACAGCGCCGCCGCGCCGCTGGTGGCGTGCAGGTTGTTGGCAAAGGCCAGTGCGGGTGGGTCAGTCATTGATCCGGCGAGCATGCCGCAGAGCGTCAGATAGTTCATTTTGGCGAACATCCGCGCCAGGATCCCCATCGTCAGGAGCGGGATCGCCGTGATAAATATCCCGTAGCCAACCCAACTCATCCCCTCGCCCTTCACCAGGGTATCGATAAAATCGCCCCCGGATTTCAGGCCGACCACCGCCAGAAACAGCACAATCCCCAGCTCGCGCAGCGCCAGGTTGGCGCTCGGCGGCATAAACCAGTAGAGCTTACCGATACAGCCGATACGCCCGAGGATCAGTGCCATAATCAGCGGTCCACCCGCCAGGCCCAGCTTGAGCGCAACCGGAAAACCCGGGACATACAGCGGAATGGAGCCAAGCAGCACTCCCAGCCCGATACCGATAAAGACCGGCAACATCTGCACCTGCTGCAGTTTTTGCTGGGCGTTACCCACCATGTCCGCTACCGCATCAATGGATGACGGGCGCCCAACCAGGTTCAGGATATCGCCGAACTGCAGGCTGGCTTCCGGGCTGGCGACCAGTTCCACCCCAGCACGGTTAAGACGGGAGATCACGACGTCATAGCGCTCTTTAACCTGCAAATCGCGTATTTTCTTGCCAAGCACGTGCTCGTTGGTCACCACGACGCGCTCTACGCGCATATCGGTGCCGCGTGTGGAAAGTGAGGTCTCCACCTCCTGACCAATCACCAGCCGCGCGTTGTTTAAATCCCCGGGCTGTCCGACCAGGTGCAGCAGGTCACCCTGCTGAATAATGGTCCCGGGCGCAGGTACCATCAGCATATCGTCACGTTTAAGGCGTGAGCAGATAATATTGGCGCTGTTCAGGATCGGCACATCCTGAATCGCCATATTGTTGAGGTTGGGGTTATCGACGCGAATGTTGATGGTTTTGATCGGCATATGACCGTTGGTGAGCGTGGTTTCGTGGTCTTTCGCCTCGTTTTCGACGTTAATGCGAAAGAGTACCCGCACCAGCCACATGGAGAGAAGAATGCCGCAAATCCCAAACGGATAGGCCATGGCGTAGCTCATCCCCATCTGGTCGACAATACCGGGAGAGATGCCAAGATCGCGCAAAATTTGCTGCCCTGCACCCAGTGCAGGCGTATTGGTGACCGCCCCGGAGAAAATACCCAGCACCACCGGCAGCGGAATATCGAAGAGCTTATGCAGAATGGCGGTGACCAGCCCTCCCATCACCACAATGCCGAAGGCAAACAGGTTCAGCCGTAATCCGGAGACCCGAAGGGAAGCGAAAAAGCCAGGCCCCACCTGAATACCGATGGTGTAGACGAAGAGGATCAGACCGAATTCCTGGATGAAATGGAGCATTTCGGCGCTGAGCACCAGCCCAAGCTGGTCGGCAAAATGGCCAACAAAAATCCCGCCGAACAGCACCCCGCCTATCCCAAATCCGACGCCGCGGATTTTAATATTGCCAATCCACAGACCCACCACTGCGACCAGGGCCAACACGCTAACGGTTAACGCGATATCACTCATGATCCACTTCCTGTGCATAACCTTAGTTATGCTACGGATTCTCTCAGAGCCGCACGCGGTTGTATGGGCGATGGCGCACAAAAAAGCCCTGCCGGGGCAGGGCGTTATCTTTTCATCCTCTCCCTGTGGGAGAGGCAACAACCCGCAGAGGGTTAACTGTTCAGCGCAGGACGCTCGCTAATGGCGATACGCTGCGGTGCAATGGCTTCCGGCACGTTGCGGGTCAGGTCGATATGCAGCAGCCCGTTGGTAAATGTCGCGCCGGACACTTCCATATGGTCAGCCAGAGTAAAGCTCAGGCTAAACGGCTGATTAACCAGGCCCTGGTGCAGCCATTTGGTCTCGGTTTCTTGTTTTTCCGGCGTACCTTTCACGGTCAGGCGCGTGCCTTCGAGCTGAATATCCAGATCGTCCTGGCGGAACCCGGCCAGCGCAAGGGTGATGCGATAGTGGTTGTCATCGCTTTTTTCGATGTTGTACGGCGGAAACGTCTGTTGCTCGGTGGTGCTTTGCAGGGCATTAGCCAGTTTGTCAAAACCAATCCACTGACGCAGCAGGGGGGATAAATCGTAGTTACGCATACTAAATCTCCTTCTGAGAAGCGAGTTCGGCACAGTTTATTTTTGTGCGCAGTTGTTCCTGCAAATCCTCATGGATTCACATATGCTCCCATTACGGCAAGCAATTCTGGGTGGGCCGCTCGCGCGACCCGCATAATCAGTTGATCTCGATACGGCGCGGTTTTTTCTCTTCCGGAATCACACGTTCCAGTTCGATAAACAGCAGGCCGTTGACCAGGTTCGCGCCTTTCACGTGAATGTTCTCGGCTAACTGGAACTTGCGTTCAAAGTTGCGCTCGGCGATACCCTGATAAAGGTAGGTGCGTTCTTTCTGCTCGGCCGTATGTGAACCTTTCACCACCAGCAGGTTGTCTTGCGCGGTGATCTCCAGTTCGTTCTCTGCAAAACCGGCGACGGCAATGGCGATGCGGTAGTGGTTTTCATCAACCAGTTCAACATTGTATGGAGGGTAGCCGTTGCTCTGGCTTTGGTTATTTTCTAAATGGTTAAACAGGCGGTCAAAACCAATTGCAGAACGGTATAGCGGGGAAAGATCGAAGTTACGCATAAATAAAAGCTCCTGAAATCAGCGAGAAATTGTAGCCTTCCACCATGGACAGGCCAGTGTGCCCCTGAACACCCCTCAGGCGTGTTCGTTATCGGGTTACATTCTTAAAATGGGTCTGGAACCGGTCTTTTCAAGCGCAGCAGGCGCACTTTTTTTTGCACTTTCGTGCATCTCGCTTAGACTGGGACAACAGCACAAAGGGTTAAATTGCGATGGCTGCCACAGTGCGGGGTTATCGGGCTATCCATTTTGAACGAGGCTCGCTATAACCCTGAGTTGCAGGTTTATGCAGTGCCATTAACGATGACTGAGTGATGATGAAAAATGTTCTGATAAAGCTGACGACGTTCAGCGGGGTTGTTTTACTTTGCGGGTGTTCGAGCGTGATGTCTCACACCGGCGGTAAAGAAGGAACATATCCGGGGACGCGTGCCAGCGCTGAGATGATCTCCGATGACGATACCAACTGGGGCACAAAATCCCTGGTCATCCTGGATATGCCGTTTACGGCTGTGGCCGATACGCTTTTGCTGCCGTGGGATATGTTCCGTAAGGACAGCTCCGTGCGCTCGCGGGTAGAGAAAAGCGAGCAGCAAAATCTGGCCACCAATTCCGTCATTCCACCCGCTTAACGCCAACGCGTTAACGCTGCCCGGTTTCCGTTAGCCAAAGCTGACGGAAACCTTCTGTCTCTTCCATCCATGCAATAAAACGCCCGTCCGGGGAAAACACGACCGCATCACCAGACGGTGGATTGCCGTGATCGGACGTCAAAAACGTCACCTCTCCGGTTTGCGCATCACAGCAGGCAATCCGCTCTTCCAGCACAAATCCCAGACAGTGACCGGCTGGGTGCCAGGTAAATGCCGACTGAATGTCACTTTCGTTATGCGTCAACTGGCGTGGTTCGCCGCCTTCTGGAGCGATAAGCCACAGCTGCACAATGCCCTTATCATCACGCATCAGAAACGCAATCTGCGTCCCCTGCGGGTTACAGCGCACCCAGTGACGCGGCACGTTTACCAGCCCCGGGAATGCCCGCTGGTGGGTAAAGGTCAGCCGGCGCTGCATGACACCCGCCGGGGGCGCAGGCAGCGTCTCAGGAGTCCCCTGCAGCGGCGCATCGCCCGCGCGTTTCCATCCCTGCTCGTCGTTGGGCAGATCCACAATAAACAGTTCTGGCACTTTCTCGCCTGTCGCAGACACGGTATCGCCGATAAACGCCAGCCTGTCATTGCCCACCCAGCCCTCTTCATAGGCTCGGTTGATCTCATCGCTGCCGGGCTGAGGCGCGGGCGTCGTGCGGCTCACCAGCACGCTCCAGAAGGTGCCGGAATATTCACGTGGATGCGTCCCCTGCGGCATCACCGGGCCAAAAGGTACTGCGACGCCGACATTACGTAAATCGAGCTTCGGGTCACGCTCATGCAATACATGGTCGTTGTAGGTAAAGCTCACGAACTGTCCGTCAGGGCTAAAAACGTGCACGTGGCTGCCGCCACGCAGCGCGCCTGCGGTATAAGGCGGCGTGATATCCATGGCATCCAGGTTACTCACCTGACCGTTGTGTACAACCACGCCATGACGATGATGAAAATCGTAGTGCCAGTCTGCATCCGGGTTTTCCGGGCCGTGGATAAAGACATATTTGTCCTGCTGCGGATGAACGGTCACCACGCCAACATGCGCGCCGTGACTGGTGCGATAGATCACCTCGACGTCACCCGTAATAACATTGACCCGCTCAATGGTTTCACCGGTAAACGATGCGCCGGACGGACGCACATCGTAGGCCAGCCACTGGCTGTCCGGCGTCCAGGTATTGATATTGGTAAGCTGGTGATGACGGGAGGCGAAGGTGATTTGTTTCATGGCGTTACCCTGATGCGCAGTTATCGCATCAGGGTAAAACATTGCGGGGAATTAGCCTACACGTTTGACGTCACCCACCAGCAGGATGTAGGAGAGCGCACCGAGCAAGGCCACTGCGGAGATATAGATCAGTGCCGGGCCAAAGCCATAGTCCTGAGCCAGATAACCGATGACCAGCGGAACCGTGATCCCCCCCAGGCCGCCGACAAAGTTGAACACGCCACCGGTCAGACCAATCAGGCGCATCGGGGCCAGCGAGGAGACCAGCGACCAGGTGATGGAGGCAAAACCGTTCCCGAAGAACGCAATCGCCATCAGCGTCATAATCCAGACCGGATCGTTGGTGTAGTTTGCGCCCATGATGCAGGTGGAGATCAGCAGCCCGCAGATAATAGGCGTTTTACGCGCGACACCCAGCGAGAACCCTTTTTTCACCAGCCTGTCCGCCAGCCAGCCAGAAAGCAGTACACCAAAGAAGGCCGCCAGGAACGGTACGGTGGTCATAAAGCCTGCCTTCAGCGCGGTGATGCCTTTTTCCTGGGTCAGATAGTTCGGGAACCAGGTCAGGAAGAACCACAGCGTGGAGGTCACCGCGAACTGCCCCAGATAAACCCCCACCAGCTTGCGATGAAAAACCAGCTTCCAGTCGGCTTTGGTCAGCGGCTGACGCGCCTCTTTTTTCACCGGCGCATCGCCATCCACCAGACCGCCCCCGTCGCGGATATAGTCCAGTTCAGCGTTGCTGATACTTTTGGTGAGACGCGGCGGTTGATAGACCTTGAACCAGATCAACGACCAGATAATGCCGATCCCTCCGGTCACAATAAAGACCCAGTGCCAGCTCAGCAGTTCCTGGATCCAGATCAGCAGCGGCGTCAGGAACGCCAGGCCGACAAACTGCCCGGAGGTGTAGAATCCAACGGCCGAGGCGCGTTCATGCTCCGGGAACCAGCTGGTCACCATGCGGTTATTGGTCGGAAACGCCGGGGCTTCGAAAATCCCGGTGATCGCACGCAGGCCAATCAGCGACATCAGCCCGGTGGCAAAGCCCTGGAACAGGGTCGCCACCGACCAGCCGAAGATGGCAATGAAATAGGTCAGGCGCGAGCCGACGCGGTCAAGGAACCAGCCGCCGGGGATCTGGCACAGCGTATACAGCCAGGCAAACGCCGAAAAGACGTAGCCCATTTCCGCTTTGCTGATCCCAAACTCCTCCTGAATATGGGCTGAAGCCACGGCAAGGTTGGCGCGGTCAACGTAACAGATGACCACAGTAATAAAAATCATGACCAGCGTCAGGTAGCGCCGACGCCCGGTTTTTGCAGCAGTAACGGGAATATCCATCGCAATCTGTCTCCAGATTTTGGGCATAGCGAAGCCGCTCACCATGCCCTGTAATTTACAGAGGGTGTGTTTGTTATTGTTGAAATTACTTTTTAGTGGCGATGTGCTTAGGCTGAATTACCACTCAGCGACAGAGCCATCTTCATGACGCCATAACGGGTTGCGCCAGTCCGGCGCGTTTTTACTCAGCTCAATGACTTTGGCTTCGTCGATATCCACGCCAAGGCCCGGCTTCGTTAACGGTTTAAAGAAACCGCCTTCCATGCTGAAATCATCTTTGTTTTTCACAAAGTCGAGCAGTTCCGCGCCCTTGTTATAGTGAATGCCCATGCTCTGTTCCTGGAACACCGCGTTACGCGAGACAAAGTCGACGTGCAGACAGGCTGCCAGTGCGATCGGCCCCAGCGGACAATGCGGTGCCAGCGCCACGTCGTAGGCTTCCGCCATCCCGGCGATTTTGTAGCATTCCGTGATGCCGCCGGCATGCGACAGATCCGGCTGCAATATCGCCAGGCCGCCAGCTTCCAGCACGCGTTTGAACTCGAAGCGCGAGAACATGCGCTCACCGGCGGCAATCGGGATATGCGTCTGTGCGGCCAGTTTCGGGTAGTACTCCGCCTGCTCGGCCAACACCGGCTCTTCGATAAACAGCGGACGGTACGGCTCCAGCTCTTTAATCAGCACTTTGGCCATCGGCGCGCTGACGCGACCGTGGAAGTCCAGGCCAAACTCAATCTCGTTGCCGAACGCTTCACGGATCTGCGCCACGGTATTTACCGCGCGGTCTACCGCCCGTGCGTTGTCGATGACACCCATCTCTTCGCAGCCGTTCAGTTTAAAGGTGTCAAAACCAATATTGCGCAGCTGCCTGATACCGTCGATCACTTCCGCGGGACGGTCGCCGCCTACCCAGCTGTAGGCTTTGATTTTGTCGCGCACCAGGCCGCCCATCAGCTGCCAGACCGGGGCATTCAGCACTTTGCCTTTGATATCCCATAACGCCTGGTCGATACCGGCGATGGCGCTCATCAGAACCGGTCCGCCCCGGTAGAAACCCGCGCGGTACATCACCTGCCACAGGTCGTTGATGCGGGCAGGATCTTGTCCTGTCAGGTACTCGCCCAGCTCATGCACCGCCGCTTCCACGGTACGCGCACGTCCTTCAATGACCGGTTCGCCCCAGCCGACCACGCCTTCATCGGTTTCGATTTTCAGGAACAGCCAACGCGGCGGTAAACGGTACGTGGTGAGTTTGGTTATTTTCATTTCACTGCCTCTCGATACGCTTTCACAAATGCGGCCGCCTGCTGTGCGGTACGTTCGACGGATTGCCCGGCGCGATAGAGATCGCTGCCCAGACCCGCTCCGACACAACCTGCGTTGATCCACTGCGCCAGGTTTTCTGGCGTCACGCCCCCCACGGCAAAGACCGGTACGCTGGCGGGCAATACCGCTTTCAGCGCGCTGATATAGGCCGGACCAAAAGCCGATGACGGGAAAATTTTGAGCGACTGCGCGCCCGCATCGAGAGCCGCGAACGCTTCTGTTGCCGTTGCGCATCCCGGGCAGACGGTCATGCCGTAGCCCACTGCGCGACGGATCACCTCAGGGTGAATATTCGGCGTCACAATCAGCCTGCAGCCCATCTGCGCAAGCTGGTCCACCTGCTCCGGTTGCAGAACGGTGCCAGCGCCAATCAACGCCTTATCACCAAACGCGTCCACGACCGCCGGGATGCTCTTTTCCCACTGTGGGGAATTAAGCGGTATTTCCACGGCGTCAAAACCGGCGTCGATCGCTGCGCCTACGTGCGCTAAAACCTCGTCGGGCGTGACGCCGCGCAGGATAGCGATGAGGGGAAGATTAGTTTGCCACTGCATGAGCGATGCTCCTTATTCCTGCCTGAAATGCCGTGTCGCCCTCTACCGCCGCCACGTCCCGCCCGATGGCATCGAACGCCTGGCGGTAGCGAGAGGTCAGCGATGAACCCGCGACGAGGGTGATGGTCTGTTGCCCGGCGAACTGCTCGCTCAGGCTGGCGACTTCCGCGCCAATCAACAGGCCCGATAAAAATTCGCTGACCTGCGTACGGGGAAGCGTGCCCAGTACATGCGAAGCGCGAACTTCAAAAAGTTGCGGCAAAACGGCAGGGCTGCCGATACCCCGCTCCAGCCCGGCGGCAAAGGCCTCGGGCGAAGCGTCCTGCTCCGGCAACCCCGCGCCCACCAGCGAGTGCGTCAGCAGCAAGTGGTGCAGCTCACCGGTCATCACGGTGCGAAAATCGTGGATGTGCTCAGCGTCGGCCTGCACCCATTTACAGTGCGTGCCGGGCATGACGTAGACAGAAGAAGGAGAGAGCGTGCGCGCGCCAAGGAGCTGGGTCTCTTCGCCGCGCATCACATTGTGGTTATCGTTCCGGGAAACGCACAATCCTGGAATAATCCAGATATTGTCGCCAACGGACGTTAACTGCTCGCCAATGGCAGCGAACGCGGCAGGTACGGGCAGATAAGGCGCGACCTTCCAGCCCACGTTACTGCCCACCATGCCCGCCATGACCACCGGCGTGGCGCCCTCGCGCCAGTTGTGTGTCACCTCTGCTAACACCGCCTCGGGGGATTTACCGTTCAGGCGCGTCACGCCTGCTTCTGATTGCCTGCTTTCCAGGCACTGCTCGCCCTGATACAGCCAGGCGCGCAGATTGGTCGATCCCCAGTCAATAGCGATGTAGCGAGATGTCATGTGATTTCCTTCAACCTTCGTGTCGAGCTGGCGATCATCGTAAGTGCCGCCTGCTCTGCCGCGTCGCCGTCCTGATGCCGGATAGCATCGAACAGCGCTTTATGTTCCTGGAGCGTTTTTGGCATGTTGGCCTCATCGCCCATCCAGGTTCGTTCAAATACCGCGCGCTGTAGCGAGCTGATGGCAACGCTAAGCTGCTGTAATACCGGGTTATGAACCGACTGCAGCACCGCTTCGTGATAGCGGATGTCCGCTTCGTTGAACGCATCCCGGTTCTGGTTATTGGCAATCATGTCGTTCAGGGCAGACTCAATCTGAGCCAGGTCTCCTGACGTTGCACGTTCCGCAGCCCAACGGGCGATGGCCGGCTCTACCAGGTTTCGTACCTCACTCATCGCGCCAATCAGCCTTGGGTCGTAGTCGTTTTCCAGCACCCACTGCAGGACATCGGTGTCGAGGTAGTTCCACTGATTACGCGGGGCGACAAAGGCACCGCGGTAGCGCTTCATTTCAATCAGCCGCTTTGCCATGAGCGAGCGAAACACTTCCCGAATGATGTTGCGCGAGGTTTCAAACTCCTCACACAGCTCTGCCTCAGCAGGCAGCGGTGAACCGGGAACGTACTTTCCACCCACGATCTGGGTGCCCAGCGTGATGACGATGCGATCGGTTTTATTGAGAGTCATGGAGAGTCCTTATGCTCTGTATGTTCAGGACTACTTTACCTCGACCGCTGAATTTCGCCTCACTTTTGCAGTACAAACGTGACGCCTTTCGTCATTACCGTGGCTGTAATGTAGTACAATCAATCAATGTTGTACTACAATCCAGATCACAAAAAGAACAATTCGATAAATTCAGCGCAAAAAAAAGCCCCGGTTGATAACCGAGGCTGATGAGCGTGAAACGCTGTTACTGCAGAACAAATTTCTCGATCGCGTAGGCAACGCCGTCTTCAAGGTTAGATTTGGTCACGAAATTGGCCACGTCTTTCACCGACGGGATCGCATTGTCCATTGCCACCCCCATGCCCGCATATTCAATCATCGCAATGTCGTTTTCCTGATCGCCCAGCGCCATGATCTCGTCCGGTTTGATGCCCAGCGTATCTGCCAGCGATTTCACACCGGTGCCTTTATTGACGCGTTTATCCAGGATTTCGAGGAAGTACGGCGCACTTTTCAGCACGGTGTATTTCTCTTTTACCTCAGCCGGAATGCGCGCAATCGCTTTATCCAGGATGTCTGGCTCATCAATCATCATCACTTTCAGGAACTGGGTGCCCGGATCCATTTTCTCAGCTTCGCAGAACACCAGTGGGATCGTCGCGACATAGGATTCATGTACGGTGTAATAGCTGATATCACGGTTAGCGGTATAGAGCGTATTGCGATCGAGCGCGTGGAAATGGAACCGACCTCGGCGGGACAGTTTTTCCAGGAACAGGTAATCGTCATAGTTCAGCGCGGTTTGCGCCACCGTGCTGCCATCCGCCGCCTTCTGTACCAGCGCACCGTTATAGGTAATGCAGTAATCGCCCGGCTGATTCATGTGCAGCTCTTTCAGGTAGCTGTGCACGCCCGCATACGGACGACCAGTGGTCAGTACCACATTCACGCCTTTTGCGCGCGCAGCGGCAATCGCGTTTTTAACGGCTGGAGAAATAGTGTGGTCTGGCAGCAACAGCGTGCCGTCCATGTCGATAGCAATAAGTTTGATAGCCATAGGGTCCCCGGGATAAATGAGTGCTGCCTCATGCTAACGCGATTAAGCCCACAAAAATAGAGCTACATTGCGCAACAAAAGCCCCCTTTTACGCCTGTCCCGGGGATAACGGCTTACTCGCGGGTGAGGACTATTTTGCCAAAAGCACCGCGGTCGAGGTGTACAAGCGCCTCTTCAAGCTGGTTAAAACGGTAGCGGTGTTCAATCACCGGTTTCAGCCCCGTGACATCGACTGCGCGGACAAAATCTTCCAGCGCACGGCGGTGCCCGACGCCAATCCCCTGAATCACCGGTGATTTCAGCAAGAGTTCGCTGGCAGGCAGCGAGATTTCACTCCCGGCCAACACGCCAATGACGGATATGCGCCCGTGAACGGCAACGGCCCGCAGGGAATGTCTCAGGTTCTCCCCGCCAACGGTTTCAATAATATGGTCAATACCGCGATCCTGCGTCAGCGCGTAAATCTCGTCAGCCCAGTTCCCTTTAAGCCGGTTGATGCCCCGATCGGCACCGAGCGTTTTAGCCAGCGCCAGTTTTTCATCACTGCCCGACGTCACAAAAACTTCTGCACCGTGTGCTTTGGCGATTTGCAACGCGAAGATTGCGACACCGCCAGTGCCTTGCACCAGCACCGACTGTCCGGCACGTAACTGTCCGCGCTCCACCAGTGCAAACCATGCGGTAAGCCCCGCGCAGGGTAAGGTGCTGGCCTCTGCGTCATCCAGCGTTTCCGGGGCGGCCACCAGCCAGTTTTCACGCATGATCACGTATTCAGACAGCATCCCCTGAAAGTAACCGCCCAGCGTCTGGTAGGGCAAATTGCGGGCGTCGCCTTTCGGTTTACCGTCTACCCACTCCGGAGAGAAGGTGGAGATGACGCGAGCACCGGGTTTAAAGCGGGTAACGCCTTCCCCCGTACTGTCCACCACGCCTGCCATGTCAGATGCCGGGGTAAACGGGAAGGTGAGCGCGATCGGCATGTTGCCTTCAATGACCATTTTATCGCGATAGTTGAGCGCAACAGCGTTCACCCGCACGCGCACTTCACCCGGGCCCGGCTGGGGAACAGGCGCCTGAGTGAGTCTGAGGTTTTCACGCCCAAGGGCGTCCATTGACCAGCGTTGCATCATCTCTGTCATCTTTTTCTCCTGTTATCAAATGCACTTCAGTACTGACAGTCTAACGTTGACTCATGGTCGCCAGTGGCGATACCTTTTCCCACTATTGATTCCTGAAGAGCGACAATCCATGACCGATACGCTGAAGGATATTCCCGTTTTTGTCGCCGCCGTAGAGGCAGGCAGTTTTGCTCAGGCCGCGGTGCGTTTGCATTTGTCGCGCTCGGCGGTAGGGAAAAGCATTGCTCGCCTTGAAGCGCGGCTGGGAGTACGCCTGTTTCAGCGTACAACGCGTAGCCAAAGCCTGACCGATAACGGTGCCCTTTTTTATGAACGTTGCCTGCGAGCACTCCAGGAAATCCGTGGCGCGGAGTCGCTGCTGGAAACAGGGAAACATCAGGTGAGTGGCCGTCTGCGTGTTGCCATGCCGGTGCTGTTTGGTCGCCAGTGCATCGCCCCGCTGCTGATAGCCTTGACGCAGGAGCATCCTGCCCTTGAGCTGGAAATGTCATTCAGCGATCGCGTAGTGGATATCGTCGAGGAAGGGTTTGATATGGCGGTGCGAAACGGCGCACTGCCGGACAGCACCATGCTGGTCGCCAGACGCCTGGGGGAACACCGAATGGTGCTGTGCGCCGCGCCGGAGTACCTGAGGAATAACGGCCAGCCTGAAACCGTTGCCGATTTACGCCAGCATAAGGCCATTAACTACCTGCGTGCCGGCAGGGTGTTACCGTGGGAACTGGCGGACCACGAAGGCACGCAGCACACCCTAATTCCCCGCTCATCCCTCAATATGGACGATCTGCAGGCTATCTGCGACGCAGCGCTGGCCGGGCATGGTATTGCATGGTTACCCTGCTGGATGGTGCGCAAAGAGCTGCAGAATGGAAGGCTCATCCCACTCTTAAAACAGGCGCCGGATGTGCGTTTCGACGTTCACGCGGTCTGGCAGCAGACGCCGCATCTGCCCCTGCGAGTCAGGATTGCGGTCGACATGCTAGTCAGCCGGTTACCGTCAGTCCTGTCACTGGAGCTGGATGCTGATAATTCTGCGCCCACAAAAAAGCCGCGCTAAACGCGCGGCCTCTGACTTGCGGTGTAACCACCCTTAGATATCGATATTCGCCGCTTTCAGGGCGTTCTCTTCGATAAAGGCACGACGTGGTTCAACCGCATCGCCCATCAGGGTTGTGAACAGCTGATCGGCTGCAATCGCATCTTTAACGGTCACGCGCAGCATACGACGGCTTTCAGGATCCATGGTGGTTTCCCACAGCTGATCCGGGTTCATTTCACCCAAACCTTTATAACGCTGAATAGACAGACCACGACGGGACTCTTTCACCAGCCATTCCAGCGCCTGCTCGAAGCTTGCTACCGGCTGACGACGTTCACCACGTTCGATAAACGCATCGTCTTCGATAAGACCACGGAGCTTCTCACCCAGCGTACAGATACGGCGATATTCCGGACCGGTCACAAACTCGTGCTCCAGGGGGTAATCGGTATCAACGCCGTGAGTACGCACGCGCACAATCGGTTCGAACTGCTGCTGAGCATTCTGCTGGACATCAAACTTCCACTGGCTGCCGTGCTGCTCTTTCTCGTTCAGCTCGGTTACCAGGGTGTTCACCCAGCGGGTAACAACCTGTTCATCGCTCAGATCGGCTTCCGTCAGGGTTGGCTGATAAATCAGCGCCTTCAGCAGCGATTTAGGATAACGACGCTCCATACGACCAATCATTTTCTGTGCCGCGTTAAACTCGGACACCAGACGCTCCAGCGGCTCACCGGCCAGTGCAGGGGCGTGAGAGTTCGCATGCAGGGTCGCACCATCAAGCGCGATCGCGATTTGGTACTGATCCATCGCTTCGTCGTCTTTGATGTACTGTTCCTGTTTGCCTTTCTTCACTTTGTACAGCGGTGGCTGTGCAATGTAGACGTGGCCACGTTCAACAATTTCTGGCATCTGACGATAGAAGAAGGTCAACAGCAGCGTACGGATGTGCGAGCCGTCGACGTCCGCATCGGTCATGATGATGATGCTGTGGTAGCGCAGTTTGTCCGGGTTGTACTCGTCACGGCCGATGCCGCAACCGAGCGCGGTGATCAGCGTTGCCACTTCCTGAGAAGAGAGCATCTTGTCGAAACGGGCCTTCTCTACGTTGAGGATTTTACCCTTCAGCGGCAGGATAGCCTGATTCTTACGGTTACGGCCCTGCTTCGCAGAACCGCCCGCGGAGTCCCCTTCCACGAGGTACAGTTCGGACAGCGCCGGGTCGCGTTCCTGGCAGTCAGCCAGTTTGCCTGGCAGGCCAGCTAAATCCAGCGCGCCTTTACGACGGGTCATTTCACGGGCTTTACGCGCCGCTTCACGGGCACGTGCCGCATCGATAATTTTGCCAACCACGATTTTCGCGTCTGACGGGTTTTCCAGCAGGTATTCGCTCAGCAGTTCGTTCATCTGCTGTTCAACCGCCGATTTCACCTCAGAAGAGACCAGCTTGTCTTTAGTCTGAGAGGAGAACTTCGGATCCGGTACCTTCACGGAGACAACCGCAATCAGGCCTTCACGGGCATCATCACCGGTGGCGCTGACTTTCGCTTTCTTGCTGTAGCCTTCTTTGTCCATGTAGGCATTCAGGGTACGGGTCATTGCCGCACGGAAGCCCGCAAGGTGAGTACCGCCGTCACGCTGTGGAATGTTGTTGGTGAAGCAGTAGATATTTTCCTGGAAACCGTCGTTCCACTGCAGCGCCACTTCCACGCCAATACCGTCTTTTTCGGTAGAGAAGTAGAAGATATTCGGGTGAATGGGCGTTTTGTTCTTGTTCAGATACTCAACGAACGCCCGGATACCGCCTTCGTAGTGGAAGTGGTCTTCTCTGTTGTCGCGTTTGTCACGCAGACGAATCGAGACGCCGGAGTTCAGGAACGACAGTTCACGCAGGCGTTTCGCCAGAATCTCATATTCGAACTCGGTAACGTTGGTGAACGTTTCAAGGCTCGGCCAGAAACGCACCATGGTACCGGTTTTGTCGGTGTCACCCGTAACAGCCAGCGGTGCCTGCGGCACGCCGTGCGTATACAGCTGACGGTGAATTTTGCCTTCGCGCTGGATAACCAGCTCCAGTTTCTGCGACAGGGCGTTAACCACGGACACACCTACACCGTGCAGACCGCCGGAAACTTTATAGGAGTTATCATCGAACTTACCGCCTGCGTGCAGAACGGTCATGATAACTTCCGCAGCCGATACGCCCTCTTCCGGGTGAATACCGGTTGGGATGCCACGACCGTCATCGGTGACGGAGACGGAGTTGTCCGCATGGATCGTGACCACGATGTCTTTACAGTGACCCGCGAGCGCTTCGTCGATAGCGTTATCTACCACCTCGAATACCATGTGGTGCAGACCGGTGCCGTCATCCGTGTCGCCGATATACATACCCGGGCGCTTACGCACCGCATCCAGCCCTTTCAGGACTTTGATACTGGAGGAGTCATAAGAATTCGACATCAACGTTTCTCGCTCATTTCAACTTGGGTTAATCCGTTATTTTACCCTTTTCCACGGTAAACATCTTCGAATTTTCGTCCGACATGTCTATAACGTGTTCAGCGCTAATCGCACTGACGAAAACCTGTGACTGCGTGGCTTTTAAGCGGCTGGCAAGCAGCCCGCGCCGCGCGTCGTCAAGTTCCGAGGCAAAATCATCTATCAGGTACAGGCAGCGTCGCCCGCTCTCGCGGGTCAAAAACTCTCCCTGCGCCAGGCGCAGCGCACACATCAAAAGCTTGAGCTGCCCACGCGACAGCGTGTCTTCCACCGGCGCACCGTCGGCACGAATGCGGAAATCCGCCTTGTGCGGGCCATGTGCGGTGTAGGTCAGCATGCGGTCGCGCTCGAAATTTCTCTCTAACACTTCGGCATAATCTGTCTCTTTCTCCCAGCCGCGCTGGAAGGAGAAGGTGAGAGAGAATTCAGGTAAAAACTGTTTGCAGGTGTCGGCCATATCGTCGGCGATACCCGCGCTGTATTCGGCACGCCAGCAGCTGATTTGTTCCGCAAGGGGAATTAATTCCTTGTCCCACGGGCGCAGCTGGGCGTAGCGTGTCACCTGGCGCAGTGCAGCGTTACGCTGCTTAAGCAGGCGCTTCAGGTTGCTCCAGGCGTTAAAGAAACCGGCTTCGTTGTGAAAGCATCCCCAGTCAAGGAAGGCTCTTCTGTATTTGGGGCCGCCATTGAGTAAAGTAAACCCCTCCGGCGTAATCAGCTGCATTGGCATCAGCAGCGCGAGCTCAGCCACTTTGTGGCCGTCAGTACCGTCGATACGAACCTTGCTGTCGCCCTGCTTGTCTTTGGTCAGACCGATGGCCGTTTCACGCTCCTCGCCCTGCAAACGCCCGTGCAGAACAAAGGCTTCCTGTTCGTGGCGAATGACGCGGCCAATTTGCAGACTGCGAAACGCCCGTCCGTGGCCGAGCGTGTAGATGGCCTCAAGCACGCTGGTTTTGCCGCTGCCGTTCGCGCCAACCAGGAAATTAAAGCCAGGGGATAAAGCGAGATCCGCGTTTTCGATATTGCGGAAATCTTTAATTAAAAGGCGCGTCAGTGACATATCTGGATTTCTTCGGGCCAGGGCGTAATCGGCTCAGCCCGTTTCAACGCGGACTGCACGCAGACCCTGGCGCGTACACAAAGTACGAGACAGGGACGAGCACAGCCCGGGTTGAAAAAGGCAAGTAAGATAGCCCGATAGCGTTCACTACAGCCTCATCGGCATGACAACGTAAGCCGCACTTTGGCTGGCCGCATCTTCAATCTGTACACTCGAAACGGAGTCGGTCAGCAGAATGCGAACGTTTTCGCATTTAAGCGCGTTCAGCACATCCAGCACATAACTGACGTTAAAGCCGATTTCCATCTCAGTCCCGGCATAGGTGACGTCCAGAATCTCTTCTGCCTCTTCCTGCTCCGGGTTGTTGGCGGTGATTTTGATCTGATTTTCGCTCACATACAGACGCACCCCGCGGAATTTCTCATTAGAGAGAATCGCGGCGCGGGCAAAAGCCTGCTTGAGGCTGTCGCAACCTGCTTCCAGCGTTTTGTCCGGGTTCTTCGGCAATACGCGGCGATAATCCGGGAAACGACCGTCAACCAGCTTCGATGTGAAGACAAAATCACCCACATGAGCACGGATGTTATTGCTGCCGATCTGCACGCGCAGTGGCGTATCACCACCGTCGAGCATACGCATCAGCTCAATCACGCCTTTACGCGGTACGATCACCGAATGGTTTGGCAGCGAGTCGCCAATGGGCATGGAACAGACTGCCAGTCGGTGACCGTCGGTAGCCACGGTACGCAGCTCTTCACCTTCGGTTTCGAACAGCATGCCGTTTAAGTAGTAACGAACGTCCTGATGCGCCATTGAGAACTGCGTGGCTTCAATCAGACGCTTCATCGTTGCCTGCGGCAGGGTGAATTCAACTTCACTCTGCCAGTCGTCCAGGTTCGGGAAGTCCGCGGCTGGCAGCGTCGAGAGCGAGAAACGGCTGCGGCCAGAGCGCACCAGCATACGGTCGCCTTCCAGCTGCACGGCAATTTCAGCGCCTTCCGGCAGCCCGCGGCAGATATCAAAGAATTTACGTGCCGGAACAGTGGTCGCGCCCGCTTCATGCGGCTGAGACAGCGTAACGCGCGCGATCATTTCCATTTCCAGATCTGTGCCGGTCAGCGACAGCGTACCGTCCGCGACCTGAAGCAGCAGGTTTCCGAGAATTGGCAGCGTTGGGCGGCCACCTAATGGGCCACTCACCTGTTGCAGCGGTTTTAATAAATGTTCACGTTCAACGGTAAATTTCATAGCGTCACGATGATAATGTTCTGATTAAATTGGAAAAATCTTCTTTTATGTCGTGGCTTTCTTCGCGTAACTGCTCAATCTTACGACAAGCGTGCAGCACGGTCGTATGGTCACGGCCACCAAACGCATCGCCGATCTCCGGCAGACTGTGGTTGGTTAACTCCTTTGCCAGCGCCATCGCCATCTGACGCGGACGCGCCACCGAGCGGGAACGACGTTTAGACAGCAAATCTGCCACTTTGATTTTGTAGTACTCGGCCACCGTCTTTTGAATATTGTCGATAGTGACCAATTTTTCCTGCAGTGCCAGCAAATCGCGCAGCGCTTCACGCACAAAATCGATGGTGATCGCACGGCCGGTGAAGTTGGCATTGGCAATCACGCGGTTCAGTGCCCCTTCAAGCTCACGGACGTTGGAGCGCAGACGCTTGGCAATAAAGAACGCCACTTCACCCGGCAGGCGAATGTCGTTTTCATCGGCTTTCTTCATCAGGATCGCGACGCGGGTTTCCAGTTCCGGTGGCTCGATCGCCACGGTCAGGCCCCAGCCAAAACGGGATTTCAGACGATCTTCAACGCCGTTGATCTCTTTTGGATAACGATCCGACGTCAAAATGATCTGCTGATTACCTTCCAGCAGCGCATTAAAGGTGTGGAAAAACTCTTCCTGGGATCGTTCTTTGTTGGCAAAGAACTGGATGTCATCGATAAGCAGTGCGTCAACAGAACGGTAGTAGCGTTTAAACTCTTCGATCGCATTGTTTTGCAGGGCTTTTACCATGTCCTGAACGAAGCGCTCGGAGTGCATATACACCACTTTCGCATTTGGCTTACGCGCCATAATGCCGTTGCCTACCGCATGCAGAAGGTGCGTTTTACCCAAACCCGTGCCGCCATAAAGGAACAGCGGGTTGTAGGCACCACCGGGGTTATCTGCAACCTGGCGTGCCGCCGCGCGCGCCAGCTGGTTCGATTTACCTTCAACGAAGTTATCGAACGTGTGTTTAACATTGACGTTAGAACGGTAGGTTTGCTCTGCCGGAGCAGGCACGTTGTCCCAGCCCGAACGGGTCGCCGGAAGGGCGCGCGGTGCCGGAGCGGGGGCTGCCTGAGCAGGTATTGCCACATTTACCGTTTCACGCACGGTCTGCGTGACCGGTTTTGTTCCCACTTCAAAGCGTAGCTGTGGCGCATCGGATCCGCAGAAATCATTCAGCAGTCCATTGATGTTATTAAGGTATTTATCCCTTACCCAATCGAGCACAAAACGGTTTGGCGCATACAAAGCCAGCGTGTTATCGCTCAGTTCCGCCTGCAAGGGGCGGATCCACATACTGAATTCTGTGGCTGGTAACTCATCCTGCAATCGGGCAAGACACTGCTGCCAAAGCGAAAGTGACACGGCGGACTCCACTCGAACAATAAAAGAAAACTATTGAATATTCATGATTGTTGGCGCACATCGACATGACCCTGTGCAAAAGGGTGATGTGCGAACCGCTATCTGCGGTTATACCCGGCCAGGATCGCTGGATCCCGATCGGGACCGCGGATCATAGCCTAAACTGAGCCAGAGATCTTCTGTTTCTCACAGATTCTTCCCGATTTATCCACAGGAAGATCGGAAACCGGGTAAGTGTAAACGATCCTGGGGCGAGTACCCTACGATTTAGCCCGCATATTGGAAAAATTAATGAGCACAGACAATTTCTTGCTTAAATGATCTAACGAAGATCCGGGACGATCCTTGCGCTTTGTTTGGGAGGCCGTATAATCCTCGACCCGGCGCGTGGTGCTCATCTTCCTGCGTCGTCCGTTGCTCATTTTCCACGCGAAAACGTGCGGAAATACGCGGGAAATAAGGAAAGAGAATTGACTCCGGAGTGTACAATTATTACAATCCGGCCTCTTTAATCACCCACGCTGAGGCGTTAGTCGTTCGAAACTCGTTCGGGTATACGCAAAAGTCAGTGAATTTATTCAAGTTTAGGTAGAAATCGCCATGAAACGCACTTTTCAACCGTCTGTACTGAAGCGCAACCGTTCTCACGGCTTCCGTGCTCGTATGGCTACTAAAAATGGTCGTCAGGTTCTGGCACGTCGTCGTGCTAAAGGCCGCGCTCGTCTGACCGTTTCCAAGTAATAAAGCTAACCCCTGAGTGGTTAAGCTAGCATTTCCCAGGGAGTTACGTTTGTTAACTCCCACTCATTTCACTTTCGTCTTCCAGCAGCCACAACGGGCTGGCACGCCGCAAATCACCATCCTCGGCCGCCTGAATTCGCTGGGGCATCCCCGCATCGGTCTTACTGTCGCCAAGAAAAACGTTAAGCGTGCGCATGAACGCAATCGGATTAAACGTCTGACGCGTGAAAGCTTCCGTTTACGTCAGCACGAACTGCCTTCAATGGATTTCGTGGTGGTGGCTAAAAAAGGGGTTGCCGACCTCGATAACCGTGCTCTCTCGGAAGCGTTGGAAAAATTATGGCGCCGCCATTGTCGCCTGGCTCGCGGGTCCTGATAGCCCTCATTCGGGTCTATCAACGCCTGATTAGTCCGCTACTCGGGCCGCACTGCCGTTTCACGCCAACATGCTCAAGCTACGGAATTGAGGCATTGCGCAGGTTTGGAGTGATAAAAGGCAGTTGGTTGACGGTGAAACGCGTATTAAAATGCCACCCTTTACACCCAGGTGGAGACGATCCCGTCCCGCCAGGACCCTTTGATACCAGAGAACACTAACGATGGATTCGCAACGCAATCTTCTTATCATCGCTTTGTTGTTCGTGTCTTTCATGATCTGGCAGGCATGGGAGCAGGATAAAAATCCTCAACCCCAGCAGCAGACCACGCAGACTACGACCACCGCAGCGGGTAGCGCCGCCGACCAGGGCGTACCGGCCAGTGGCCAGGGGAAACAGATTACGGTTAAGACCGATGTGCTTGAGCTGACTATCAACACCCGTGGTGGTGATGTTGAGCAGGCGCTGCTGTTGACCTACCCAAAAGAGCTGAAGTCTAACGAACCGTTCCAGTTACTGGAAACCACGCCTGAGTTTATCTACCAGGCCCAGAGCGGCCTGACCGGTCGTGATGGCCCGGATAACCCGGCTAACGGTGCGCGTCCACTGTACAACGTCGAGAAAGAGACCTTCGTACTGGCTGATGGTCAGAACGAAATCGCTATCCCGATGACCTACACCGACGCCGCGGGCAACACCTTCACCAAAACCTTCACCCTGAAACGCGGTGAATATGCGGTGAACGTGGGCTACAGCGTTCAGAACACCGGTGCGAAACCGCTGGAACTGTCGACCTTTGGTCAGCTGAAGCAGTCCATCAATCTGCCGTCTCACCGTGACACCGGAAGCAGCAACTTTGCGCTGCATACCTTCCGTGGCGCGGCGTACTCCACGCCTGATGCGAAGTACGAGAAATACAAATTCGACACCATTGCCGATAACGAAAACCTGAACGTCAGCGCTAAAGGCGGTTGGGTGGCAATGCTGCAGCAGTATTTCGCCACTGCGTGGGTGCCAACGAACGACGGTACTAACAACTTCTATACCGCGAACCTGGGTAACGGTCTTGCAGCCATTGGCTACAAATCTCAGCCGGTTCTGGTACAGCCGGGTCAAACCGGTAAGCTGGCAAGCACCCTGTGGGTCGGTCCGGAAATCCAGGACAAAATGGCTGCCGTTGCGCCGCACCTGGATCTGACCGTGGACTACGGCTGGTTGTGGTTCATCTCTCAGCCGCTGTTTAAGCTGCTGAAGTTCATCCACAGCTTCCTGGGTAACTGGGGCTTCTCCATCATCGTTATCACCTTCATCGTACGTGGCATCATGTACCCGCTGACTAAAGCGCAGTACACCTCCATGGCGAAGATGCGTATGCTGCAGCCTAAGATTCAGGCAATGCGTGAGCGTCTGGGCGATGACAAACAGCGTCAGAGCCAGGAGATGATGGCCCTGTATAAAGCAGAGAAAGTGAACCCACTGGGTGGTTGCTTCCCACTGCTGATTCAGATGCCAATCTTCCTTGCGCTGTACTACATGCTGATGGGTTCCGTTGAGCTGCGCCACGCGCCGTTCGCCCTGTGGATCCATGACCTGTCTGCACAGGACCCGTACTACATCCTGCCGATCCTGATGGGCGTAACGATGTTCTTCATCCAGAAGATGTCGCCGACCACCGTGACCGACCCGATGCAGCAGAAGATCATGACCTTTATGCCGGTCATCTTCACCGTGTTCTTCCTGTGGTTCCCGTCAGGTCTGGTGCTGTACTATATCGTCAGCAACCTGGTGACCATTATCCAGCAGCAGCTGATTTACCGTGGTCTGGAAAAACGTGGCCTGCATAGCCGCGAAAAGAAAAAGTCCTGATTCGGTAAGTTAACGCTAAAATAAGGGCGGTCGATTGACCGCCTTTTTTATTTGTATTGAACGAGACCAACCATGAGCCATAACGACACTATCGTCGCCCAGGCAACCCCACCGGGACGCGGTGGTGTAGGCATTCTGCGTATCTCCGGCCTGAAGGCCCGCGAGGTCGCCGAAGCGGTGCTGGGTAAACTGCCAAAGCCGCGCTACGCTGATTATCTGCCGTTTAAAGACACTGACGGCACGCCGCTGGACCAGGGCATTGCGCTGTGGTTCCCGGGTCCGAACTCCTTTACCGGAGAAGACGTGCTGGAGCTGCAGGGCCACGGTGGCCCGGTCATCCTCGACCTGCTGTTAAAACGCATTCTGACGCTGCCGGGCCTGCGCATTGCAAAGCCAGGTGAGTTCTCCGAGCGTGCCTTCCTGAACGACAAGCTCGACCTCGCACAGGCAGAAGCAATTGCTGACCTGATCGACGCCAGCTCCGAGCAGGCAGCCCGCTCCGCACTGAACTCGCTTCAGGGCGCGTTCTCGGCGCGCGTGAATCATCTTGTGGAAGCACTTACTCACCTGCGCATCTATGTCGAAGCAGCTATCGATTTCCCGGATGAGGAGATCGACTTCCTCTCTGACGGTAAAATTGAAGCTCAGCTCAATAGCGTGATGGCCGATCTCGACGCGGTGCGTGCCGAAGCACGTCAGGGTAGCCTGCTGCGCGAGGGGATGAAGGTCGTGATTGCGGGCCGCCCTAACGCCGGTAAATCGAGCCTGCTCAACGCCCTGGCGGGCCGTGAAGCGGCGATCGTCACCGACATCGCCGGTACCACCCGCGACGTGCTGCGTGAGCATATTCATATCGACGGTATGCCGCTGCACATCATCGACACGGCAGGTCTTCGCGACGCCAGTGACGAAGTAGAGCGCATCGGTATCGAACGTGCCTGGCAAGAGATTGAGCAGGCTGACCGCGTGCTGTTTATGGTGGACGGTACCACGACTGATGCCGTTGATCCGGCGGACATCTGGCCAGACTTTATTGCCCGCCTGCCGGCAAAACTGCCGATCACCGTGGTGCGTAACAAAGCGGATGTGACCGGCGAAACGCTGGGTATTAGTGAAGTGAATGGCCACTCACTTATTCGCCTGTCGGCCCGTACCGGTGAAGGCGTTGACGACCTGCGCAACCATCTCAAACAGAGCATGGGCTTTGATACCAGTATGGAAGGCGGCTTCCTTGCGCGCCGTCGTCACCTTCAGGCGCTGGAAGACGCGGCACGCCACCTCGATCAGGGGAAAGCGCAGCTGCTTGGCGCATGGGCGGGTGAACTGCTGGCGGAAGAGCTGCGTCTGGCGCAGCAAAATCTGAGTGAAATAACCGGCGAATTTACCTCGGACGATCTGCTGGGACGGATTTTCTCGAGCTTCTGTATCGGTAAGTAATTACCGCTGATGAAGGGTGATTTCCTCCCGGGAAATCACCTTTGTCCAAATGGCAACTCGCCTAATCTCTTTTATCCCCCTATTCTGCTTGCCTGCATCTATGGGGGGTTTATGGCTCGTTTTCTGTTTTGTAGTTTTGCGCTGGTTCTGCTTTATCCATCGGGTATTGATATGTATCTGGTGGGGCTGCCGCACATTGCCCGCGATCTGGGTGCCAGCGAGGCGCAGCTGCATATTGCGTTTTCGGCCTATCTCGCCGGGATGGCATCATCGATGGTATTTGCCGGGAAAATCGCGGACAAAGCGGGTCGTCAGCCCGTGGCCATTACCTGTGCCATCATCTTCGCGCTGGCGTCAATGCTCTGTTCCCTGGCCCAGGACAGTACCCTGTTCCTGACAGGACGCTTTATCCAGGGAATAGGTGCCGGTGGCTGTTATGTGGTGGCCTTCGCCATCCTGCGCGATACCTTAAGCGCTCAGCGGCGTGCCAAAGTGCTTTCCATGCTCAACGGTATTACCTGCATCATTCCGGTGATGGCGCCGGTGGTGGGCTATCTGATCATGCTGAAATTCCCGTGGCAGAGCCTGTTCTGGACGATGGCGGCCATGGGCGCGCTGGTCTTTATCCTCTCGATCACGGTGCTGAAAGAGACCCATCCAGGCTCGCAAAACGCAGGCCATACGGCAACCCTTCATCCGGCCGAGACGCTGCTAAACCGCTTTTTCCTGAGTCGCCTGGCCATTACCACACTGAGCGTGGCGGTGATCCTGACGTATGTAAACGTTTCCCCGGTGTTGCTGATGGAGACCATGGGGTTTGATCGCGGTGAGTATTCCACCGTGATGGCACTTACCGCGATGGTCAGTATGGCCGTCTCGTTCTCGACGCCGTTCGCACTGAATATCTTCCGTCAGCGCACGCTCATGCTAACCTCGCAGGTGCTGTTCCTCGCTGCGGGGGGGATTCTGGCGACCACCAGCACACATGCGCTGATGCTGGTAGGGATTACGCTGATTTGCGCCGGCTTCTCCGTCGGCTTTGGCGTGGCGATGAGTCAGGCACTTGGCCCGTTCTCGCTGCGCGCGGGTGTGGCAAGCTCGGTACTGGGTATTGCGCAGGTCTGCGGTTCGTCGCTGTGGATATGGCTGGCGGCGGTCATCGGCCTTAATGCGCTCAATATGCTGATCGGGATTCTGATTGGTTGTAGCATGCTCTGCATTACCTTACTTATGGTCATCCAGCCCGCGGCCCATTATGAAGAAGCCAATCAGCAGTCTCGATCTTAACCTGTTGTTGTGCCTGCAGCTTTTGCTGCAGGAGCGCAGCGTAACCAAAGCCGCGAAACGGATGAACGTGACCCCGTCCGCGGTAAGTAAATCGCTGGCGAAACTGCGCGACTGGTTTGACGATCCGCTGTTTGTGAAAACACCGTTAGGCCTGCTGCCGACACCGCTGACGATGAGTCTGGAGCAGGATCTGGCCGACTGGATGCAGATTGGCAATCAGATCCTCGATAAATTCCATCATGACTCCCCGGGCGGGCTGACGTTCGTGCTGGCCGCGGAAACGCCTCTGATGTTGATCCGTTTTAATGCCCTGCTCGAGCAGGTCAATCAGCGCTATCCACAGGCCACGGTAAAGATGCGCCACTGGGATTACGACTCGGTGGATGCCATTACGCGCGGAGAAGTCGATCTTGGCTTCACGGGCCGTGAAACGCATCCGCGCTCCCGCGAGCTGTTGAAGCTGATGCCGTGGTTTATCGACTACGAAATTCTGTTCAGCGACCGCCCCTGCGTCTATTTGCGCGAAGATCATCCGGCTCTTCAGGAAGAGTGGAATCTGGAGACTTTCCTGCGCTATCCGCATATCAGCATCTTCTGGGAGCGCAGCGACACCTGGGCGCTTGATGAGGTGCTCAGAGAGATGGGACGTGAGCGTAATATCGCCATGAGCCTGCCCGGTTTCGAACAGTCGATGTTTATGGCGGCGCAGCCAGGCCATAACTACATCGCCACGGCGCCACACTACTGCCATCACTATAATCAACTCCACCAGCGTAAGCTGATCGCCCTGCCCATTCCCATTGATGAAGCCCAGGCTGAAAAACTGACCGTTCCTTTCACGCTGATCTGGCATAAACGAAACAGCCATAATCCGAAAATCCTCTGGCTCCGTGAGACAATCAAAGCGCTATATGCCGCTCCAGCGCTTATTTTTGCCTAAGAAAATGTAAAGTTGGGTCCTCAGGCTTCTCTTACTCCCATTTACTGATTAAAACAGAAGGCAAGTTAAGCGATAATCATGTAACCGTTTAACCGAATACGACCATTATCAAGGAGCGAAAAATGGCAACGCACTTTGCAAGAGGGATACTGACAGAGGGACATCTCGTATCGGCCAGAATTTCATCCGCGTGTCACCAGGAAGCACGTAAACTGCCGGAGCATCGCCGGACGCGGTTTTTGGCATCCCGCGCGCTTCTCGCTGAGCTGATGTTCATGCTGTACGGCACCAGTGAACTGCCGGATATCCTCACCCAACCTGAAGGCCGCCCGGTCTTTGCCGACCCGGAGCTGCCGCGTTTCTCCATTGCCTACACGGGCAATATCATTGGCGTCGCGCTCACTACTGAAGGGGATTGCGGCCTGGACATGGAGCTTCAGCACGCAACCCGCGGCTTCCACGGCGCGAACCCGCACGATGACTACCCGCTTTCCAGTAATGAAAAGCTGTGGGTGCGTAACCAGAACGATCCCATCGAGGCCAGAGCTCAGCTCATTACCTTACGCCAGAGCATTCGAAAGCTCTGTGGCTGTGCATCAGACGACGCCAGCCTGCTGCAATTGCTTCCAGGCTCCGGACGCCTGCGTTCCGCTAAAGCCACGCTGGTAGAGGCGCTCAGCGATGCCGAAGACGTACTGATTTGGTCCATCGCGGTGACCCCCGCCATCGAACGATTGAAAATCTGGGAATTTGACAGTCAACACGGATGGAGTAGCCTTCCGGATGTGCCCGAGCGAGCCAACGAACCCGCCGCGCGCCTGATGAGATTAACCAGTTTACCGGCAGAAAAAGCATATACCCTTAGCTGATCCATTCAGGGTCATCATGATGAAACAGGAGTAATCATGTCTGATACGTTGAAAGTTGTTACGTTACTGGGAAGCCTGCGCAAAGGTTCATTTAACGGGATGGTTGCCCGCACGCTGCCTCAGCTGGCACCGGCAGGTATGGACATTAGCGCCCTGCCATCGATTGGCGACATTCCGCTTTACGATGCGGATGTGCAGCAGGAAGAAGGGTTTCCACAGAGCGTAGAAGCGCTTGCAGAGCAGATCCGCCAGGCAGACGGCGTGGTCATTGTTACGCCTGAATATAACTACTCCGTCCCGGGTGGCCTGAAGAACGCCATTGACTGGTTATCCCGTCTCCCGGAGCAGCCGCTGTCGGGTAAACCGGTGCTGATCCAGACCAGCTCTATGGGCGCGATTGGCGGGGCACGCTGCCAGTACCATCTGCGTCAGATCCTGGTCTTCCTGGATGCGATGGTAATGAACAAACCGGAATTTATGGGGGGCGTGATTCAGAACAAGGTCGACCCGCAGACGGGTGAAGTGGTGGATCAAAGTACGCGTGACCATCTTTCTGGCCAGCTCACCGCGTTTGGTGATTATATTAAGCGAGTGAAAGCTTAAACGTAGCCTGACACCCTCACTCTGGCCCTCTCCCACAGGGAGAGGGCGCAAACACAAAAGCCCTTTTCGACGAAAAGGGCTTTCTGTTTATTTGGCATCAATAAAAACAATCTTCAGCACAAACAGCAGCGCCACAATGATGACGCACGGGCTGAGGTCGCGGAAGCGACCGGTACCAATCTTCATGACGCAGTAGGAGATAAAGCCCAGCGCGATACCTTCGGTGATCGAGAAGCTAAACGGCATCATCACCGCGGTAATAAACGCAGGCACCGCTTCGGTTAAATCATCCCACTTCACGCGCGACAGGCTGGAGGTCATTAACACCCCCACGTAGATCAGCGCGCCGGCTGCTGCATACGGAGGTACCATGCCCGCCAGTGGTGACAGGAAGATCACCAGCAGGAACAGGATACCCACCACAACCGCCGTCAGACCGGTACGGCCACCCACAGAGACACCTGAAGAGGATTCAATGTAAGCGGTAACAGACGATGTACCGATAAACGCGCCGGTGACAGAGGAGACACTGTCAACAAACAGCGCCTGCTTCATGCGCGGGAATTTCCCATTCTCATCCGCCAGGCCGGCTTTGTCGGTCACGCCAATCAGCGTACCGGAGGAGTCAAACAGGTTAACCAGCATGAAGGAGAAAATCACGCCCGCCAGACCCAGGTTCAGGGAGCCTGCCAGATCGACGTGCCCAATGACGGTAGACACGCTCGGTGGCGCGGAGACAATCCCTTTGTACTGCACATCGCCCAGCATCCAGCCCAGCAGCGTGGTGACCACGATGGAAACCAGCACGGCCGCATGAATATTGCGCGAAGCCAGGATAGCGATGATAAAGAAGCCCAGCACGCCCAGCAGCACGTTGTGCGAGGTCAGGTGACCGATGCTCACCAGCGTGTCCGGGTTAGCCACGATAACGCCTGCGTTTTTCAGACCCATCATGCCGATAAACAGACCAATACCGCTGGTAATCCCCACGCGCAGGCTCACCGGAATATTGGCTATCATCCAGTAACGTACGCGGAAAATGGTCAGCAACAGCAGGCCAACCGCGCCCCAGAAGATAGCGCCCATGCCGACCTGCCATGGCAGACCCATCGCCTGGACGACCACGAACGCGAAGAAAGCGTTCAGACCCATTGCCGGGGCCAGCGCCACGGGCAGGTTAGCGAACACACCCATCAGGATACTGCCCAGCGCAGCGATCAGACAGGTGGTCACGAAGACGGCGCTGGTGTCCATGCCAGCAACGCCCAGAATTTGTGGGTTAACAAAAACGATATAGACCATCGTCAGGAAGGTGGTGAAACCGGCGATCACTTCGGTGCGTGCCGTTGTGCCGTGCTCACGCAGTTTAAACACGCGCTCAAGCAGACCCTGACCAGATGTCTGGGTAGTGTGTTGTTGACTCATCATCAATTTCCGAACAAGGAGGGAAAATTCGTCGCTATCCTATACCAAAATGCGACAATAGTGTCGGTTACGAGAGACATTTTTTCATTGATTTTGCTTATACGGCAACGATTGCGTCTCATTAAACTGCCGTACGTAAACGTTAAACTTGTAAAAAGGGAAAGGCATGTCCGGAATTGAAGCGGTATTTTTCGACTGCGACGGTACGCTGGTCGACAGTGAGGTCATTTGTTCCCGCGCGTATGTGACCATGTTCAGGGAATTTGGCATTACGCTAGATCTCGAAGAGGTGTTTAAACGCTTTAAGGGCGTGAAGCTCTACGAGATCATCGACATCATTAACGAAGAGCACGGTGTGGATCTGGCGAAAGCAGATCTGGAGCCGGTCTACCGCGCCGAGGTCGCACGCCTCTTCGACTCCGAGCTGGAGGTCATTGCCGGGGCGAATGCGCTTCTGGATGCGATGACGGTGCCCATCTGCGTGGTCTCGAACGGTCCGGTCAGCAAAATGCAGCACTCGCTGGGTAAGCTTGAAATGTTGCACCACTTCCCGGGAAAACTGTTCAGCGGCTACGATATCCAGCGCTGGAAGCCAGACCCGGCGTTGATGTTCCACGCAGCAAAAGCGATGAACGTTAACGTGGCGAACTGCATTCTGGTGGATGACTCTTCTGCGGGAGCGCAGTCGGGAATTGATGCGGGTATGGAGGTGTTTTACTTCTGCGCCGATCCGCACAACAAACCGATCGATCATCCGAAAGTGACGACCTTCACCGATCTGGCGCAGCTGCCAGAATTGTGGAAGGCTCGCGGGTGGAATATTACTCGCTGAAAAAAAGCCGGATAGCGCTGACGCTTATCCGGCCTATAAGGTTCGCAGGCCCGGTAAGCGCAGCAGCACCGGGCATGTTAGCGCATCACTCTTTCGGATCTTTACCCGCCAGCAGCTTGTCCAGCTCATCGCCGCCAACGTGACGGAAATCCTGTCCTTTCACGAAGTAGAAGATGTATTCGCAAATGTTCTGGCAACGGTCACCGATACGCTCGATTGAGCGCGCGCAGAACAGCGCGGTCAGGACGCTTGGGATCGTACGGGAGTCTTCCATCATGTAGGTCATCAGCTGACGCACGATGCCTTCATACTCCTGGTCGACCTTTTTGTCTTCACGGTAGATACGTACCGCTTCGTCCAGATCCATTCGCGCAAAGGCATCCAGTACGTCATGCAGCATCTGCACGGTATGACGACCCAGCGACTCGAGGCTCACCAGCAGTGGCTGGTGCTGCTGAGAGAATTTCTCCAGCGCGGTGCGGCAGATTTTATCCGCAACGTCACCAATACGCTCGAGCTCGGCGATGGTTTTGATGATCGCCATAACCAGACGTAGGTCGCTCGCCGTTGGCTGACGCTTGGCGATAATACGCACGCAGGCTTCATCAATGGCGACTTCCATCATATTGACGTTTTTATCACCTTCGATAACGCGCTTTGCCAGCTCGCTGTCCTGGTTGTGCATCGCGGTAATGGCATCGGAAAGCTGCTGCTCAACCATGCCACCCATGGTCATCACCTGAGTGCGAATACTTTCCAGCTCTGCGTTGAACTGGCCTGAAATGTGTTTGTTAAGATTGAGATTGTCCATAGCGCGCTCCTGAATCAACCGTAACGACCGGTGATATAGTCTTCTGTTTGCTTTTTAGCGGGCTTGGTGAACAGATCGTCCGTATTGCTGAACTCAATCAACTCGCCCAGGTACATAAACGCCGTGTAATCGGAACAACGCGCAGCCTGCTGCATGTTGTGGGTCACGATAACCACGGTGTAATCCTGCTTCAGCTCGGTGATCAACTCTTCAATACGGCCGGTTGAGATCGGGTCCAGAGCTGAACACGGCTCATCCAGCAACAACACTTCCGGGCGAATGGCGATACCACGCGCAATGCACAGACGCTGCTGCTGACCACCGGAGAGAGAGTAACCGCTCTGGTGCAACTTATCTTTGGTTTCGTTCCATAATGCGGCCTTGGTCAAAGCCCACTGAACGCGCTCATCCATATCCGTACGGGAGAGCTTTTCAAACAGACGTACGCCAAAGGCGATGTTGTCATAGATGGACATCGGGAACGGCGTCGGTTTCTGGAACACCATCCCGACTTTCGCGCGCAGCAGGGCGATATCCTGGCTGTTGGTCAGAATGTTATCGCCGTCCAGGATGATTTCACCTTCGGCACGCTGCTCCGGATAGAGCGAATACATTTTGTTAAAGGTACGCAGCAGCGTGGATTTACCACAGCCAGACGGACCGATAAATGCCGTGACCTGGTTCCTGGCGATATCCAGGTTGATGTTCTTCAGGGCATGGAATTTGCCGTAGTAGAAGTTCAAATCACGAACCTGAATCTTACCCGGGGCAGTATCAACCATACTCATTGACTCATTTCCTCATTCGGCGCCGCGATCTGCCGCGCCGTAAAAATTTAACCGTGTTTCTGCTTCGCGAAAATGACGCGCGCCAGAATGTTCAGCAACAGTACGCAAAGGGTAATGATCAGCACCCCGGCCCAGGCCAGCTGCTGCCATTCCGCGAATGGGCTCATCGCAAATTTAAAAATCGTCACCGGCAGGTTGGCGATCGGCTGCATCATGTCCGTACTCCAGAACTGGTTGGAGAGGGCAGTAAACAGCAGCGGCGCCGTTTCGCCTGCAATACGGGCAATGGCCAGCAGGATACCGGTCATGATCCCCGATACGGAGGCTTTCAGCGTAATCGCGGAGATCATTTTCCACTTCGGCGTGCCCAGCGCGTAAGCCGCTTCACGCAGGCTATCCGGCACCAGTTTCAGCATGTTCTCGGTGGTACGAATGACGATAGGTACCTGCAGCAGCGCCAGCGCAATCACGCCGGCCCAGCCGGAGAAGTGTTCCATCTGTGCCACCACAATGGTGTAAACAAACAGACCGACCACGATAGACGGCGCAGACAGCAGGATGTCGTTAATGAAACGAATCACCTCTGCCAGCCAGGATTTACGCCCGTACTCCGCCAGATAAATCCCCGCCATAATGCCAAGCGGTGTACCAACTACCGTCGCCCAGAGGATCAGCAAACCACTGCCCGCCAGGGCATTCGCCAGGCCGCCACCCGCCGTATTTGGCGGCGGCGTCATCTCGGTGAACAGTGACAGCGACATCCCGTCGATGCCGCGCACAACGGTCGAGAACAGGATCCAGACCAGCCAGAACAGACCGAACGCCATCGTTGCCATTGAGAGCGTCAACGCAACGCGGTTTTTGAAACGACGCTTCGCCTGCATTTTGCGACGGGATTCCGCCAGCGCAGTGGTGCTTTGCATTTCGAGAGTTGCCATTAGCGTGCCCCCTCATTTTTTGCGAGACGCAGGATCATCAGCTTGGAGATCGCCAGCACAATGAAGGTAATCACAAACAGGATTAGGCCCAGTTCCATCAGCGCCGCGACGTGCAGCCCGGATTCCGCTTCGGCAAATTCATTCGCCAGTGCGGAAGTAATACTGTTACCCGGCATGTAGAGGGAGGCGCTGTCGAGCTGGTAGGTGTTACCGATAATAAAGGTCACCGCCATGGTTTCACCCAAAGCACGGCCTAAACCCAGCATGACGCCGCCAATCACCCCATTTTTGGTGAACGGAAGGACGATGCGCCAGATAACTTCCCAGGTGGTGCAGCCGATGCCGTAGGCCGACTCTTTCATCATCACCGGGGTTTGTTCGAAGACATCGCGCATTACCGCCGCAATGTACGGAATAATCATAATGGCGAGGATCACCCCCGCAGCCAGAATACCGATACCGAAAGCCGGGCCAGAGAACAGGGTGCCGACAAACGGAATGGCGGAGAGAACATTACCCACCGGTTCCTGGAAGTACGTTGCGAACAGGGGAGCAAAGATAAACAGGCCCCACATGCCGTACACGATACTTGGAATAGCGGCCAGCAGTTCAATGGCGATACCCAGTGGACGACGCAGCCAGCCCGGCGCCAGTTCCGTCAGGAACAGGGCAATACCAAAGCTCACCGGCACCGCAATCAGCAGGGCGATAAACGACGTCACCAGCGTGCCGTAAATCGGCACCAGCGCACCGTAGATATCGTTCGGCGCATCCCACTCTTTGGTCCACAGGAAGGAGAAACCGAATTTCTGGATGCTCGGCCAGGAGGAGAAAATCAGGGACACGATAATGCCGCCCAGCAGCAATAGCACAATCAGCGCAGCCAGTTTGACCAGCGCGCTGAAAATCATGTCACCTTTTTTACCCGGAGGGTTAAATGCAGGCTTTGTTGCAGCCATAAATCACTCTTCTGTTAAACGCGTTTACGAAATCGGCGGGTAGCGCGAGCGCCACCCGCCATTTTCGTCAGAATACTAAATTAATACAATGCTTTACCGCTGCTGTCTTTCACGTTGGTTTTCCATGCAGCGCGAATCTGCTCAACCACGCTGTCCGGCAGGGTGGCGTAATCCAGCGCGTTAGCCTGTTTGCCGCCGTTTTTGTACGCCCAGTCAAAGAACTTCAACACTTCAGCGCCCTGCTCAGGTTTCTTCTGCTCTTTGTGAACCAGAATGAAGGTGGTAGAGGTGATTGGCCACGCACCGTCGCCTTTCTGGTTAGTCAGATCCTGAGCGAAGGATTTGCTCCAGTCAGCGCCTTTTGCAGCGTTAGCAAAGTTCTCTTCAGTCGGGCTGACTGGCTTGCCATCGGCAGAAACCAGTTTGGTGTAGGACAGGTTGTTCTGCTTAGCGTACGCATACTCTACATAGCCGATAGAACCAGGCAGACGCTGTACGAACGCGGCGATACCGTCGTTGCCTTTACCACCCAGACCGGTTGGCCAGTTAACGGTAGAGCCGGAACCGACTTTAGATTTCCACTCTTCGTTCACTTTCGCCAGGTAGCTGGTGAAAACGAAAGAGGTACCGGAACCATCTGCACGACGAACCACTGCGATGTTCTGCGAAGGCAGTTTGACACCCGGGTTCAGTTTGGTGATGGCTTCGTCATCCCATTTTTTGATTTTACCGAGGTAGATGTCACCCAGGGTTTTGCCGTCCAGGACCAGCTCGCCTGATTTCAGGCCTGGAATGTTAACGGCCAGCACAACACCACCGATAACGGTCGGGAACTGGAACAGGCCTTCCTGTGCCAGTTTGTCATCAGACAGTGGAGCGTCTGATGCGCCGAAATCAACGGTATTCGCGGTAATTTGTTTTACGCCACCGGAGGAGCCGATACCCTGATAGTTAACCTTGTTACCGGTTTCTTTCTGGTAGGTATCCGCCCATTTGGCATACACCGGCGCAGGGAAGGTTGCACCAGCGCCAGTCAGGCTTGCTTCTGCAAATACAGAGAACGCGCTCAGAGATAAGGTCGCGGCGACAACAGTTGCGACAGTGGTACGCATAACTTTCATAATGTCTCCTGCAAGATTTTCGTAAATCGTTGTTTAGTGGCTACGATGAGCAAAATAGGACAAACAGGTGACAGATAAATGTACGAATTATGACAGTTTTATGACAATGAAAATTTAGCTTAAATATCAGTAAAAATTCATTTAATTATCATCTGGTTAACCACTTACATGACAGCAAGTTTTCAGAAATATTTTCTTTATGTGACACTGAAAAAAGTAGCTGAAGATGACAGATTGTCATAAATAAAAATGCGGATGGGTTGATTAAAAACAAACCAGGAAGGGTAAAAAAGCTCCACCCGAAGGTGGAGCCTGAGGGGATTATTCTACGGTGACCGATTTCGCCAGGTTACGTGGCTGGTCAACGTCAGTGCCTTTGATCAGCGCGACGTGATAGGCCAGCAACTGCAGCGGAACGGTGTAGAAGATAGGGGCAATCACCTCTTCCACATGCGGCATCTCGATGATGTGCATATTGTCGCTGCTCGCAAAGCCGGCGTCTTTATCGGCGAAGACGTACAGTACACCACCGCGGGCGCGGACTTCTTCGATATTGGACTTCAGTTTTTCCAGCAGTTCGTTGTTAGGTGCCACAACGATGACCGGCATGTCTGCGTCAATCAGCGCCAGCGGGCCGTGTTTCAGCTCGCCTGCTGCGTAAGCTTCCGCGTGGATGTAGGAGATCTCTTTCAGCTTCAACGCGCCTTCCAGCGCAATTGGATACTGATCGCCACGGCCGAGGAACAGGGCGTGATGTTTGTCAGAGAAATCTTCCGCCAGCGCTTCAATGCGTTTGTCCTGAGACAGCATCTGCTCAATACGGCTTGGCAGCGCCTGCAGGCCATGAACGATGTCATGCTCAACAGCCGCATCCTGCCCTTTCAGACGCGCCAGTTTCGCCACCAGCATCAGCAGAACGGTCAGCTGAGTGGTAAACGCTTTGGTGGAGGCCACGCCGATTTCCGTGCCTGCGTTGGTCATCAGCGCCAGATCGGATTCACGAACCAGCGAAGAACCCGGCACGTTACAGATGGCCAGAGAGCCCAGATAGCCCAGCTCTTTAGAGAGACGCAGCGCCGCCAGGGTGTCCGCCGTTTCGCCAGACTGGGAAAGGGTGATCATCAGGCTATTACGACGCACCGCGGATTTGCGGTAGCGGAATTCTGAAGCGATTTCGACGTCACACGGAACACCGGCCAGGGATTCAAACCAGTAGCGGGAGACCATACCGGAGTTGTAGGAGGTACCGCAGGCCACGATCTGAATATGCTCAACCTTACCGAGCAGCTCATTGGCGTTGGCACCCAGTTCGCTCAGGTCCACCTCGCCGTGGCTGATGCGCCCGGTCAGGGTGTTTTTGATGGCGTTCGGCTGCTCGTAAATTTCTTTCTGCATGTAGTGACGGTAAGCGCCTTTGTCGCCTGCGTCGTACTGCAGATTGGATTCGATCTCCGGGCGTTTCACCTGCTCGCCTTTGGTATCGAATACCGTCACGCTGCGACGCGTCACTTCCGCGATATCACCCTCTTCCAGGAAGATAAAGCGACGGGTAACCGGCAGAAGTGCCAGCTGGTCAGAGGCGATAAAGTTCTCGCCCATGCCCAGACCGATAACCATTGGGCTACCGGAACGTGCGGCCAGCAGCGTGGACGGATCGCGTGAATCCATGATTACCGTACCGTATGCACCGCGCAGCTGAGGGATCGCGCGCAGCACCGCTTCACGCAGTGTACCGCCCTGCTCCAGCTCCCAGTGAACCAGGTGAGCAATAACTTCGGTGTCGGTTTCAGAGACGAAGGTATAGCCGCGCGCTTTAAGTTCTTCGCGCAGCGGTTCGTGGTTTTCGATAATGCCGTTATGCACGACCACGATGTGTTCGGACACATGCGGGTGCGCATTGCCTTCAGACGGTTCGCCGTGGGTCGCCCAGCGGGTGTGCGCAATACCCGTGCCACCGTGCAGCGGATGATCTTCCGCAGCCTGGGCCAACATCTGCACTTTACCGAGACGACGCAGACGGGTCATATGCCCTTCTGCATCCACAACTGCCAGACCGGCAGAGTCGTAACCACGGTATTCCAGACGACGTAAACCTTCGAGAAGGATTTCAGCAATATCACGCTGCGCAACTGCGCCAACAATTCCACACATAGTTTAATTTCCTGATTATGGCGTTATGCCATGCGTTGTCGCTGACCTGTATTTGCCCTTTCCGGGCACCCCGAGCCTTGTAGAGAGTGGGGTTATTGTTATAAGTACTGCCTTTGGGGGGAGGATTATGTTATCCCCTCACCCCATCCCTCTCCCCAGAGGGGCGAGGGCGAAAAACACCGCACCGAACGAGCGCTCTCCTCACGGGAGAGAGCAGGGTGCAGGTCGTTACTTTTTCTTCACCGGGCGTTTCCAGCCCTGCTTGTGAACCTGCGGCACGCGGCTCAGCACCAGCTCATTGTCAGCGACATCGCGCGTCACGGTCGTCCCGGCGGCAATGGTTACCCCGTTCCCGACCGTCACCGGTGCCACCAGCTGGGTATCAGAACCGACAAACACATCATCACCAATGATGGTTTTAAACTTGTTGGCACCGTCATAGTTGCAGGTGATTGTTCCTGCACCAATGTTCACGTTATCGCCAATTTCTGCATCGCCCAGGTAGGTTAAATGGCCGGCTTTGGAACCTTTGCCCAGACGCGCTTTTTTCATTTCAACGAAGTTGCCAACATGGGCGCCTTCGAGCAATTCAGCGCCAGGGCGCAGGCGTGCGAACGGCCCAATGGTGCATGCCGCGTCCAGATGTGCATCTTCAACCACGCTGTACGGGCTAATGTCGCAGTCGTCACCGATGACGCTGTTTTTGATAACACAACCGGCACCAATTTTGACGCGGTGGCCAAGCGTGACGTTGCCTTCAAGGATAACGTTAGTATCGATTTCAACGTCGCGCCCGTGAGATAAGGTCCCGCGCAGATCGAAACGCGCCGGGTCGCGCAGCATAACGCCTGCCAGGAGCAGTTTTTCAGCCTGTTCGGACTGATAAACGCGTTCCAGGCGCGAAAGCTGAAGGCGGTTATTCACCCCTTCGGTTTCGCTAATGCGTGCCGGATGAACCGCCGCAATCTCACGCCCTTCCTGATAGGCCATCGCGATGATGTCGGTGATGTAGTACTCACCCTGCGCATTATTGTTGGTGAGCTTCGACAGCCAGCGCTTCAGGTCCGCGCCATTGGCAATCAGGATACCGGTGTTGATCTCCTGAATCTGACGCTGTGCGTCGCTGGCATCTTTATGCTCAACGATACCCGTTACGTTACCGTTTTCGCGGGTAATGCGGCCATAGCCGGTCGGATCGTCAAGCACGACGGTTAACAACCCTATACCACCCTGCGGTTTAGCTTCACGCAGGCGGGCAAGGGTGTCGACAGAGATCAGCGGGACGTCGCCGTAAAGCATCAGAATATCTTCGTCATCCGCAAAGAACGGGGCGGCCTGCTGCATGGCGTGTCCGGTCCCCAACTGTTCTGCCTGAAGCACCCAGTTGAGTTTGTCATCGTTCAGCGTCTTTTTAAGCAGATCGCCGCCGTGACCATAGACCAGATGGACCTGACGAGCACCCAGTTCATTAGCGGCATCAATGACATGCTGCACCATCGGCTTTCCTGCCAGCGTGTGCAGTACCTTTGGAAGATCGGAATACATGCGGGTACCTTTACCGGCGGCAAGGATGACCACGCTCATTGTATTGTTCAACATACGCGTCCTGACTGTAATTTGAGTAAGAAGTTAAACCCGTTGACGTTGAAAATTCTACATATTTTGCGTCATAAAATGGAATGGCGTTAAAACGTTCAACATCAGCCAATAATGGCTATTTGAGGCGATTTTTAGGGGCAGAGTAAACCCCTTTTTCTCTGGAAAATAGCCTTCTCGCGATAAGTCGCTAGCACACACAATAGCTTAGCTATTCTTTTGGATCATGAATAAAGATCGGTGTGATACGAAACCATAAAAAAAGCCAGCCTGGAAACCAGACTGGCTTTGTGCTTTTCAAGCCGGTGTTACATCGCTTTTTTGGTCAACTCGATAACGCGCAGTTTCGCGATCGCTTTGGCCAGCTCCGCAGACGCCTGAGCGTAATCCACGTCACCATGAGAGCTGCTAATGTGCTCTTCAGCCTTACGCTTCGATTCCAGGGCTCGTGCTTCGTCGAGATCCTGGCCACGAATAGCGGTATCGGCCAGAACGGTCACGCTGCCAGGCTGCACTTCAAGAATGCCGCCGGACAGATAGATAAACTCTTCATGACCGAACTGTTTAACGATGCGGATCATACCAGGCTTAATGGCGGTGAGCAGCGGTGCGTGACCCGGGAAAATACCCAGTTCACCTTCACTACCCGTTACCTGGATTTTCTCGACCAGACCAGAGAACATTTGTTGCTCTGCGCTGACGACGTCCAGGTGGTAAGTCATTGCCATATCACCCTCCGATTAAGGCGTTAAAGTTTTTTGGCTTTTTCCACGGCTTCGTCGATGGAACCAACCATGTAGAACGCCTGCTCCGGCAGGTGATCGTATTCGCCTTCCATGATGCCTTTAAAGCCACGGATGGTGTCTTTCAGGGAAACGTATTTACCCGGAGAACCGGTGAATACTTCCGCAACGAAGAACGGCTGGGACAGGAAGCGCTGGATCTTACGCGCACGTGCTACCACCAGTTTGTCTTCTTCAGACAGCTCATCCATACCCAGGATGGCGATGATGTCTTTCAGTTCCTGGTAACGCTGCAGCAGGGACTGTACGCCACGCGCGGTGTCGTAGTGTTCCTGACCCACAACCAGTGGATCCAGCTGACGGCTGGTGGAGTCCAGCGGGTCAACGGCCGGGTAAATACCCAGAGACGCGATCTGACGGCTCAGTACCACGGTTGCGTCAAGGTGCGCAAAGGTGGTGGCTGGGGATGGGTCAGTCAAGTCATCCGCAGGTACGTATACCGCCTGAACGGAGGTAATAGAACCGGTTTTGGTAGAGGTGATACGTTCCTGAAGAACACCCATCTCTTCCGCCAGCGTCGGCTGATAACCTACCGCTGAAGGCATACGACCCAGCAGTGCAGATACTTCAGTACCGGCCAGGGTGTAACGATAGATGTTATCAACGAACAGCAGAACGTCACGGCCTTCGTCACGGAACTTCTCAGCCATAGTCAGGCCAGTCAGCGCAACGCGCAGACGGTTTCCTGGTGGCTCGTTCATCTGGCCGTAAACCAGGGATACTTTGTCCAGAACGTTGGAGTCGGTCATTTCGTGGTAGAAGTCGTTACCCTCACGAGTACGTTCACCTACGCCCGCAAATACGGAGTAACCGGAGTGCTCGATCGCGATGTTACGGATCAGCTCCATCATGTTTACGGTTTTACCTACACCCGCACCACCGAACAGACCAACTTTACCGCCCTTCGCAAACGGACACATCAGGTCGATAACTTTGATGCCGGTTTCCAGCAGTTCCTGAGAGCTGGACAGCTCTTCGTAGGAAGGTGCTGCGCGGTGGATAGCCCAACGCTCTTCTTCACCGATGTCGCCTTTCATGTCGATTGGTTGACCCAATACGTTCATGATACGACCCAGTGTTGCTTTACCTACCGGGACTTCGATCGGGTGCTCAAGGTCTTTAACTTCCAGACCACGACGCAGACCGTCGGAAGAACCCATCGCGATGGTACGCACGATACCGCCGCCGAGCTGCTGCTGAACTTCCAGCACCAGGCTCTCGTTACCATTCTGTACCTCAAGCGCGTCGTACACGCGTGGTACGGCGTCCTGAGGGAACTCGACGTCCACCACGGCGCCGATTACCTGGACAATCTTTCCAGTAGCCATCTTGAATCCCTACGTAATTCGTAAACCTGGTTAAACCGCGGCGGCCCCCGAGACGATCTCGGTGAGTTCCTGAGTAATGCTGGCCTGACGAGCTTTGTTGTAAACCAACTGCAGCTCTTTAATCAGGCTGCCGCCATTATCGGTCGCGGCTTTCATCGCCACCATTCGTGCGGCCTGCTCGCTGGCCAGGTTTTCTACAACGCCCTGATAAACCTGAGATTCAACGTAACGACGCAGCAGGGTATCCAACAGCGGTTTCGGATCGGGTTCATACAGGTAATCCCAGGATTTTTGCTTCAGCTCGTCATCTTCTGATGCCGGTAAAGGCAGCATCTGAGTGAGCGTTGGAACCTGAGACATGGTGTTAATAAATTTGTTGCTGACAACGTACAGTCTGTCCAGACGGCCTTCATCGTAAGCCTGCAACATCACTTTAACCGGGCCGATCAGCTCGGACAGGGAAGGGTTATCACCCATACCCGTCACCTGAGCGACAATGTTGCCACCAACGGAGTTAAAGAAAGAGACGCCTTTAGAGCCGATCATTGCGATATCGCACTGAACGCCTTTTTCAGACCATGCTTTCATATCCGCCAGCAGTTTTTTGAACAGGTTAATGTTCAAGCCGCCACACAGACCACGGTCGGTCGACACCACCAGGTAGCCCACGCGCTTAACGTCGCGTTCTTCCAGGTAAGGGTGCTTATATTCCAGATTACCGTTTGCAAGGTGACCAATCACTTTGCGCATGGTTTCTGCATAAGGACGGCTGGCCGCCATGCGATCCTGCGATTTACGCATTTTGGAAGCGGCGACCATCTCCATCGCTTTAGTGATCTTTTGCGTGTTCTGGACGCTTGCGATCTTACTACGTATCTCTTTTGCGCCGGCCATGAGCTTCTCCTCAATGCCAGGCGGCTTGTCCTGAGACAAGCCGCCGGACGATTACCAGGATTGGGTTGCTTTGAAGGAATCGAGGATAGCTTTCAGCTTGCCTTCGATTTCGTCGTTATAGCCACCGGTCTGGTTGATCTCTTGCATCAGCGGAGCGTGATCACGGTCGACGTAAGCCAGCAGAGCGGCTTCGAAGCTACCGATTTTCGCCAGTTCCACATCTTCGAGGTAACCGCGTTCAGCCGCGAACAGAACCAGGCCCTGCTGAGCAACAGACATTGGTGCGTACTGTTTCTGCTTCAGCAGCTCGGTCACTTTCTGACCGTGGCTCAGCTGTTTACGGGTTGCTTCGTCCAGATCGGATGCGAACTGAGAGAACGCAGCCAGTTCACGATACTGTGCCAGCGCGGTACGAATACCACCGGACAGTTTCTTGATGATCTTGGTCTGAGCAGCACCACCCACACGGGATACGGAGATACCCGGGTTAACTGCCGGACGAATACCGGAGTTAAACAGGTTGGTTTCCAGGAAGATCTGACCATCGGTAATGGAGATTACGTTGGTCGGAACGAACGCAGAAACGTCACCCGCCTGGGTTTCAATGATTGGCAGCGCGGTCAGAGAGCCGGTTTTACCCTTCACTTCACCTTTGGTGAAGTTCTCGACATATTCCGCGTTAACGCGGGAAGCACGCTCCAGCAGACGAGAGTGGAGGTAGAATACGTCGCCAGGGAACGCTTCACGTCCAGGTGGACGACGGAGCAGCAGGGAAACCTGACGATATGCAACGGCCTGTTTAGACAGGTCATCGTATACGATCAGCGCATCTTCACCGCGGTCACGGAAGTATTCGCCCATTGCGCAACCGGCGTATGGTGCCAGGTATTGCAGTGCAGCAGATTCAGAAGCGGTCGCCACAACAACGATGGTGTTAGACAGCGCGCCGTGCTCTTCCAGTTTACGAACCACGTTAGAAATGGTGGACGCTTTCTGGCCGATAGCCACGTACACACATTTGATGCCGGAGTCACGCTGGTTGATGATGGCGTCGATAGCCATCGCGGTTTTACCGGTCTGACGGTCACCGATGATCAGTTCACGTTGGCCACGACCGATTGGAATCATGGCATCAACGGACTTATAACCAGTCTGCACTGGCTGATCAACGGACTGACGGTCGATAACGCCTGGTGCGATAACTTCGATTGGGGAGAAGCCATCGTGCTCAACCGGACCTTTACCGTCGATTGGCGCACCCAGGGTGTTAACAACGCGACCCAGCAGGCCACGGCCAACCGGCACTTCCAGAATACGGCCAGTACACTTAACCTTCATGCCTTCGGCGAGGTCAGCGTATGGACCCATCACAACTGCACCTACGGAGTCGCGCTCCAGGTTCAGTGCGATAGCGTAACGGTTACCCGGCAGGGAAATCATCTCACCCTGCATACAATCGGCCAGGCCGTGAATGCGGATAACACCGTCACTTACAGAAACAATAGTACCTTCGTTGTGAGCTTCGCTCACAACACTGAACTGAGCAATGCGCTGCTTGATCAGTTCGCTGATTTCGGTGGAATTCAGTTGCATGCTCCAGTCCCCTTAAGACTGCAAGACGTCTGCAAGGCGTTCAAGACGGCCGCGTACGCTGCCATCAATGACCATATCACCCGAACGGATGATTACGCCTGCCATTACAGACTTATCGATTTTGCAATTCAGCTTAACTTTGCGTGACAGACGTTTTTCCATCGCGGCGGTGATTTTCGCAAGCTGTTCATCACTCAGTTCAGTCGCAGAAGTCACTTCGACTTCAGCGGTAGCTTCACTAAGGGCACGTAAGTGCTCAAACTGCTCGAGAACATCCGGGAGCACACGGAGACGACCATTTTCTGCCATTACCTTAATCAGGTTCTGACCATTGGCATCCAGTTGCTCTCCGCACACGGCGATAAACGACGCGGCGAGAGTTTCAGGCGCTAACGCACCAGAAAGCAACTCGGCCATTTGTTCGTTTTTCGTCACCTCAGCGGCAAACGCCAGCATATCCTGCCAGCGATCGACATTTTGGTGTTCGACAGCAAAGTCAAAAGCTGCTTTGGCGTAGGGGCGAGCTACCGTAACAAATTCAGACATCAGCCCCTCCCTCCTTACAGTTCAGCGACAAGTTTGTCCACGATGTCGCTGTTAGCAGCTTCATCCACGGAACGTTCGATGATCTTCTCGGCGCCAGCAACAGCCAGAATCGCAACCTGCTTACGCAGTTCTTCGCGAGCACGTTTACGCTCAGCTTCAATTTCAGCCTGAGCTTGTGTCACGATCTTAGTACGTTCCTGTTCTGCTTCAGCTTTGGCTTCGTCCAGGATCTGCGAACGGCGTTTGTTAGCCTGTTCGATGATAACCTGAGCTTCCGCTTTCGCTTTTTTCAGCTGGTCTGTCGCGTTGGCCTGTGCAAGGTCCAAATCTTTCTTAGCGCGTTCTGCAGAAGCCAGACCGTCAGCAATTTCTTTCTGACGTTTTTCGATGGCAGCCATTAAAGGCGGCCATACATACTTCATGCAGAACCAGACAAAGAGAATAAACGCGATGGCCTGGCCGAGGATTGTTGCGTTCATGTTCACAGCACAATACCTCTTTAATATCTGTGGCTTAGGGTTTTAAAACTACTACTACGCGACAGCAAACATCACGTACAGACCCAGACCTACAGCGATCATTGGGATAGCATCCACCAGACCCATAACGATAAAGAACTGAGTACGCAGCAGAGGAATCAGATCAGGTTGACGCGCTGCGCCTTCCAGGAATTTGCCCCCGAGGATGCCGATACCGATCGCAGCACCGATAGCCGCCAGACCCATCATCACAGCGGCAGCCATGTACAGCAGATCCATATTCAGGTTTTCCATGACAGTCTCCAGTTTGTTTCAATTAAAACGTAGTAGTGTTGGTAAAAAATCAGTGCTCTTCAGACGCCATCGACAGATAGACGATCGTCAGAACCATGAAGATAAAGGCTTGCAGCGTAATGATCAGGATGTGGAAAATGGCCCAAGGCACATTCAGAATCCACTGTGACCACCACGGCAGAAGACCCGCGATCAGAATGAAAATCAGCTCACCCGCATACATGTTGCCGAACAGTCGCAGACCCAGTGAAACAGGTTTGGACAGCAGGCTAACGCCTTCCAGGATCAGGTTGACCGGAATAAACGCCCAGTGGTTGAACGGCTGCAAGGTAAGCTCTTTCACGAAGCCGCTTACGCCTTTCATTTTGATGCTGTAGAAAAGAATCAGGATAAACACGCCCAGCGCCATCGACAGGGTGATGTTCACGTCAGCGGACGGCACCACGCGCAGTGCTGGCAGACCGAGGACATGTTCGCCAATCCACGGCAGGAAATCGATTGGCAGCAGGTCCATCAGGTTCATCAGGAACACCCAAACGAACACGGTCAGGGCCAGCGGAGCAATCAGTTTGCTCTTACCATGGTACATGTCTTTGACGCTGCCATGGACGAAGCCGATGATCATTTCGATGAACGTCTGGAATTTCCCTGGAACACCGCTGGTCGCTCTTTTCGCAACACCGCGGAACATGGCCAGGAACAGAAGACCCAAAACGACCGAGAAGAACATGGAGTCGATGTTGATCGTCCAGAAGGTGGCCGGGGGGTTATGCGGATCCACCAGCGAGAATGTACGCAGGTCCAGCTGAAGGTTATTCAGATGGTGACCTATGTAATCCTGCGGCGTCATATTTTCTGAAGCCATGATGCCTTTTACCCTTTGTTGTTGATTACAGCTGGAGCCAGAACTTGTACCACCAGCACCAAAACCCACGTTGCTATCAGCGGCATGAATACCACTTTCAAAACCTCCAGCGCCATCACCAGTAGAGCAAAGGTCAGCAACACCTTACACACTTCACCGAGAGCGAAGGACCAGGCCACACGGCCTTTGGCGGGTGTATGCGCCTGATGACGCCAGGCAAAAATCATAAACAATACGTTTGGCAGAACAACCGCCAAACCCCCGCACACGGCGGAGATGCCCCAGAAGGGGTCTTTGAGGCTAAACAGCAGTCCACTTGCTATCACAGCCAGAAACTGAATGAACAGAAGCTTACGAGCAACGTTTCTACTCAAGAGCGACACAGACATCACGTTTTTACTCCTGCTCCCTTCGAGGTATGCCGCGTGTCGTATAAAACGTCCTTTAAGGCTCAGAGTCAAGCATCAAAAAGCGGTCAAATTATACGGTGCGCACCCGTGATTTCAAACATTAAGTAGCGAAAAGGTGAATAAATGTTTAAATATTTTTCCCCGCCGCTATTTTTTAACTTTTCCTGAAAGCCACGACCTTCGACCAAAACTGCAAACAGCGCGAAAACGTTGGCTACAAAGCGTGCACGAGATCACAAAATACACATTTGCGATAAGGATGTATTTATCAAAGACGCAAATCGGTTTATTTCATCTTTATGAAATTAAAGACAAATTATAGTAACTATTTTCAAAACAGCCCGGTATACAATAAAAACCTTTTATTGACATTCTTAATAAATATTTAACATTCGATTCTGGTTGCCGTATTCCACTTTTAGCAGGCTGATATTTTCGATGTTGACTATCTTCATGCTGAACAATGGCTGTTACGTTAACCGTTAGAAAAACCTTAGTAACATAGAGGTTAAACTCTCTTCGGTAAAACCCGAGAATTAGTGCTGTTATTTAACATGGTCAGAACAGCACGAATTCCACAATTTTTATTAAATATTTAAAAATTGTTTGGCTTAATTATCACCAGATGGCGTTCACCCTCAAGCTGAGGAATGTTTAATTTCTCAACGGATTCGACAGCAAAACCCTCCGGAAGCTGTTCAATTTCATCGCCCGGCAACTGCCCTTTCAGGGCATAAAAGCGGCCATCTTGTGCAGGCAAGTGCTTACACCAGCTCACCATATCATTGAGCGACGCAAACGCGCGGCTGATAACACCGTCAAACGGTGGCTCCGCGGGGAACGCCTCTACCCTGCTCTGTACAGGGGCGATGTTCTCCAGCTTCAGCTCATGCTGGACCTGACGTAAAAAACGGACGCGTTTGCCAAGGCTGTCCAGCAGCGTGAAATGGCTCTCAGGGCGGACAATCGACAGCGGGATCCCCGGCAGGCCAGGACCAGTGCCCACATCGATAAAGCGCTCCCCTTTAAGATACGGCGCAACCACGATGCTATCGAGGATATGACGAACCAGCATCTCGTTGGGGTCGCGAACAGACGTCAGGTTGTACGCTTTATTCCATTTGTTCAGCATATCGACATAGGCCACCAGCTGAGTTTTCTGGTGATCGGTGAGCGAAATACCTGCCTGTTCCAGCAGACGAGAGAGTTTATTGAGCACAGTGGGTACCTGTTTAGACATAAATTGCCCGGTGACGCTTACCGGGCCTACGAATTAGCAGGGCGGGTAGCGAAGCGCCACCCGCCAAAAGCACTGGAAATTATGCGCTACGGCGCAGCATACCTTGCTTTTTCAGCCACACCAGCAGAATCGAAATCGCGGCAGGTGTGACACCGGAGATACGGGATGCCTGACCGATAGACACAGGCTTGTGATCGTTCAGCTTGGCGATCACTTCATTGGAAAGCCCCGTCACCTGACGGTAGTCCAGCATTTCCGGCAGCAGCGTATTTTCGTTGCGCTGCTGTTTTTCAATCTCATCCTGCTGACGCGCGATGTAACCTTCGTATTTGACCTGGATCTCAACCTGTTCAGCCGCTTCAGCGTCTTCAAGGCCCGGCGCGAACGCGGTCAGTTTCACCAGGTTCTCGTAGGTCACTTCAGGGCGACGCAGCAAATCTTCGCCGCTGGCTTCACGCGAAAGCGGCGCAGTTAAGTGAGCATTCACTTCTGCAGCGGTTTCCGCCTGTGGATTCACCCAGGTGGTTTTCAGGCGCTGACGTTCCTGCTCAATACGTTCCAGTTTTTCGTTGAAGCGCGCCCAACGTTCGTCATCCACCAGACCCAGTTCACGACCCACTTCGGTCAGACGCAGGTCGGCGTTATCTTCGCGCAGCATCAGGCGATATTCCGCGCGAGAGGTAAACATACGGTACGGTTCTTTGGTACCCAGGGTGCAAAGATCGTCGACCAGCACGCCCAGATAAGCCTGAGAACGCGCAGGTGCCCAGCCCTCTTTCTCCGCAGAGAAGCGTGCTGCGTTCAGACCGGCAAGCAGACCCTGAGCGGCAGCTTCTTCGTAACCGGTCGTGCCGTTAATCTGGCCGGCGAAGAACAGACCGTGGATGAATTTGCTCTCCAGGGTTGGCTTCAGGTCACGCGGATCGAAGAAATCGTACTCAATAGCGTAGCCAGGACGAACGATTTTCGCGTTCTCCATACCCTGCATTGAGCGAACAATTTGCATCTGCACATCGAACGGCAGGCTGGTGGAGATGCCGTTCGGGTAAATTTCATTTGACGTCAGTCCTTCCGGCTCCAGGAAGATCTGGTGCTGGTTACGATCGGCAAAGCGCATCACTTTGTCTTCGATCGACGGACAGTAACGCGGGCCGATCCCTTCGATCACGCCAGCGTACATTGGGCTGCGGTCAAGGTTATTGCGGATCACGTCATGGGTTTTTTCGTTGGTATGCGTGATGTAGCACGGTACCTGCTGCGGATGTTGAGCCGCATTGCCCATGAACGAGAACACCGGCATGGGGTTATCACCGTGCTGTTGTGCCAGCACGCTGAAATCAATGGTGCGCGCATCAATACGCGGTGGCGTGCCTGTTTTCAGGCGACTGACGCGCAGCGGAAGTTCACGCAGACGACGAGACAGCGGAATGGACGGCGGATCGCCAGCACGGCCACCGCTGTAGTTATCCAGACCGATATGGATTTTGCCATCCAGGAAGGTCCCGACAGTCAGTACGACGGCTTTCGCGCGGAACTTGAGGCCCATCTGGGTTACGGCACCCACAACGCGATCGTTTTCAACGATAAGATCTTCTACCGCCTGCTGGAAGATCATCAGGTTTGGCTGATTCTCCAGGGCAGTACGTACCGCCTGACGGTAAAGCACGCGGTCTGCCTGAGCACGAGTAGCGCGCACAGCGGGACCTTTGCTCGCGTTTAGTATCCTAAACTGGATGCCGGCATGATCGATCGCTTTCGCCATCAGGCCGCCAAGTGCATCCACTTCTTTTACCAGGTGTCCTTTCCCAATGCCGCCAATCGCCGGATTACAGGACATTTGTCCCAGCGTGTCGATATTGTGTGTCAAAAGCAGGGTCTGCTGACCCATTCGCGCTGCGGCCATTGCGGCCTCAGTGCCTGCATGACCCCCGCCAATGATGATGACGTCAAAAGGATCCTGATAAAACATGGTGGTCTGCCTCGCGTAAAGCGGTATGAAAATGGATTGAAGCCCGGGCCGTGGATTCTACTCAACTTTAGTCTTTCGAGAAAGCATTGGGATCTTGGGCTATTAAAAAGAAGATCTTTTTATTTAGAGATCTATTCTATTGTGATCTCTTATTAGGATCGAGTACCTCTGTGGATAAGCCCGATCTCACGATGAAGATCATGCAGTTAGAAAGGATCGTTTGCTGTGAATGATCGGTGATCCTGGCCAGTATAAGCTGGGATCAGATCGCGACTTTATACACAGGCCCAAAACAGCCTCAGAGTTATAACTTGGATAACTACCGCTTAATACGAGCTTTTAACCAGAGTTATCCACATCTGTTCGCGCGATCTTTAATCGTTTTTGAGTAAATTTTTCCATTCACCCAGCCAGATCTCCGCTGGATCTTCCGGAATGTCATGATCGAGGATGTTGATCTTCAGTGTTTCACCCAGCTGTTTTGCCCCACAGGCAGTCACAGCGGCTTCGACTTTCTCTATTGCACCGCAAAAGGTGTCATATTCACGACTGCCGATACCCACCGCGCCAAAACGGACGTTTGACAGGTCAGGCTGCTGTTCCAGCAGTTCGTCATATAAAGGTTGCAGATTATCCGGCAGATCGCCTGCGCCGTGCGTCGAGGTGATCAGTAGCCAGACCCCATCAGTCGGGAGATCGTCAAGCAACGGGCCGTGCAGTGTTTCGGTGGAAAAGCCCGCGTCTTCCAGCTTCTCAGCCAGATGTTCCGCAACGTATTCCGCGCCGCCCAGGGTGCTGCCACTGATAAGGGTAATGTCCGCCATTGATCGCTCGCTCAAATAAAGAGGGGCTCATTGTACGCTGTGAACGAGCTGGGATCTACCTGTGGAAAATGTGGGAATGAATTTGCCCGATCAGGGGCGGATGGTACGCATGATCGGGTTCTGCAGGGAGATCAATGTTTCAGTGGACTGAATTTCATCAATTGTTTGGATCTTGTTGATAAGTACCTGCTGGAGGGCATCAATGGAGCGGCACATCACCTTTATAAAGATACTGTAGTGCCCGGTGGTGTAGTAGGCCTCCGTGACTTCTTCAAGCGCGTTGAGCTTCGCCAGGGCTGACGGATAGTCTTTGGCGCTTTTGAGAATAATGCCAATAAAGCAGCAGACGTCATAACCGAGCTGCTTAGGGCTGACGTCGATACGAGCACCGGTAATGATCCCCGCCTGTTTCATCTTTTCCACGCGAACGTGGATTGTGCCCGGACTGACGCCAAACTGTTTCGCCAGTTCCGCGTAGGCAGTACGAGCATTGGCCATTAAGGCCTCCAGGATGCCGCTGTCCAGATTATCGATCTGATAATTTTCCATAGCTTTTTCTTATGAACATTAATGAATCTCTCTATTCTAGCGCCATATTTTAATGAATCAAAAGTGAAGGTGGCTTTTTGTTGATGGGTTATTGAATTACAGGCCATTTTTGTTGCTTAATCTCTATCAACAGGACGCAGGAGTATAAATAATGAAAACCGCTTACATCGCAAAACAACGCCAGATCAGCTTCGTTAAATCCCATTTTTCACGTCAGCTGGAAGACAAGCTTGGTCTGATCGAAGTCCAGGCGCCCATTCTCAGCCGCGTGGGTGACGGGACGCAGGACAACCTTTCTGGATGCGAAAAAGCGGTACAGGTGAAAGTGAAAACACTGCCAGACGCCCAGTTCGAAGTGGTGCATTCCCTTGCGAAGTGGAAACGTCAAACCCTGGGACAACACGACTTCAGCGCGGGCGAAGGGCTTTACACGCACATGAAAGCCCTTCGCCCCGATGAAGACCGTCTTACGCCAATGCACTCTGTCTACGTCGATCAATGGGACTGGGAGCGTGTCATGGGCGATGGCGAGCGTCACGTCGGTACGCTGAAATCCACCGTTGAGGCGATCTACGCCGGGATCAAAGCGACCGAAGCGGCAGTGAGCAAAGAGTTTGGTCTGGCACCGTTCCTGCCGGAATCGATCCACTTTGTCCACAGCCAGGAACTGCTGAGCCGTTATCCCGATCTGGATGCCAAAGGCCGTGAGCGTGCGATCGCCAAAGAATTGGGTGCTGTGTTCCTGATCGGGATTGGCGGCAAATTGTCTGACGGTAAACGCCATGATGTGCGTGCGCCGGATTATGATGACTGGAGCACGACGGGTGAAGGCGAACGCGCCGGTCTGAACGGCGATATTCTGGTCTGGAACCCGGTGCTGGAAGATGCGTTCGAGCTCTCTTCAATGGGGATCCGCGTGGATGCTGACGCCCTGAAGCGTCAGCTGGCACTGACCGGGGATGAAGATCGTCTCACGCTGGAGTGGCACCAGGCGTTGCTGCGCGGAGAGATGCCGCAGACCATTGGCGGCGGTATTGGCCAGTCCCGTCTGACCATGCTGCTGTTGCAGCTGCCTCATATTGGTCAGGTGCAGTGCGGTGTCTGGCCACAACAGGTACGCGATCGCGTTGAATCTCTTCTGTAATTAGCGCTGCCAGCGTCTTAGCAGGCGGCTACGTAACCCGGTATCAAAGCGCCAGATATGATCGAAGATGCGCATGATGCCGGGCTTTCCATGGGCAGACATCGCCACAGCATGGAAACGGTGCTGGTGCACTCGCTGTAGCTCCTTCACTTTATTCACCACGTCATCCGGTAGCCGCTGGGCAATAAAATCGGAGATGACCACGGCGTCAGCGTCATACCAGTCTCCGCCCTGCATCCGCTCAACGATGCTTCGAAAACAGCTGGCCAGATCGGTACCGCCACGAAAGCGCTGGCTTAAAAAGCGGATCGCCTGCTCAATACCCTGCTGATGGGTCAGTTCATACCCCACAACTTCGCTGGAAAAGAGCATGACGAAGCAGCGACGTCGATCGGCGAGCGCCACGCGCATCAGAGCCAGGCAGAACGCTTTCGCGCACTGTTCGTTAAACCCTCCCATCGAGCCGGACGTATCCACGCACACAATAAAAGGCCCGCGCGGCTGTTCGTCAAAATCCTGATGGATGACCGGGCGCTGGCTGAGCTTTTCACGCCAGGCTTCGCCATGCAACCGGTAGGTCAGAAGCTGTTTTTCCACCAGCCGGCGATAAAACTCGTACTCAAGCTCGGTCATCCCCAGCGTACTCAACTCCGTGGGCAGCAGGCGCAAAATATCGTCGCTTTGCTGGAGCCCATCCACCTGCTCAGGCACGGTGGCCGGTTCACGGACCAGGGTGCGGAAGGTCTCCATTGGGGCATCTTTCTTTGGGACCGATTTGGCCTCCCGTGAGCGACCCAGCTGTTCGGCAAGCTTCATCAGCTCTGGCTGCTGTGCCAGAAAATCGCCGTACTTGACGATGAGCTGGTAATCTCCGCGCCGCAGCTGACCAGCGCTCATATCCCAAAGACGCCCGGCGGCGTTTTCATTTTCCACCAGCACCTGCTCCAGCTGACCGCTTAAGGTCATGCGTTCCTGCACTTCGCTAAGCAGCTGTTCACGCTCCTCATCCAGCAACTGCTGGTTCAACGTTGTGGCCTGCACCACCAGGCTGAGGCGCCAGCGTTGTAAAAAGAGGGTGTGTAGCGCGGGGGTAAACGTGGCGTTATCCGTGACCAGCGCCCGCGCCTGGCCGGCAAACGGAGAGTGTACCGTGTCGAGTAACGTCAGGGTTTGCGGGAGCTGGGCGATAAACTGTGACGTAGAGAGCCGCTGGCACTGCTGATAGCAGGCCACCTCGTCAGTTAATTCTGGGGGGACTTCGGTCTCTTTGAACCGCTGACGCAGGTTTTCGCGCCAGCGCGGGAGATCGTCGGTCATCGCCTTTTTGAGCCGCGGGAATTTTTCAAAAAAAGCCGCCAGCTGCGGGGAGGCCAGAAGGGTGATGACCACCTCTTCGATCAACCCCTCTTCGCTGACGGCCAGCATGACGTTAAGCGTATCCAGCGTTAGCATTGACGAGCCTGTTTGATCTGCGCACTGACATCCTGCAGGCTGGCTTCGATGCGACCTAACCAGTCGCTATGAATAAAGAGGCATTTTTGCTGCTCGCTGAAGCGCGTATGTTGCTGGTGCCATTCCGTATCCAGCGCTTCAAGCTGGCGTTTAATCTCTTCCGGCACGCTGTCAGAGGCGGTTCCCGGAAGCGCAAGACGCGATCCCTGCAGGCTGACGTCGCGGATCACCAGATGCTGGCTGCTGTCCACTTCCAGCGTCAGCGGCTGGGCAAAACCGATGCCGTTGAGTTTGCCGCGGATCTCCCCGCCCTTATCAAGCCACTGAGCCAGTGGTTCTCGCTCCACGGTGATATGGACCACCTGCATGTCATGCAGCTTAAGGGGCTGCTGAAGCAGGAGCGTCAGCGTTGTACTGGTCAGTTCGGACGGCAGCTCATAATGCGCTTTGCGGGCGAACATGCCGCCAAGGCGGTTTACTTTCAGCGCTGTTTTGTCGCTTTGTTGCTGCTGCAGCTGAATGCGCCGTTGGGCAATCGCTCCCAGCTGGTTGAGCATCGACTGCTGGCCCCAGGCGTGTCCGGTCATCAATACGTCAAGCTGCTGCTGCATCAGGTTCATGCCTTCCGCGTCGTGCCAGAGACAATCTTTTAAAAGGATCAGATCGATTGGCGCAACGGCATCGCGGCCGCTGAACAGGGCGCTGGCCTGCAGCAGACGGATCGCTTTTTTCCAGCGACGATCGGAGACATACGGCGCAGAAGGCAGTAAATCGAGCTGCTGGCGCAGCAGATAGATCAGCTCAAACACCGAATCCGGCAGTGTGATTTTGCCGATATCCTCCTGCCACTGGTAATACTCCTCATCCGTGACCTGCAGCGAAGCGGGGACCGGGTTTTCATTCTCATCCTGCTGGCTGACCAGCATCGAGCGGAAGTTGGATTTATCCTGCACTTTGTCGAGCCACAGGCGGATCAGCATGCGGTCATACAGCGCTTCAAGGCTGCTGTCGGCTTCCGGGAGTTCGTTAGAGGCCGCCACCAGCAGGCGCATCGGGATTTTCTCTTCGCTGGCACCGTTGCGGAATCGGCGTTCGTTTATCGCCGTGAGCAGGGTGTTCAGAATTGCCGGCCCTGCTTTCCAGATCTCATCAAGAAAAACAATTTCCGCTTCCGGAAGATACCCCTCAGTCAGGCGCTGATAGCGCCCCTCATCTTTCAGCGCCTGAATGGAAAGCGGGCCGAAAACTTCTTCTGGGGTGGAAAAGCGGGTCATCAGGTATTCGAAAGCGCGGGCGTTCTGAAAGGCAAATTTCAGCCGGCGGGCAATCAGGCTTTTGGCGATGCCCGGAGGACCAAGCAGAAAGACGCTTTCACCGCTCAACGCCGCCAGTAAACAGAGGCGAATGGCGTGGCTACGCTCGAAAAGGCCTTTTTCCAGCGCGCCGCTGAGGCGGGAAATTCTTTCTGCTATTAAATGTGAGTGAGCCATAATAGTTTTGCATCCTTTCGCCGTCGTGGCGGCCAATTGAAGCGAGTATAGACGTTTCAGTCAGGGCTGGTAATAGACTGAAGTGCGGCGCTATTTTCTTTGCGCTACATTAATGCGGTTGCATTTAGGGGTACGATTTTGCATTGAATCGTGCATACTGTGCGCTTTTTGTGGGCCAAGGGACTAAGCACACATTTGTTATTTAAACGAAAAGACTAGTCTATGAGCACTGATAATAAGCAATCATTACCCGCAATAACGCTTGCGGCGATCGGGGTTGTCTACGGTGATATCGGCACCAGCCCGCTTTATACGCTTCGTGAATGTCTGTCCGGTCAGTTTGGTTTTGGTGTTGAGCGCGATGCCGTCTTTGGCTTCCTGTCCCTCATCTTCTGGCTGCTGATCCTGGTGGTTTCAGTGAAATACCTCTCCTTCGTTATGCGTGCAGATAACGCCGGTGAAGGGGGGATCCTGACTCTGATGTCCCTTGCCGGGCGGAATACCTCCGCCAGAATGACGTCGGTGCTGGTCATTATCGGCCTGATTGGCGGCAGCTTCTTCTATGGGGAAGTCGTCATTACGCCCGCGATTTCGGTTCTCTCGGCGATAGAGGGGCTGGAGATTATCGCGCCACAGCTTGATTCGTGGGTTGTTCCGCTGGCGATCCTTGTCCTGACGCTGCTGTTCATCATCCAGAAGCACGGCACCGGGCTGGTGGGCAAGCTGTTCGCTCCGATTATGCTGGCCTGGTTCCTGGTCCTGGCGGCACTCGGTTTACGCAGCATTATTGCTAACCCGGACGTGCTGCATGCGCTGAACCCATACTGGGCCGTGCATTTCTTCCTTGAATACAAAGTGGTTTCCTTCGTCGCGCTCGGTGCCGTCGTGCTCTCCATCACCGGTGTTGAGGCGCTGTATGCCGATATGGGGCACTTCGGGAAACTGCCTATCCGCGTGGCGTGGTTTTTAGTGGTCCTGCCGTCGCTGGTGCTGAACTATTTCGGTCAGGGTGCGCTGCTGCTGCAAAACCCGGAGGCGATTAAGAACCCATTCTTCCTGCTGGCTCCGGACTGGGCGCTGGTGCCCATGCTGATTCTGGCGACGCTGGCGACCGTTATTGCCTCGCAGGCGGTAATTTCAGGCGTGTTCTCTCTGACGCGTCAGGCCGTGCGTCTGGGGTATCTCTCGCCTATGCGCATTATCCATACCTCCGAGATGGAGTCGGGCCAGATTTACATTCCGTTCATCAACTGGCTGCTCTATTTCGCCGTGGTGATTGTCATCGTCAGCTTCGAGCACTCCAGCAACCTGGCGGCGGCGTACGGTATTGCGGTAACCGGTACGATGGTACTGACCTCGCTGCTCTCCACCACGGTAGCGTACCGAAACTGGCACTGGAACAAATTCCTCGTGATGATGATTCTGGTCGGCTTCCTGTGCATTGACGTGCCGCTGTTCTCCGCCAACCTCGACAAGATTGTCTCCGGTGGCTGGCTGCCGCTGACGCTCGGTCTGGTGATGTTCATTGTCATGACCACGTGGAAAAGCGAACGTTTCCGCCTTCTGCGCCGTATGCATGAGCACGGTAACTCCCTGGAGGCTATGATTGCCTCGCTGGAGAAATCGCCGCCGGTCCGCGTGCCGGGCACCGCGGTGTATATGTCGCGTGCGCTGAACGTTATCCCGTTTGCGCTGATGCATAACCTCAAGCACAACAAAGTGCTGCACGAGCGCGTGATTCTGCTGACCCTGCGCACCGAAGATGCCCCGTATGTCCACAATGTCCGCCGCGTGCAAATCGAGCAACTGTCGCCGACCTTCTGGCGCGTAGTGGCAAGCTACGGCTGGCGTGAGACACCAAACGTCGAAGAGGTGTTCCATCGCTGCGGTCTGGAAGGTCTGAGCTGTCGCATGATGGAGACCTCGTTCTTTATGTCCCACGAGTCGCTGATTATCGGCAAGCGCCCCTGGTATTTGCGTCTGCGCGGCAAGTTGTACCTTATCCTGCAGCGTAACGCCCTTCGCGCGCCTGACCAGTTTGAGATCCCGCCTAACCGTGTGATTGAGCTGGGAACGCAGGTCGAAATCTAGATCCTCATGTGGCCTGGTGCCCTCTCCTGGATGGAGAGGGTGCAACCCTAAAAAAGCGGTAACCAAAGGGTTACCGTTTTTGCATTTATCGCCTTCTCATTTCACGTAGCGAAACGTTTCGACGCCGATCACAAATCTGTTATGTCATGGTGGTTTTCTGAACACCGTTAAGACTAAACTGATTTCAGCGAAACGTTTCGCTAGTGGAGCAAGAAAATGAAGAAAGGCACCGTTCTTAACGCAGAAATCTCATCGGTTATTTCCCGTCTTGGACATACCGATACGCTGGTGGTTTGCGATGCAGGCTTACCGGTTCCGCGCAGCACAACCCGTATTGATATGGCGTTAACGCAGGGCGTGCCCTCGTTTATGCAGGTACTGGACGTGGTGACGGCGGAGATGCAGGTTGAGGCGGCCATTCTTGCGACGGAAATTAAACACCATAATCCGCAACTCCACGAAACGTTGCTCAGACACATTGAGCAACTGCAACAACACCAGGGAAACACCATAGAAATTCGTTACACAACGCACGAGCAATTCAAACAACAAACCGCAGACAGTCAGGCGGTGATTCGCAGCGGGGAGTGTTCCCCGTATGCGAATATCATTCTCTGTGCTGGCGTCACCTTCTGAGGCCATCATGGACGCATTACTGCAACTGAAAGGGATCGATAAAGCGTTCCCGGGCGTAAAAGCCCTCTCTGGCGCGGCATTGAACGTTTATCCCGGACGCGTAATGGCGCTGGTGGGCGAAAACGGGGCCGGCAAATCCACCATGATGAAAGTGCTGACCGGTATCTATCAACGCGATGCCGGCTCGCTGCTGTGGCTGGGTAAAGAGACCACGTTCAACGGCCCGAAATCTTCCCAGGATGCGGGGATCGGTATTATCCACCAGGAGCTGAACCTGATCCCGCAGCTCAGCATTGCGGAAAACATCTTCCTCGGACGTGAGTTCGTTAACCGGTTTGGCAAAATCGACTGGAAAACGATGTATGCCGAAGCGGATAAACTGCTGGCGAAGCTAAACCTGCGCTTCAAGAGCGACCGTCTGGTGGGCGACCTCTCCATTGGCGATCAGCAAATGGTTGAAATCGCGAAGGTGCTGAGCTTTGAGTCGAAGGTCATCATTATGGATGAGCCGACGGACGCGTTGACCGACACCGAAACCGAATCTTTATTCCGCGTTATCCGCGAGCTGAAATCGCAGGGACGCGGGATTGTCTATATCTCTCACCGTATGAAAGAGATTTTCGAGATCTGCGACGACGTAACGGTCTTCCGCGACGGGCAATTCATTGCCGAGCGCGAAGTCGCCACGCTGACCGAAGATACCCTTATCGAAATGATGGTGGGACGTAAGCTCGAAGACCAGTATCCGCATCTGGACAAAGCACCGGGTGAGATCCGCCTGAAGGTGGACAACCTCTGTGGCCCGGGCGTGAACGATGTCACCTTTACCCTGCGCCAGGGGGAGATCCTTGGCGTGGCGGGGTTAATGGGGGCAGGCCGTACCGAGCTGATGAAAGTGCTCTATGGCGCACTGCCGCGTACCAGCGGTTATGTCACGCTCGACGGTCATGAGGTGGTGACTCGCTCTCCACAGGATGGCCTGGCAAACGGCATCGTCTATATCTCTGAAGACCGCAAGCGTGACGGCTTAGTGCTGGGGATGTCGGTAAAAGAGAACATGTCGCTTACTGCCCTGCGCTATTTCAGCCGCAGCGGTGGCAGCCTGAAGCACAAAGATGAACAGCAGGCGGTCAGCGATTTTATCCGTCTCTTCAACGTTAAAACGCCGTCGATGGAGCAGGCGATTGGTCTGTTGTCCGGTGGTAATCAGCAAAAAGTGGCCATTGCACGCGGTCTGATGACGCGCCCGAAAGTGCTGATCCTTGATGAGCCAACCCGCGGCGTGGACGTTGGGGCCAAGAAAGAGATCTATCAGCTGATTAACCAGTTCAAGGCCGACGGCCTGAGCATCATTCTGGTCTCTTCCGAGATGCCAGAAGTATTAGGCATGAGCGATCGCATTATCGTCATGCATGAAGGGCATCTCGGTGGTGAATTCACTCGCGAGCAGGCCACCCAGGAAGTTCTGATGGCTGCCGCTGTGGGCAAGCTTAATCGCGTGAATCAGGAGTAAGAAGATGACTACCCAGGCTGTTTCTGGTCGCCGTTATTTCACAAAGGCATGGCTGCTGGAGCAAAAATCGCTGATTGCCCTGCTGGTGTTGATCGCGATTGTTTCGACCATGAGCCCAAACTTTTTTACCGTTAATAACCTGTTCAATATTCTTCAGCAGACGTCGGTTAACGCCATTATGGCGGTAGGGATGACGCTGGTGATTTTGACATCGGGTATCGATCTGTCCGTCGGTTCCCTGCTGGCGCTCACCGGTGCGGTTGCGGCTTCAATTGTAGGGATTGAGGTCAACGCGCTGGTGGCCGTTGCAGCTGCGCTGGCACTTGGGGCGGCAATTGGTGCCGTGACCGGTGTGATTGTGGCGAAAGGTCGCGTTCAGGCGTTCATTGCGACGCTGGTCATGATGCTCCTGCTGCGCGGTGTCACCATGGTTTACACCAACGGCAGTCCGGTAAATACCGGCTTTACGGATAACGCCGATCTGTTTGGCTGGTTCGGTATTGGTCGTCCGCTGGGTATCCCGACGCCAGTCTGGATCATGGCTATCGTTTTCCTTGCGGCGTGGTACATGCTGCATCACACCCGTCTGGGTCGTTATATCTATGCGCTGGGCGGTAACGAAGCGGCAACGCGTCTGTCCGGGATCAGCGTCAATAAAGTCAAAATCATCGTCTATTCGCTGTGTGGTCTGCTGGCCTCTCTGGCAGGCATCATCGAAGTGGCGCGCCTCTCTTCTGCGCAGCCAACGGCGGGGACGGGGTATGAGCTGGATGCCATTGCGGCAGTCGTTCTGGGCGGTACGAGTCTTGCGGGCGGTAAAGGTCGCATTGTTGGGACATTGATCGGCGCACTGATCCTTGGTTTCCTGAATAATGGTTTGAATTTATTAGGTGTTTCCTCCTATTACCAGATGATCGTTAAAGCAGTGGTGATTTTGCTGGCGGTTCTGGTAGACAACAAAAAACAGTAACTGACGACACTACAGGACATCTTAGATATGAACATGAAAAAACTGGCTACCCTGGTTTCTGCTGTCGCGCTGAGCGCAACCGTAAGTGCTAACGCAATGGCGAAAGACACCATCGCGCTGGTTATCTCCACGCTGAACAACCCGTTCTTCGTCTCTCTGAAGGACGGTGCACAGAAAGAAGCTGACAAACTGGGCTACAACCTGGTGGTGCTGGACTCTCAGAACAACCCGGCGAAAGAGCTGGCAAACGTTCAGGACTTAACCGTACGTGGCACCAAAATCCTGCTGATCAACCCAACGGATTCTGACGCCGTGGGTAACGCCGTGAAGATGGCAAACCAGGCGAAGATCCCGGTCATCACCCTTGACCGTCAGGCGACGAAAGGCGACGTAGTCAGCCACATCGCTTCTGATAACGTTCTGGGTGGCAAAATCGCGGGTGACTACATCGCGAAGAAAGCGGGTGAAGGCGCGAAAGTTATCGAACTGCAGGGTATTGCCGGTACGTCAGCGGCGCGTGAGCGTGGTGAAGGCTTCCAGCAGGCTGTTGCAGCGCACAAATTTAACGTACTGGCCAGCCAGCCTGCTGACTTCGACCGCACGAAAGGTCTGAACGTGATGCAGAACCTGCTGACCGCGCACCCTGACGTGCAGGCTGTGTTTGCACAGAACGACGAAATGGCGCTGGGCGCGCTGCGTGCTCTGCAGACCGCAGGTAAATCTGATGTGATGGTTGTCGGATTTGACGGCACGCCGGATGGTGAAAAAGCAGTAAAAGATGGCAAACTGGCGGCGACCATCGCTCAGCTGCCTGAGCAGATCGGCGCAACGGGCGTGCAGACTGCTGATAAAGTGCTGAAGGGCGAAAAAGTTCAGGCCAAATATCCTGTTGACCTGAAACTGGTCATCAAGCAGTAAAAGGCGAATCAGGCAGTCGCTGGCTGCCTGAGGGACACCCTATAAAGAAAAGTGTGGCATACGCCACCGGGTCACACCGGTGGCGCTCTCAGATGGACACCTCAACCATGAAAACCGCAGGCAATCTTGTCGTCCTTGGCAGTATCAATGCCGATCACATTCTTAACCTTGAATCGTTCCCGACACCGGGCGAAACCGTCACCGGTAATCAGTATCAGGTGGCATTCGGCGGTAAGGGCGCCAACCAGGCCGTCGCCGCAGGACGCAGTGGGGCGAAGATCGCCTTTATTGCCTGCACGGGTGATGACGATACCGGTGAGCGCGTACGCAAACAGCTGGCCAGCGATAACATTGATATTGCGCCTGTCAGCGTTGTCGAAGGGGAATCAACCGGCGTGGCGCTGATTTTCGTCAACGCGGAAGGTGAGAATGTCATCGGTATTCATGCGGGGGCTAACGCCGCGCTGACCACTGAGCGGGTGGACGCACAGCGCGAGATCATCGCGAATGCCGAAGCGCTTCTGATGCAGCTGGAATCACCCGTTGAAAGCGTCCTGGCGGCCGCCGAGATAGCGCATCAAAATCATACCACTGTCGTACTCAATCCTGCGCCTGCGCGAGTATTATCAGACGAGCTACTGGCGCTGGTGGATATCATTACCCCGAACGAAACTGAAGCGGAGAAACTGACAGGCGTTCGCGTTGAAAATGATGACGACGCCGCGCGGGCGGCGAAAGTGCTGCACGATAAAGGCATCGGCACCGTTATCATTACCCTTGGCAGCCGTGGAGTGTGGGCCAGCGTAAACGGGGAAGGCCGTCGCGTGCCGGGCTTTAAGGTTAAGGCGATTGATACCATCGCGGCGGGAGATACCTTTAACGGTGCATTGGTGACTGCGCTGCTGGAAGGCAAGAGAATGGATGATGCTATTCGCTTTGCCCATGCCGCCGCGGCGATTGCCGTAACGCGCAAAGGTGCCCAGCCTTCCGTTCCGTGGCGTAAAGAGATTGATGAATTCTTAAGTCAGCAGGGGTAAAGCTTGGCCACAATGAAAGATGTCGCCCGCCAGGCGGGCGTTTCTACGTCGACAGTCTCCCACGTCATTAATAACGATCGCTTCGTTAGCGAGGCGATTCGGGAAAAAGTCGAAGCCGCGGTTAAAGATCTCAACTATGCGCCGTCCGCGCTGGCGCGCAGCCTCAAGCTCAACCAGACGCGCACCATCGGCATGCTGATCACCGCCAGTACCAACCCCTTTTATTCTGAACTTGTTCGCGGTGTCGAACGCAGCTGCTTCGAGCGTGGTTACAGCCTGGTGCTGTGCAATACCGAAGGGGATGAGCAGCGAATGAACCGCAACCTGGAGACGCTGATGCAAAAACGCGTCGACGGGTTACTGCTGCTGTGTACCGAAACACATCAGCCCTCGAAAGAGATTATTCAGCGCTACCCTTCTATTCCCACGGTGATGATGGACTGGGCGCCGTTCGACGGTACCAGCGATCTCATTCAGGATAACTCGCTGCTGGGAGGTGACATGGCCACCCAGTATCTGATCGATAAAGGCTATACCCGCATCGCCTGCATTACTGGCCCCCTGGATAAAACCCCGGCGCGCTTGCGTCTTGAGGGGTATCTTTCTGCGATGGCGCGGGCGGGGCTTACTGTTCCGGATGGCTACCGTATTACCGGCGATTTCGAATTTAACGGCGGCTTTGAAGCTATGCAGAAACTGCTCTCGCAAGCGCAGCGTCCGCAGGCTGTGTTTATCGGCAACGATGCGATGGCGTTTGGCGCGTACCAGGCGTTATATCAGGCGGGGCTGCGTGTTCCACACGATATGGCGGTGATTGGTTACGATGACATTGAACTGGCCCGCTACATGACGCCGCCGCTCACCACGATTCATCAGCCAAAAGATGAACTGGGCGAGCTGGCCATCGATGTGCTTATCCACCGAATGGCCGAGCCCGGCCTGCAGCAGCAACGTCTGCAGCTTACTCCTGTTCTGATGGAACGGGGTTCGGTTTAGCCTTTGCTTTGTGGCGCTCTTTGATCAGGTTGCGGCCATCTTTAGGTTTTAACAGCATAAAGACCAGCGCCGACACGACGGTGAGTGCGCCCATGGTAATAAAGGTATAGTGAAACTGTTCGACGGTGTTTGCGCTGTCAAAACCTTCATAAAACCGCAGCACCGCCGCACTGACGGCCACCCCCAGACTGATCGACAACTGCTGAGTCACTGCCAGCACGCTGTTGCCGCTACTGGCGTTATCGTCGGTCAGGTCGGCGAGGGTGATGGTGTTCATCGACGTGAACTGTGTCGACATGGCCATTCCCAGCACAAACAGGGGCAGGATCAGCATCCAGACCGGTAAAGAGGCGGATTGCAGGGAGAACTGCGCGATCATCAGCCCGATAAAGACCGTTACACCTACCAGCGTCTTACGATAGCCAAACCAGCGCAACACCTGCGTGACGGTTGATTTGGCCAGAATAGAGCCCATCGCCGTGGGTGCCATCATGCAACCGGCAATCAGAGCCGGGTAGCCGAAACCCACCTGCAGCATCAGTGGCATCAGGAATGGCACGCAGCCCGTCCCCAGGCGCGAGGCAATGTTGCCCGCAATCCCCACGGAAAACGTTCGGGTGTTAAACAGCGACAGAGAAATTAACGGCGTAGGGTGATGGCGTGCATGACGTATATAAAGAAGGAACAGCAAAATACCGCCGAGGATGACGGAGAGTGCAATCCATGTCGCGACGATCTTCTCACCAAACAGCTCCATCCCGCTGGAGAAGAGCACCAGGCTCAGGCCAAACAGGAAAAAACCACGCATATCGAAACGGCGTCTTGGGGTGGTGAAGTTCGGCATATATTTGCGGGCATAAAGCAGCCCCGCGACGCCAATGGGAATATTAATCAGGAAGATCCAGTGCCAGCTTGCCCAGGTGACGAATACCCCGCCGAGAACCGGACCCAGTATGGGGCCGACCAGGCCGGGCATCGTGACGAAGTTGAGCACAGGAAGCAGTTCACTGCGCGGATAGGCGCGCAGTAACGCCAGACGCGCCACGGGCATCATCATCGCCCCGCCAACGCCCTGAAGAACACGGAAGATGACCAGCTCTGTAAGAGACGTTGACAGTGCACAGGCCAGAGAGCCGAGCGTAAAGAGCGTCACGGCCAGCATGAATATTTTGCGGGTGCCGAAGCGGTCAGCCAGCCAGCCGCTTACCGGAATGAGCATCGCGACAGTCAGGGTATAACTGATGATGGCGGACTGCATCGCCAGCGGGGATCGGTTAAGGCTTTGTGCAATCGCGGGTAGCGCTGTGTTGAGGATGGTGGCATCCAGTGCCTGCATAAAGAACGCCATGGCTGCAATCCACGGCAATCCGGCCATGCTGCGCGCTTTTCTCTCTCTCATTTATGTACCTGCTGGTGGGTTGGCGCGGCCAGCAATGCCTGGCATGCATCCTGGGCTCGCTGCCCGTCGCTCTCCTGAATGGCATCAACAATCGCCTGGTGCAAATCCAGCTTTACCACTTCGTCTTGCGTAATAGAGGTAAAGTAGGTGTGGTATACCGAATGGAATAAAGAGGCAAAGGATGTCAGGAACGGATTGGCGCTCATCATATAGATGTGTTCATGCCAGGCCATATCGACCTCAATCCAGCGTTCGCGGTTGAAGTGTTTTTTCAGGAACACCATCTCTTCCATCAGGGCATTGAGCTGCGCTTTCTGTTCTGCCGTCCCGAGCGTGGCGGCAAGGAGGCAGGCCTGAGGTTCAAGACTGCTGCGCATCACCAGGAAGTGATCGACGACCTGATGAAAGTTATCCTCCGTCATCCACCATGAGAGCAGTTCTTGATCGAGGAAGTTCCAGTTGCTCTGTGGCATCACACGCGTACCAATGCGAGGACGCGGAAGCACCATTCCTTTTGCCGTTAAGGTTTTCACCGCTTCGCGAACGGCGGTACGGCTCACCCCAAACTGCTCACCCAACTCCATTTCACCCGGCAGGATGCTCCCCGGGGCATATTTACCCGCTAAAATCAGCTGAGCCAGTTTTTCTGCCAGCACATACGACAGGTTTTTTTGGGCAGCCAGTTGTTGTGCGCTTAATGGCATCGCGTTTATTCCTTAAAGATTCATGCTGATAATTATGCCACCTCGGGTGTTATTGTGGTTGCAGATACATCAAATAGAACAATTTGTAGCTTGATTTCACCCCTGTTGGTGAAAAAAAATACGGACAGAAACTTTTTTTGAATTTCCTCTTGTCACTTCAGAATAACTCCCTATAATGCGCCTCCACTGACACGGAACAACGGCACACACGCCGCCGGGTTAGCGGGGTTCAGAGATGAACACCAACAGAGATAAGCGAAAATAAATGCTTGACTCTGAAGCGGGAAAGCGTAATATGCACACCCCGCGCCGCAGCGAAAACGAAGCGGCACTGCTCTTTAACAATTTATCAGACAATCTGTGTGGGCACTCAAAGTGACATGGATTCTTAATGTCTTCGGACACTAAATGAATACCAAGTCTCTGAGTGAACATACGTAATTCATTACGAAGTTTA